>Ga0247611_10007156_pt1 | contig 14096 bp, 7 predicted proteins | sample 177DNAGHGhighgp2_FD_192422 | JGI IMG/M metagenome (GOLD analysis project Ga0247611, IMG submission 192422) | Sheep rumen microbial communities from Palmerston North, Manawatu-Wanganui, New Zealand - 1770 DNA GHGhigh gp2 | ecosystem: Host-associated > Mammals > Digestive system > Stomach > Rumen ...
TAGTTGCCTAACTTAACTGCCAACGCTGCCTCTACACCCATGTAACGCTTGTCGATCTCTGCCATCGCCTGGTTCACGAACGTACGAGCCTCGTCATCATAGAAGCCGTTGAGCTCCGTTCCGTCCCAGCTCTGCGTGAAGAATCCCGTTACACGACCGCGAACGATCGGGTAGTTGAACTCATACGTCAGATCCGTCGAAACGACTTTCTCACTCGCTGCATAGAAGTCTTTCAGGTTCTTTGCCTTATCGTGCGTATAGATCTCATCCAGTACGCGGTCGTGGATACGCTGCGAGATATAAGCATCGCGTGCGTACGGAGCGCGTGTCTCTGCCAAAACATTCAGTTTCAAGCGGTTACGACCGTTGATCTTGTAAACGACACCTGCCTTGAAAGACGGATCTACGAAATGGTGCGTGTTGCCGTAGTAGGTCGAACGAGCTTGACGGTATTGATCTGCATCATCGCCCAGATACTTCCACATCGTACCGCGTCGGTAAGCAACGGTAGCCAAGTAAGCCTGACGACCGTTGAACATATGCGACGTACGCTGCATCGAGTTGTACTCCAGTGCGATTGCGTAGTACAGATCTACTTCGTTGAAGGTCCATTCATTCTGGTACCATGCTGCCAAGTGACCCATGTTGATGCGATAATCGTAACCGAAGCGCTCGCCGGTACCAATAGACTTGTTGGGGTTGTACAAATCATTCTGAATAACATTTTCGATATCGCTCTGCGTGAAACCGCTGTTCGAAGCCAATTCCTTGATGTCACGATCCGCGAAGGCATCGATGTCCACCCACGTTTTTGCACCCAACAGGTCATCAATCGTCTTGTAGTGAATACCCTGCGAGAAGCGACCTTCTACGCCGAGCGTCATCTTCAGATGATCGTACTTCGTGTTCTGGTAGTTGAACGATGCGGTTGCTTCCTGAATGTCGTTGTGACGACGCTCGAGGAAATAGTGGGCAACACCGTTGTTGAGGTTGTTGGCATAGTTGGCTGCATACAGATTGTTCCAGTCGATCTGCGTAGCCTTGTCGTCACGCGTCTTCCACAGATATACCTGACGGTCATAAGCGGCTTGGTTGATCGACGGACCAACGAGGTTGCCGTCTGCTGCGGTATAACCGGAGCCCATTTCAAACGTGTTCATATCCTCACCGATGAACAAGCCCCATCCGTACGGGTTGCCGTTCTTGTCATACAACTGGTCGGCATTCGTGTCGTAATACGGGTTGGCAATCTGTGCGTCCCACATAGCGGAAGGCAGGTTGCGGTAGTAGTCCGGACGCGGATCCGGTGCGCAGTAGTAGTTCAGTGCCGAGTTGGAATACATCGAATAGTGGTAACCGGCAGCTGCTTTGAGGCGTTGGTTCTCGTCGATCTTCCACTCGTAAGCGGCGATGAACGTCGGGTCGTACGATTTCACGATACGGCTGTTGCGTACATGACCGTTCTGGTAGCCCCAATACGGGTTGTAGTAGATTGTTCCCGTCAGGTCATACACCTCTTGCGTCACCGCTGCGTTCTGACCACGTTGGGTCGGAGCACCGAAGGTGATCAGTTTCAAACGGGAGTTCTCCCATACGCGCTCTGCCGTCAAGAAATAACCCAGCGAGTAGTAATTGCAACCCTCACCGATGATACCTTTCTGGTTGATGTACGGAGAGAAGCGATACGCTAACTGAGCTGTAACCGCCCAGCCGTTATCCATCAGACCGCTGGAGTAGGTAGCGTTTAGACGTGCTTTGTAGTTACGGTTCGTACCGGCTGCACCTACTTTCCATCCCTGTGCATAACGGGTAGCACCCATCAGGTAGTTGGTCGATTGACCGATACCGCCGAAGGTGAAGTTCGATGCCTCCATCGGGTTCAGCACCTCTTTGTAGCGGCTGGCGTCGTTCAGACCACCCATCGCCGAGTAGTTGAACTGACCGCGTTCCTGCGAACTGAAGTTCAGACCCTCGATGTAGTAACTCTCCTCCGTCTGACGGTAACCGCGATTGCGGTAACGGGCCGTGGACCAAGCAAAAGAGGTCGTGGAGTTGAATACGTCCGTCGAAGCGGATGCCGTCGAAGCCTGTGCTTGCGAACGACCTTCATCATCGGCCATCTCTTCCTCCGTCAGGTTAAGCAGGATCTCATCTTGCTGCTGACTGACAAGGTCTTGTTTGAGAATGACCGGCTCCATCTCGTTGGATTGGTTCTCCCGGAGGTTTACCAACACCAGCTCAACCATGTAGCCGTTGGCTTCCACGATGACTTCTTCGTCCATTGCATCCAAATACTGCAGCTGGAACTCACCATCGCCATTGGTCGTAGTGGAGATGTTTTGATTTGCGAGCAGAACCTTGGCACCTACCAGCGGTAGCTGGGTTACCTCGTCCAAAACTCGTCCCTTGAGTGATGTATCCGCAAAGGCCGTAAGACCTATTGCCAGCAGACACATCATTGAAAAGAGTTTGTTTCTCATACGATTGTTTGTTAGTGTTTTTATGGTTAATATTTTAGTTGATTTAAAACTCTGCTGTTTTCGGCGTACGCGGGAACGGAATCACGTCGCGGATGTTCTGCATGCCCGTTACAAAGAGCATCAGACGCTCGAAGCCCAGACCGAAGCCTGCGTGCGGAGCGCTACCGAAACGACGTGTATCCAGATACCACCACATATCCTTCATCGGAATGTGACGACGCTCGATCTCTTCGTTGAGCAGATCCAGACTCTCTTCACGCACACTACCGCCGATGATCTCACCGATCTGCGGGAAGAGTACATCCGTTCCTTGAACGGTCTTGCCGTCCTCGTTGATCTTCATGTAGAACGCCTTGATATCCTTCGGATAATCGGTCATGATAACCGGTTTCTTGAAGTGTTCCTCTACCAGATAACGCTCGTGCTCCGAACTTAAATCATCGCCCCAGTTGCAGGGGAACTCAAATTTTTTACCGTTCTTGATTGCCTCTTGGAGAATGCGAATGCCCTCTGTGTACGGCAAACGAACGAATTCGGTATCTACAACGCTCTTCAGACGCTCGATCAGACCTTTGTCCACAAACTGGTTGAGGAACTCCAGATCGTCCATGCAATGGTCGAGGGCCCAGCGGACGCAGTACTTGATGAAGTCCTCTTCGAGGTCCATCAGCTCGTCCTTTTGGATGAACGCTACTTCCGGCTCGATCATCCAGAACTCTGCCAGGTGACGCGGGGTGTTACTGTTCTCCGCACGGAAGGTCGGACCGAAGGTATAAATCTTACCGAGCGCCATCGCACCGAGCTCACCTTCGAGCTGACCGCTTACGGTCAAGGCTGTCTGCTTGCCGAAGAAATCATCGGAGTAGTCGATCTGACCGTTGTCGTCATACTTGAGGTTATAGAGGTTCTTCGTGGTCACTTGGAACATCTGACCGGCACCCTCGCAGTCACTCGCCGTGATCAGCGGCGTATGGAAATAGAAATAGCCGTGCTCATGGAAATAGGTGTGGATGGCCATTGCCATATTGTGGCGGATACGGAAGACTGCACCGAACGTGTTCGTACGCGGACGCAGATGCGCGATCGTGCGCAGGAACTCCATACTCAGCCCTTTCTTCTGCAGCGGATATTTCTCCGGATCGGCGGTGCCGTACACCTCTAAATCGGTCAGTTGGATCTCCACGGCCTGGCCTGCTCCCTGACTCTCTACCAATACACCCGTCGCCGAGATACACGAACCGGTCGTAACGGGTTTGAGACGCTCCTCATCGAATTTCTCCAAGTCCACGACGATCTGGATGTTTTTGATGGTCGAACCGTCGTTGAGGGCAATAAACGATACCTGTTTATTACCTCGACGGCTACGCACCCAGCCGCGGACGTTGATCGTAGCACCGAAATCGGTGCGCTTCAATGCGTCTATGATTACTGTTCTTTGCATATATATTTTTTAAAGTTGATATTGACTTAAATCTTCGCCTAAACCGTTCATACTGGACTGGATAGACATACTGTTCGTCTCGTCTGCCATCGGCATCACGCTGTTCTGCTCATCCGGATCAACGGCTTCGTCCTCGTTCTGGAACTTGGCGTACTTGCCTCTAAACCGGAGCCAGATGCTGTCGGTCGCACCGTTACGGTGCTTGGCGACGATGATCTGTGCCAGACCGCGCAGGTCCTTACCGGTCTTGTCATCGTTGTAGAGGTGGTAGTACTCCGGGCGGTGGATGAAGCAGACGAGGTCGGCATCCTGCTCGATGGCCCCCGATTCACGCAAGTCCGCCAGCTGCGGGGTCTTACCTTCCACACCCTGACGTGCTTCCACACCACGGTTCAGCTGCGAGAGGGCGATGATAGGGATGTCCAACTCTTTCGCCAAACCTTTCAGTCCGCGGGAGATGATACTTACCTCTTGCTCACGGCTACCGAAAGACGTGCCCTGCGCGTTCATCAGCTGCAGGTAGTCGATGATGATGATCTTCACCCCATGCTCGCGCACGAGCTTGCGGGCTTTGGAGCGTAACTCAAAGATCGAGAGGGAAGGGGTGTCGTCCAGGTAGAGCGGCTTGCCCTTCATAATATTGATCTTGGTATTCAGACGCTTGGCGTCCTCTTTGCTCATCTTACCGGTCTTGATCTTATCGCCTTCCAGCTCGCATACGTTCATGATCAGACGGTTCACGAGCTGTACGTTACTCATCTCCAGACTGAAGACGGCGGTCGGTATCTCGCGGTCAATGGCCATATGTTTCGCCATCGAGAGCACGAAAGCGGTCTTACCCATCGCCGGACGCGCAGCGATGATGACGAGGTCCGGACTCTGCCAGCCGGAAGTGATCTTATCCAGCGCATTGAAGCCCGACGGGATACCGGAGATCGATCCGGTGTTCATCGCCGCTTTCTCCATGCGTTTGAACGCTTCCTCGATGACGGGGTCTATCTGCGTCACATCGCGTTTCTGACTGCGTTGCGAGATCTCGAAGATACCTGCTTCCGCGGTCTGCATCAGTTCATCCACATCTTGCGTCTCGTCAAAACCCATCTCTTCGATCCGGGCAGCGAGGGCGATGACGTCGCGTGCCGTCGCTTTCTTGGCGATGATCTCCGCATGGTAACGGAGGTGCGCCGTTGAAGCCACACGCCGCGTCAGGTCGGCTATATACACCACACCGCCGGCTTTCTCCAGCGTACCCTGACTCTTGAGTTTCTCACCCACGGTCATCAGGTCTATCGGCTGGTCCTTGGCGGCCAGCTCACGAATCGCCTCATAGACGATGCGGTTCTGATCCTTATAGAAAACCTCGGGACGCAGCAAATCCGCTACCGTTCCGTAGGCATCTTTCTCCAGCATGATCGCACCCAGTACGGAGTCTTCCAACTCCTGTGCCTGAGGGGGTAACTTACCCGCCTCGTTGGCACCCACCTTGATGATGGTCGTGGTCGTGCGTTTGCTATTTCTGCTTGTTCCTGCCATATGCAGTTAATAAGTTATGCGCAGCAATGAAGCTGCTTATCTCGTTATTGAGCACCTGACGTTCGGCTACTTCTATCTGGTGCTCCATCTGTTCGTTCTTATAGAATCCGTCCAACAGGGCCTGGTTGATCGTCTCATACATCCAGTACTTGGCCTGTTCGGTACGGTGGGTGTCGAAATACCCGTTCTGTTTGGTGAAGGCGATATAGTCTTCGATGTTCTGCCACACTTCCATCACGCCTGAATGGTCGATGGACGAGCAGCATATCGCTTCGGGTTTCCATCCGGACTCGGAGGGAGGGAAGAGCATCAGGGCGTTCTTGAAGCTTACACGCGCGGCGCGCGCACGTTCAATATTATTTCCATCGCATTTATTGATTGCGATGCCGTCCGCCATCTCCATAATACCGCGTTTGATACCCTGTAACTCGTCGCCTGTTCCGGTCACTTGGAGCAACAGGAAATAGTCCACCATCGAGTGTGCCGCTGTCTCCGACTGACCGACTCCCACCGTCTCCAGCAGGATCGTATCGAAGCCTGCCGCCTCGCAGAGCACGATCGTCTCGCGTGTCTTGCGCGCCACGCCGCCTAAGGAGCCTGCACTCGGGCTGGGTCGGATGAACGCGTTCGACTTGACGGACAGTTCGTTCATACGCGTCTTGTCGCCTAAGATCGATCCTTTGCTTCGTTCCGATGAAGGGTCGATGGCGAGTACGGCAAGTTTCTTGCCTTTCTCGCACAGCTCGCTACCCAGCGCCTCGATGAAGGTCGATTTGCCGGCTCCCGGCACACCGGTGATACCCACCCGGATCGAATTGCCGGCGTAGGGTAGGCAGAGCTCGATCACTTTCTGCGCGATCTGCTGGTCGGCGAGCAGATTGCTCTCCACCAGCGTCACTGCCTGACTCAACACCGTCATGTCGCCGCGCCGGATGCCCGTGAAATACTCCTCGGGACTCAACACCGTCTTCTTACGACGGAACGTCGCATACGGATTGACGGAAGGCAGGTTCTCTACGCCTGCATTCACTGTCAGTCCTTTGTATTCAGCACTATTTTCCGGATGGTCCATCATCGTTTATTCCACTACAAAAGCGATCTTCACGCGTTTAACCGGGTTGGCGTAGTCATTGGTGATCACTACTACCTCCCGGCTGTAAGCACCTGCGGTGAGGTTCTTGGCGTTGATCTCGAGGTTGATCGCACCTTTCTTGCCCGACTTGATAGCTTTCGGCGCTTTCACCACGATGTTCTTGTCTGCACAGTAAGCGCGACGTACCTCCAGCGGGGTCACACCGATGTTCTTGATCGGGAAAGCGAACTTATGTACCTTGCCGGCAGCGATCTTACCTGCGTTATGCTCCGCAGCCGTCTCCATGATCGGCGCCTGCATCTTCTCTTCGGCGGTCAGATTGCTGAAGTCCTCTTCCACGTTGGCCTTGATGGTCAGTTTGTAGGTCTCCTCAATCGCTTTCTTGCCGTTGATAACCACGTATGCGTAAGCTTCCACCGGTCCGTAGAGTTTCGGCGACTTGGTGTCGATAGCGAAGATGAACTTACCCGTCTCGTCCGGTTTGATCTCGGCGAGTGTTACCTGGTTGATCAGGTAGTTGTCTGCCGGGTTGGTAGCCAATTCGACTTTCAGGGGCTCCTTGCTCAGGTTAGCATACTCCAGCTCGCCGTTCTTGGTCTCACCTTTCTTGATCGTTCCCAGATCGAGGGTCTTGCCCTTCATGCTCAGCGCACCTACGGCAACGGTGTATTTGTTAACCGGCTTGGCTGCCTTCGGGATCACTTCACCCTTGATGTACACGCGCTTGCTCGGCTCGGTCGCATTGGAGGTGATGGTAACGGTCTTCTGGAAACGACCCGGACGGCCGTTCGGGTTATAGGTTACCGTGATGCTGCCTTTCTGTCCCGGCTCTACCGGCTCTTTGGTCCAGGTCGGTGTGGTGCAACCGCAGCTGGCGCGAACATTGCTCAGCACGAGCGGAGCCATACCTTCGTTCTTGAACTCAAACACTACAGACACACGACCGTCTGCCTCGTTGATCTTACCGAAATCATGCTCGGTCTTCTCAAACGTAATGACCGGGTCTTGTGCCATCATGGCTACTGCTGTGAGAGCCATGCAGAGAGTACTCAAAATCTTTTTCATACTTAAAAATTTAATCGATATTAACTCGTTTTACTTCTTTGATGTTTTCTATCTTACTTACGGCCTTGAGCAGGGCGTCCAACTCCGAGCGGTCGTACACGTATATCTCCATCGTGCCCTTGAAGATGCCGTCCTCGCTGGAGACGTTGATCGCGCGCATGTTGATGTGGAAATCCTGAGTCATGGTCTGCATCACTTTGATGAACACACCGAACTTGTCAATTCCCTTCAACTCGATCGTTTCTACGAACGACTGCACGCGGTGCGTGTTCCAGGTCGCCGAGTAGAGCCGTTTGCCGTAACTCGTCTTCAGCAGCGCCGCTTCCGGACAATCCACTTTGTGGATGAACATCTGTCCCGACGCATCTTTGTAGCCTAAGACCTCATCGCCCGGGATCGGGTGACAGCAGTTGCTCAGGATATACTCCTTGCCTAAGTTCTCGTCCGTCAGCACGATCGCATGCGGCTCTTTCTTCTTCTCCTGCGGCTTCGGGGCTTCTTCCTGTTTCTGCTCTTTGGACTCCTCTTTCGGCGCTTGCACCTCTACGGGCTTGTCGCTCTTGCCGATAAACGGTATATACGATTTCCAGCCGCGTTTGGGGAAGACGATATCGTGGAAATTATCCAGCCTGATCGCACCTTGTCCTACCTCCGCGTACAGCTCCTCGGGCTTCGTCATGGCATAGTACGTCAATAATCGTGCCAAAGCCTGATCTTTGTTCGCCGCCAGCTCTTTGTCCATTGCGATCGCATCGTTCACCAGCCGCTCGCCGTGCTTGATGTACTTGCGCTCCTCGCGCAGGAAATATTGATTCAGTCCTTTCTTGGCCTTGGCGGTCGTTACGAACTTAAGCCATTCTTTCTGCGGGTGCTGACTGTTGGAGGTCAGTACCTCGATCTGGTCGCCGCCCTTCAGCTCATAGGACAGCGGCACGAGCGTGTGGTTGACCTTGGCGCCGATACAATGCTCGCCGATCTTGGAGTGGAGTAGGAAAGCAAAGTCCAGCGCGGTCGAGCCTTGCGGCATGGTCTTGATCTCACCCTTCGGGGTGAAGACAAACACCTCATGTGCAAACAGGTTGAGCTTGAACGTACCCAAAAACTCCATCGCGTCTTTGTCCGGGTGCGCGAGGATGTCCTTGATATCTTCGAGCCATTTGTCGAGTTCGCTGTCGTCGGACTCGCCGGTCTTGTATTTCCAGTGCGCGGCATAGCCGTGCTCCGCGATCTCATTCATGCGGTCGGTACGGATCTGCACCTCGACCCATTCTCCGTTCTTACCCATCACCGTCACGTGCAACGCCTCGTAACCGTTCGCCTTGGGCGTTGAGATCCAATCGCGGATACGCTCCGGGTGCGGACGATAGATCTCCGTGATCGCCGAGTAGATCATCCAGCATTGGTCTTTCTCGCTCATCGACTCGCTCGGCGTGAAGATGATACGTACCGCCATGATGTCATACACGTCCTCGAAGGCACATTGCTTGCTCATCATCTTCTTCCAGATCGAGTAAACCGACTTGATACGTGCCTTGAGCGTAAATTTATACCCCATGCTCTCCAAGCGCTCACGGATAGGCTTGCAGAAGACCTCGTAACTCTCGAGCTTGGTCTGCTTGATCATCTCTAACTTATCGTGTATCTCCTGCCAGGTCTCGGGGTGCTCGTATTTGAAACTCAGGTCCTCCAGCTCCGTTTTGATAGGGAACAGACCCAGACGGTGCGCCAGCGGCGCGTAGATATACTGCGTCTCACCGGCGATCTTGTACTGCTTGTCTTTAGGCTGCGAACCCAAAGTACGCATGTTATGCAAGCGGTCGGCGATCTTGATCAGTACCACACGGATATCCTCGCTGATGGTCAACAGCAGCTTGCGGAAGTTCTCCGCTTGCTCTGAAGCTTGGTCTCCGAACACACCGCCGCTGATCTTCGTCAGACCACCTACGATCTGGGCGATCTTCTCGCCGAACAGACCCGCGATGTCCTGCTCCGTGTAGTCCGTATCTTCGACCACATCGTGCAACAGCGCCGAACAGATACTCGTCGAGCCCAGACCTATGTCCCGCACACAGATGCGCGCGACAGCAAGCGGGTGCATGATATACGGTTCACCGCTCAGGCGACGCACGCCGTAGTGAGCCTTGTATGCAAAATTGAACGCATGCGTGATCAGCTCCACTTTCTGCCTGTGGGGCGTATGCGCATAGTCGTCCAACAACGCTTCAAACTCGCGTCGGATCATCAAATCTTCTTCCGCTGTAAACTCACTCTTTTGCATAATTTAACGCACTCTTTTATCTGCTTTCTCGCGTTTTTCTGCTTATTTTCTTTCGCTTTTCTGCTTATTATCTTTCGCTTTTCTGCTTATTTTCTTTCGGTTTTCTGCTTATTTTCTTTCGGTTTTCTGCTTATTTTCTCGCGCTCCTTGGCACACTACATGCCAATTCGGCTGCAAAGTTACAACTTTTTTTTTATATACGCAAGCCCGCGCGCGTTTTTCGTAATTTTTTTTGTAACTATCGGTCTTTCTTTGCTTGATTACTTCACTCTCCCCGCGCCTCGGTTTTTGTTGCATCGCGTACTGGTTGCCTGCTTGTCACAATATATGCTCAATATATGCTCAATATATGCTGAATATATGCTTTACCTGACATCAACTTAACCAGAAAGGAATGACAAAACCAGAAAAAGATTGATCATTTCCAAATTTTTGACCACAAAAACTTCATTTTTCTTTAAAAAATGAGCAAAAACTTGCATATATGGCATAAAAGTTGTACCTTTGCAGCGGATTTAATTTGGAGTACTATGCGAAAAGCGATCTATATAGGAATCTTATTGCTGTTGGGAATGTCCGTTTGGGCAGAGAAACAGTACACGGTGGTGCTGGATGCCGGACACGGCGGAAAGGACCCGGGTGCGGTAGGTCGGTTCTCTAACGAGAAGGATCTGAACCTGGCGCTGGTGCTGAAGATGGGAGAGCTGATCAATGCGCAGTATCCTGATGTGAAGGTGATCTATACGCGTAGCACGGATGTGTTCATTCCTTTGCAGGAACGCGCGAACATCGCCAACAAAGCAAATGCGGATTTGTTCATCTCGATCCACACCAATTCCTCGGACAAGAAAGAGCCGCGGGGCGTGGAGACGTTTATCTTAGGTACCGAGCGGATGGAAGCGAACCTGGACGTAGCGATGCGCGAGAACGCCGTGATCAAGTTAGAGTCCGACTACAAAACGACCTATGCGGGTTTTGACCCCAACTCGATCGACTCGTATATAATGTTCGAGCTGATGCAGAACAGCTACATGGAGCAGTCGCTGCTGTTCGCCGAGCAGGTGCAGCAACGGTTCGTAGGGCATCTGAACCGCGAGGATAGAGGTGTACGTCAGGCGGCATTCTGGGTGCTGCTCAAGACCGCTTGTCCGTCGATATTGTTCGAGATGGGCTTTATCTCCAACCCCGAAGAGGAGCGGTTCCTGAACCAGAAGGCGTCGATCGCGCAGATGGCGAACGCGCTGGTGAATGCGTTCGGCGCGTACACGCACCGCGTGGCGGTAAGGAGTGAAGGGGTGAAGGACGCTGCGCTACAGGACGCTGCCAAGGCAGCTACAGGGAAAGAGGACGCTGCGCTACAGGACGCTGCCAAGGCAGCTACAGGGAAAGAGGACGCTGCGCTACAGGACGCTGCCAAGGCAGCTACAGGGAAAGAGGACGCTGCGCTACAGGACGCTGCCAAGGCAGCTACAGGGAAAGAGCCGCAGACGTATTACGGATTGCAGGTATGTGCGTCGCGGGCGCCGTTGGCGGCGAATGACCCGAAGCTACAGGGCGTAAGCTGCGAGTGCCGGCAAGTGGGCGATTGGTACAAGTACTACGCGATCATCGATACCGACCGCGCCAAAGTAGCGGAGAAACAGAAAGAGATAAGGACTTTGTTCCCCGATTGTTGGATCACGAAATGGAGTGAATAGATATGAAACATACAAGAGAGATAAAAGTAGGCATTTTAGCGACGGTATGTGTGTTCCTGTTGTTCTTCGGATTTAATTTTCTGAAGGGCGTGAACATTTTCTCGCCGACGAACAGTTATCACGGTCATTTTGCCCACCTGCACGGTTTGGAAGAGCAGGCAGCGGTATATATCCGCGGGCATAAAGTGGGGCAGGTGGATAAAATCAAGTACGATTACACACGCGATAGTGCGTTTACGGTCGATATATCCATCAAGCGCGATATCGCTCTGCCGCAAGGAACGCAGATGGCACTCATCTCCGACGGACTGCTCGGCGGTGTGGCAATCGAGTTGCAGTTGCCGGAGGTAAAGAGTGAAGGAGTGAAAGAGTTAAAGAGTGAAGGAGTGATTGCGCATGATAGTTTTTTGCCGACGACGTATGTGCCGGGACTGATGGAGTCGCTGCAGGGACAGCTGTTGGCGCACGTGGACAGTGCGGTAGTAGATGTAGATAAGACGGTGCAGAACGTGGATTCGCTGGTAGCGGCTTTGCGTGAGCAGGTGGCAGGCGATCATATCAAGCACTCGCTGTCGAACGTGGACCGTATATCGGGCGATCTGAGCACGGTATCGTCTAACCTGAAAGGGATGATGAATCATCAGGTGCCGCGCATTGTGAACCACGCCGATACGGCGATCGCTAACCTGAACACGATCGTAGCAGAGGTGAAGGCAGCCGATGTCGCATCGACCATCGCGCGTGTGGATACGGCGGTGGATAACGTGAACGCGGTGGTGGCACAAGTGAAGACACCGATCCTGATGCATATCGATTCGACGATTATTGCCGCCGATTCGTTGCTCCGCGACCTCAAGGCACACCCCAAACGGTACGTCCATTTCTCGCTTTTCGGACGCAAAGAAAAGTAAGTGTTCCACAAAATAGAGCAGTGTTTCACAATTTGTAGTTTTTATAAATTGCAAAAAAAATTGACAATTTGTAGAACGTTCATTTTCAGTGAGTTGTGGAGTTTATTGACAAAAATAAACATTCTTAAAAAATCTCGTTAAGTACCGAAAAATAGGGCGTTTACGAAGAAAAGAGAACGCAAAAAAACTGATATTTGGCATATTTATGCGCAATTGTCTAAAAAAAAGGCAGTTGCGCATTTTTGATTTTTGGCAAGTGAAGTGACGATTTGGTCAATTCAAAAAAAAGCAGTACCTTTGCACTCGCTTTCGGAAAACGAGGGCATAACAGACAACACAAAAATGACAGCAGAATTGCAACAAAAATGGGCTCAATGTCAGGCTATTTTAGCAGACAACCTGACGGGCAGTGCGTACCAGACCTGGTTCGCGCCGATCGTACCGTTGCAGTTCGAGAACGGGGTGTTGGTGTTGCAAGTGAAATCGCAGTTTGTGGCGGAGTATATCGAGGAGAACTATATTCAGCTCTTGTCCGCTACGATCCTGCGCGTGTTCGGTCAGGGCACGCATCTGGAGTACCGCGTGTTGATTGACGCGACGTCGGGTGCGGCGACGATGCTGCCGTCGAACGGATCACCCGCGCACGTGAATCCTATACAACAGGCGCCCAAGCGCGCGGATTATTTTGATTCGCAGCTGAACAATTTCTATACCTTTGATTCGTTTGTGGGCGGTGAGTCGAACAAGTTAGCCCGCACGGCAGGTGTGGCGATTGCGAAGCAGCCGGGTTATACGGCCTTCAATCCGCTGTTCATCTACGGTGGTAGCGGGGTAGGAAAGACGCACCTGGCAAACGCGATCGGCAACCAGATACAGGTCTATAACCCACATGCGCGTGTGCTGTACGTGAGTGCGAACACGTTCAAGTTGCAGTATGTGGATGCGACGAAGAACAACCGCATCACGGATTTCCTGAATTTCTACCAGTCGGTGGATGTGCTGATCGTGGATGATATCCAGTATTTCGCAGGGCTGAAAGGCACGCAGGACACGTTCTTCCACATCTTCAATTACCTGCAGCAGAGCCGGAAGCAGTTGATTCTGACCAGCGACCGTGCGCCGATCGAGTTGAAGGATATCGAGGAGCGTTTGTTGACGCGCTTCAAATGGGGCTTGTCGGCTGAGATCAAGCATCCGGAATATGCGTTACGCAAGAACATCCTGCTCAATAAGATGCACCGCGACGGTATCACGCTGTCGGATGAGGTGATCGAGTTCATTGCGACGAACGTGAAGCATTCGGTACGTGACCTGGAAGGTATCTTGGCATCCTTACTGGCGCACTCGACGCTGACGGATCGCGAGATAGACGTGCAGTTGGCAGAGCAGGTAGTGAGTCGTATCGTAGCTATCCAGCCGAAGAAGATCACGATCGGCGATGTGGTCGGCGCGGTGGCGGAGCATTGCGATATACCGGAGAAAGCGATCCTGTCGCAGAACCGTGCGCGCGAAGTGGCTCGTGCGCGTCATATCGCGCTCTATCTGACCAAAGAGCTGACGGACTGCTCGCTGGCGGAGATCGGTTTTAAGATGGGCAA
>Ga0247611_10007158_pt1 | contig 14094 bp, 11 predicted proteins | sample 177DNAGHGhighgp2_FD_192422 | JGI IMG/M metagenome (GOLD analysis project Ga0247611, IMG submission 192422) | Sheep rumen microbial communities from Palmerston North, Manawatu-Wanganui, New Zealand - 1770 DNA GHGhigh gp2 | ecosystem: Host-associated > Mammals > Digestive system > Stomach > Rumen...
AATCGATTATGGCGTCCACGTGACTTTGACATGTTAATCATGCAGTTACTGGATTATGCTATAGATGGCAAAGTCAGCAGAATACTTTTAAGTGTTCCTAGCCGTCACGGCAAAAGTACGCTCATATCACGTAACCTTGCAAGCTACTTCCTGGCACACTATCCCAATGATAAGGTGATATTATCCGCATATTCACAAGGCTTAGCAAGTGAATTCGGAGGCCAGGTAAAAGACATCATCAATTACTACAATCATTTATCCCCGTATCCGATTCATTTAGCTACAGATAGTAGGGCTAAGAATAAGTTCAATATTGCACCACCATACAGAGGCCAGATGTTAGCTGTAGGTGCTGCGGGTTCCATCATGGGTTTCGGTGCAGGCTTATTCATAGTTGATGATCCTATCAAAAATGTAGCTGACGCAGACAGTGAGGTAAAACAACAAAAACTACGTGAATGGTTTGGTGGTGTAGTACGCTCAAGACTAGAAAGACGAACCAACGGAAGGCCCCCTATCATTATCGTTATTGCTCAAAGACTACATGTAAACGATTTGCATGGAATCATCAAAAGCACCTCTCCAACAATCCCTGCGGTAGACGCATTTGACATTCTAAAGAAAGGCGGAACTATAGCACAGGACACATGGGTAGACTTAAATATTCCTGCAATATGTACTGAGCCTGAAACTGACTTATTAGGCCGTAAGAAAGGAGACGTATTATGGCCATACCAACGTGATTATGATTGGTTAATGTCAGAAAAAAGGGATATTGGCAGCTATTTATTTAATGCTATTTATCAAGGAATGCCAATAGAGCGGGAAGGTAACATCTTTAAAAGGGCCTGGTTTATGGATGAAACCACCAATAAGATTTATAATGTTCTTGAACGTGAGGAAGTTCCTTATGATGCCCCGAAATTAAGATATTGGGATTTCGGAGCCAGTGGTAAAAAAGGTGACGCAACCGCAGGAATGCTAACTGCATGGACTGGTGAGGATTTGATAATGATAGATTTAGTAACTGGTAAATTCACTGCAAACCAGGTATTAAGGAAGTTCCAACAAACCGCAAAACGTGATGGTAAAGATGTATTAATCCGTATTGAGCAAGAGCCAGGAAGTGCAAGTAAACTACTTATTAACAAATTCCGTAGAAGTAAAGAATTTAAAGGATTTAACATTCGTGGGGATAAAGTCAAATTAAAGAAAAATGTAAGAAGCTTCGATTTAGAGGCATTAGCTGAAGATGGCCGTATATGGTTTGTACGTGGTGATTGGAATATTCAAGTTATAGATCACCTGGTGGCATTCACTGGCCAGGAAGGGAAACCCGATGATATAGCTGACGCATGCACAGGCAGTGCTAGACATTGGCGTAGACCTAAACGTAATGTGAAAATATATTAGGATGTAAAGGAGGCATTAATGACTAAAAGTGATACTTTTATTGTAACAAGAGATGACTACGGCAATGAGAATATTGTTGACCCAAAAATACTGAGTAACTACGCATTGAAAGCAGATGTTGACCCTACCACAGGTAGTAAACAGACACCAGATGACATATGGCAATATGGTATTCAATGTGTAGAACCTAAATACAATCCACGTGAACTAGCAGACTTATTAGATTTCAATTCATATCATGCAAATTGTGTAGATGCTGTCGCTGGTGATGCAGCAGGAATTAGCTTTACCCTTGTGCCGATTGAAGGTGAAAGTGAATCTGAAGAGGAAAGGAAAAGATTCATGGAATTCTTAAACGAATGCGAACCTTCCATTAACACAATGATATATCGAATGCTCTATGACCGTCGGGCTATTGGTTATGGTGCTATGGAGTTAACAAGATGGGGTACCAGTGACAGCTTACCACGCAGATTATGCCATATACCAGCACATACACTTAGGCGTCATGCGGATGAAAAAAGAGTAAAACACGTTAACAATGCAGGCAAAGAAGTATGGTTTGTATTATACGGTAAAAACTACAATGCCGAAGGTGAACTTTGTGACGTTCACGCAGATACTGGTGAGTGGTATCCATATAATAGTTTATCACCTGAGGAAAGGGCTAATGAGTTATTATGGACTCAAGAATATGCACCTAAAACTACATATTATGGAAGGCCCCCTATCATTGGAAGCTTATTATCCATTCAAGGTATATTATCAGCTAAAAGATATAACACTAAATTCTTTGAAAACTACGGAATGCCTGCTTTTGCCGTGACAATCACAGGGGATTTTGCAGACTATGAGGAAGAGCCATATATCACCAATGATAAAGGCGAAAAAATAGAAAATCCAAATTACGATTATACACAAACCATCAGATACAAAATATCACAGCAGATTAAGCAGGTAATCAAAAATCCACACAGTGCTATTTGTATTACAGTGCCGTCTGAAGGTGAGGAAGGAAAAGTAGAAGTCAAAATCCAACCGTTAAGTGTTCAGCAGGAAGAGGGAAGTTTCCGAGTATTCCTGAAAGACGAAAGAGACGAAATAATAAGTACACATAAAGTTGATCCCTCACGTTTAGGTATCTATGACGCAGGAAAACTCAACGGTAATAATAACCAATTTACTGATAACAGTTACAAATACAGTACCGTTGCACCTATCAAAAAAGAAGCTGAAGAGATAATCAACATGATAGGACGCAACGAATTAGACGTCAAAGGATGGGAATATGTAGCCTCAGACCTAGACCCTAAAGACTACCGAAACGATATGGCCATAGCAGAATTCCTATTTGCAAGAGCTGCAATGACACCACGTGACCTCATTAACAACTTCGGTGACCAATTTGGATTAACCGCACCAGAAGACAACCCCTACCTAGACGAATACTACCTGAATAACCAACCTTTGGAATCATTATGGAATAATGTTGAGAATAATGAGAATCTGGAAGCTAAAACAATAGTCACTACACTTGAAGATGGCCTATGGGGTAAAGAAGATGACACTAACACAGAAACAAATGAGGATGATTCCGCAGCTGAAGACGGAACTGACGTATAGTAAAGTTGAACATTTACTCTCACAATACTATGAAGATCAACTAGCCAAAGAAGTCAGTAAGATATTTCAGGAAATGGAATATCGTGTCATAAATAATCTGGCCGAATATTACAATCCTGAAGTAATGTTCAAAGCCCATACTGATTTAATATTAGCACCTATCCATGAAATGCACAAACAGTATTATGAGTTGTTATGCAAGTATAAGATTAGGGAGTTTGATAAGTCACGTGCCAGTGGTAAAAGGATTGTTGAAAGATTGATTAATTTCCGCAGACGTGGAAATATCATCTCAAAGCAATATACAGTATTGAAAGCAGACATCAATGACGCCGTTTCATCTACAATTACAAAAGACAAACTATTCGGTACAAGCCCCGATGTCCATGAAAACCTAGAAACCCGTACATACCAATTATCCGAAAAAACCCTAGCAAGGGTAGACAGCCAAATAAACGATATAATAGTCAACGGATATGAGGAAGGAATGGGAATCGATAAGGTTTCCCGTGACATCCGCCGAAGATTCGGACAATTAAAAACATGGGAATCTGTAAGAATAGCACGTACAGAAATACACAATAGCCAATGCTTAGGAATCATCAAAGGCTATGATGACATGGGCGTTGAATATATACAATGGAGTACAGCTAGAGACAGCCGTGTAAGAGGACTAAGACCTAAAGATTCCGCTGACCATATACACATGGAAGGCGAAATAATAAGAATGGGCGGAGTATTCAGCAACGGATTAATGTATCCTGGAGACATGGCAGGCCCCGCAGCAGAAATCATAAATTGCAGATGTCAAGCATTACCATTCATAATCCCATATGGATATATTGCACCACCTGACATGGCACAGTTCAGGGAAGATGACCTCATAGCAACACTTGACTACTTCAACGCAGACGAACTAGTACAACAAGCAATGGCTGAAACTGAATTGGTGACCTCAGACCGTTTCATGAGACCTATTAATCCTAATATTGTAGATAATTTCAAGGTTAACCCGCTTCCAGATATTGGCAAAATGAGACATCCCTTGAAACTTACAAAAGACATAGTGGACCAATATCCTAAAGATTTTTTACTACACAAATATCATGATTACCAGGAATATTCTAGCACTATTGCCAAATATTATGAATCTCATTATACTGATGAATTCATGAAAGAGATGAAAAGAATCATCCCTGAAAATAAACTTCCAGGTACTCAAAGTATTTATGATTCCTTCAAATATGGATGTGGTAATAATTTCGGAAGATTGAATAATTACTATAGGGATAAATCCGCTTATGTCAAATATTTGAGAGATTTAGGTGAAAGTGGCTCTGAGATAAAAACCATTACAGAGAGATATGACAAAATTGAGGAAAACCTGTTAAAAGGTATGGAACAGGGAATTCCTTTAGTTGAAGATACATTCACTTATAGAGCTACATCCACAGACCATGAAATCCCTACAGAAGTAGGTCAAAGAGGAACTTTTAAAGGATTTACTTCATTTTCATTTGATAAGGAAACTCCTAATCTTTACTATTCAAAAGATTCCAAAAAGTACAATGTATTCTATAATGTGCTAAATCCAAAAGGTACGCGGGGAATGGCTTTAGAAAGTACAGATAAATTCACAAATACTAACGGTCAAGCAGAATGGTTAACTCCAGAAACTGAATATGAAATTGTGCATGCGGTTAAAAATGGGAATAATTATGAATTAACAGTAAGATTAATAAATCAAATAATATAGACTTATTACTGGTGAAAATCATGTATAATTGGATAAATAAAGAGCTATTATTAACTAAAGCGGATGAAATCCTATCCCTTGATGAATTCATCCCAAACGCTTTTTTAACAATTATCATGGAAAGTGACAATAGTAACTTTAAGAAGGTTATTGACTGGATTAACTCTCACCAAAAAGAGTATAATGTCAATTACCATGAAAGGCTGCTAATTGGAACTGATATGATTAAGTTAGATGCTCTTGAACATGAGGAAGTTTCAGGGTTTATTGATGATCATCCCGAATACAAAGATTTACTCAAATAAGTGTTATTCCTATAACACTTTTTTTACTATTTTTTTGGGTATTTAGTATAACCTGGTTAGTACGGTTGGCTCCAGACCATCAAATGTAGGTTCAAATCCTACAATACCCATACTCTTTTTTTCTTTTTTAGTGATTTTTATTTCTTACAGTGTATAATGAAGAGGACTCAACTTTTCAATGTGCAATATAATTCCAAAAATTAACATGTGTTTTTAATTGCTCCATTTCCATAACTTAGGATAAATTTTTTTAAAACCATGATAAAAAAAGGGTTCGTTTTCATTCTTAACTTCATACACACTCTATTAAACTTATAACGAATTGGAAATCGTTCTCTTTTTTTTAGTTAAAGGTTGGGTCATCTCCATATTTTAAATAAAATTTTTTTTGGTGGTGATTACACTTGCAAGAGCAAATAGTCATCAAAAGCGATAATTCTATAATCCTAACTGTGCCTGTGATGATTCCAGGTGCTAAAGATTGTGATTACTGGAGAGGCGAAGACCCATTTACAGTTGAGCAAGTGCGTTCTTTTAAAGAAGCGTATGATGATTATGGATTTATTGATAAACACCATGCCGTACGGGGCGTGCAATCTGCACATAAGCATCACTTAATAGGGAATGCTTTAAAATCCTTTTTACTTTCAGAGGAAACCTCTTATTCTTGGGTTGACGGTTCCATCCACACCTATCCTATGGGTACATGGATGATTACAACTGAAGTGAATGACCCCGTAGCAATCAAGCAAGTACGTGACGGCGAGATTACAGGTGCCAGCCCGTCTATTTTCACACGTGAAACTGCGGAAAAAATCAAAGCTGCATTAAAAAGTGATGCTAGTTTGAAAGCAAGTGCAGGTAACTTAATCAAAAACATTAATGATCCAGTTCCTGTATTAGTCAGCTTGGTACGTAAACCTTGTCAGCATGGGAATAAATTTTGTGAATCAAAAAATGGTGAGAACATGTCTGAAGACAAAGCACAAAACAAATTAAACAAAATTAGGGGCATTCTTGGATTGGAAGAAACCAAAGATTATGCCACTAAAGAAGACTTGGATGAAATTAAAGAATCTGTCAGTGGTGTTTTCAAATCTGATGAATTCAAAGAGTTCTTAGGTGGAATGATTAATGAGGCTGTAGCGGAAGCTGTGAAACCTCTTGCATTGAAAGAAGATAATTCTGATGATTCCACTAATAATGATGATAAGAAAAAAGAAGAGGATGACGCCAAAGATGATGATTCCACTGAAGATAAATCTGACGATTCTAAAAACGATGATAAAACCGATGACAAAAAGAAATCAATGAAATCAGATTCTAAAAGTTTACCTCAACATGACAAAAACCCTGAGGACAAAAAAGCTTTAAAATCTGATAAAGCTATTACAATGGAAGTCATGGGTAGAGATAAAAGAGGCAGACCTCTTAAAAACTAATTTTTTTTATAATGTTGATGTTTTAAACCAAAAAAAGAACTAAAAAGGTGAATATTTATGGCTTTTAACAATGAACAAGTATTAAGTCAAATCGTAAATCCTGCCGAAAAGGCAGTATTCAAATCAATGCGTGAGGACATGGAAACAGGTAAAGCATTATTAAACCCTGAACAATTAGGTATGTTCTTACGTGCTGCAACCTTAAACCAAACTATCCTTAGAGATGCTACTTTCGACATCTTGAATAGTTTTGAAAAACAATACGTAGAAACCAGTATTGAAGGCCGTGTATTACAACCAGGTTACAAAATCGTTGACAACAAAAAGGTTACCAATGATGAACTTGACGCTGCTGAAGTTGCATTCGAGCCAACTATCCTCACTACTACAAAAATCAAAACCATGTGCAGTATTGAAGATGACGAAAAAGATGACAACCTGGAAAAAGAACAATTTGAACAAACCCTCTTAGGCATGATGGGTGAAAGAGCTGGAGAGGACTTAGAAGTATGGGCATTATATGCTGATACTGACAAGTACCAACCATCCAATTTATTAGGTACTGCTGACGGTTGGTTGAAAAACGCTCAAGGCCAATTAGTTTCCAAAGGTGCTGCTGCTGAACCTGGTCGCTATGACTTCGACCCTGTAAATGATACTGTAGAAGCTATCTTTGACGCAGCTATCTACGCAATGCCTTTACGTTTCAGACAAAGGAACAAACTCAAATTCTACGTTCCATTTGAAATTGAAGATGCTTACAGGAACCTCTTAAAATCTAGAGGAACACCATTAGGAGACAGCACTCAAACTGGCTACACTCCAACATTAACCTACAAAGGTATTCCTATCATTAACTGTCAAAGTTTCGATGACGAATCATTAAGAACCTCACTTCAAACTACAAACGTCATGTTAACCAACCCCGAATACTTACTTTACGGTATCTGGAAAAACATGACCATCGAACCTGACCGTGTTGTAAAACACGAAAGAACCGATTACTACTACAGACTCCGTCCTGGTGTAAACACCAAATTTGGCGGAAAAGGTTCCGTAAACTGTACTTTATCTATTGATGAATTAGAACAATTACCTGAAGCTTCTAAATTCTAGAAGTTTCAGCTAATAATATTTTTTTTGGTATGGTGATCACATGGCAAAAATAAAAAAATTTAAAGAATTACCTTATTCTGTGAGGAAAAGCCCTGAAAAAAGGCATGATTACCTTGCAGATTTCTTAAATGAAGTTTTAGAACTTGAAGATGACGAAGAGGAAACTCCGCAAGTCACTACCCGTGATTTATCCATCACTGTAGATGATGGTGAAAATGCGGTATCTGGTGTAAGTGTTGCTATTGGTGATATTACTGGTACAACTGGCCCTGCTGGAGGTTGCACATTGAAAGGTGTAGCGGATGGTGAACATACCATTACTGCAACTAAGGAAGGGTACACTGAATATTCTGACACTATTTCAAGTGACAGTACACACACTAGTTTCACTATTAGTTTAACTGCTGTTGAAGAGACACCAGGTGAAACATAAAATTTTAATGGAGGTATGATTTGATGTGGATTACTGTAGATGAAGTAAAAACTTTTACTGGAATTAACCCACAACACCTCAAATTAGAACAAGGTGATGAAAGGAAATTAACTGAAATCATTACAAGTTGGATTTCCCAAAGTGAAAGTTTGATTAAATCATACACTCATAATCAATTCCCCGAAGGGGTAGATGATGCAGTCAAAAATGTCTGCCTAAGACTAACTGCAAACATGGTAGCATTAGCAATAGAACGCAGAGACACACCACGTACAAAAGTCAATGACTGGAGAATACAGGTATCATCCGCAGAAATCTTTGAACAATCACTAAAAGATGACCTCTCCCCTTACGTTATTGACCACAGTACAGTCTCCGACAAAATTGACATATTCGCAATAACAGGCGGAGATGACTTATGGTAAAAGTCACCGTAAAAGTTGACGCTGCAAAAATGCAAAACGTCAGCGAAAAAATACCAGAAATCCGCAGAAAAGGATTACAATATGCAGGACAAGGAATGATAAGACACCTAAAAATCAACTCACCAGTAGATCACGGTTTACTTAGAAGTTGGTTTTTTAGCTACACATCCACAGACAAAGTGGAAATTCAAACCCCTGCAAAGTATGCACCTTATGTTAATGATGGTACTGGTATTTACGGGCCTTATAAAACTCCAATATATAGCAAAGCCATAGGAAAACCCCTAGCATTCCAAGTTGGGGGGAAAATGGTTTACACTAAAATGATAAGAGGACAAAAAGGCCAAAAATTCGTAGAACGCAGCATTGCAGAAACACAGGGAAAACTTGCAGGTTACTTTATCAAAGCAGTTCATGAGGTATTAAAATGAGGACACTGGACGAAACTATTGAAAATATCCTTGAAGTGGTGGAAGACTGTTTAAATCATGAAAAAGACTCTTCTGAAGGAATATTGAATCATGTTAAAACAATTATTCCAATTTACAATAATGAATATGGAATTGAAGAGCCAGCAATTTGGATAGTACAACATCCAATCACTGTTAACGGTGATGAAAATTTAAGCCAAATTCTGGAATTAAAATCTACAATAGAATTTGCATGTGTCGAATATGACCCTGACCCAAAAATAGCCGAACAAAAGGCAAGACGGTTAGCAGGTAACGTAGCACTTGCGATTAAAAATAATTATCGTAGAATCCAGTATGATAAATTTGAAGATAGAATTATCGAAAATGTGAAATTCAACACATTATACCCTGTAGGTGAAATTCCTGTTGAAGGCAAAATGGAAAAAATCCCTGTAGCAGGGATAGTTCTAGATTTTGAATTTAGTGTGGATTGGGTTAATTATTGTTAAAAACTGAATTTTTAAAAAATTAACATAAAAAGGTGAATGAAACATGGCTAGAGGATTTGGAATTGCCTTAGAAACTGAATATGGCGATGTTCAAAGTATAGATGATATTGATTTAGATTGGTTTCAGAAAATGGAAGAGGTCAACTTTGAATTAGGTGACGAAGCTGAAACCGATGACGGTGGAAGTAGAAGTGATGTTGTAGCATGGGCTGGTGCAGCAAAACCTAATGGATCCACCAGTGCAAAAGTAGACCTTCAAAGAATTACCTGGTATTTAATGGGGTTCCTTGACCATTACATATATACCGCAGGAAGCGGTGCAACCTCAGGTTTACATATTCACGAATTCTATGGAGGGGAAAATCACGAATTACCATCCTTCGTAGGATTGGCAGTATATGATGCACTTAAAATAGCTGTTTTCGGATTAATCGAAGATGGATTAAAATTAGAAGTGTCAGATTCTGCAATGACTGTGAACTGTGACTGGTTATACGCAACAGAAACCGCAGAAATATTAGGAATCAACGAAGACTTTGAGGAACCTGAAGAGTTAGCAGATTCCAAAATACCAATCAGATTCTATGATGTCAGCGTGAAATTAAACGGTTCCAAACCAGGAAGTGTGCAGACAAGTTTCAGCATGGAAGGAAACAACAATCATGATCAAGATGGAACCATAGGCTTAGGTTCCAGGTTCCCACAGGAAAAACCTCAAGCAGCTAAAAGAGGCATTAGTTTAAGTTTAGCTACAACCTTGAATAGGCATTCCTATAGGGATATTCTGGATGCCCGTTATGGTGTTGTAGATGGTGTTACTCCTTCAGCATGTAGAATACTCACTGTACCTTTAGAATTAACTATTGCTCAATGTGAACATCCAGAGCAACAATTAATTATCAAATTCCCTGAATGTACATTGAAAGCTGAATTTGACTTGAAAGGTGCTGACCGTGTAGAAGCTACTTTAAACTTACAAACATTAGGAAACGGCGAAGTCACTTTAAATGACGGAACCACTAAAGTCAATACTGATATGTATTGCAAATTAATTAACAAAGTTCCAGAATTAACAATCGAAGCTTCTGGAAACGAAAGCGAAGGAGACTAGATTATGGTACTTACTATTGAGGAAATTTTAAACGGTGTTGAAGATTACAAAGAGGTTTATCTTGACTCTCTTGATGATACTGTATTTTTAAGACCACTCAGTAAAGGTGAATGGGAAAAAACAAACAGTATACGTCAGGAAAGTTTAGGTGATTATGTTACCAACGAAAAAGCACAGGCAGTTAGCAGAAATCAGAGAGTCAGTAATATTGAATCTCAATTGAAATTCAATATTAAACAAAATGCTGACGCAGATTTCAAAGCTCAAGTGGAAGCTATTTTCATGAGCTGTGACAATCCAGGTAATGAAAAACCGCCTAAAAGAACTGACATTGAAAAATTACCTGCGGGGATATTTGATGAAATGTATACTAAAGTCAAAGAACTCACAGGAATTAATGATGATGAAGATCTTGAGGATGATGTAGAAGACTTTCCTGAAGACTGACGAAGCTCAAGAAATCATACTTTTAGATTATTGGGGTTATCCTTTAGCACCTACACAAAGGGAATTAACATATGCTCAACGAATGTTTATCATTAAAGGTAGGGCTAAATTTGAAAAAGAACTCCGAGAGGCTGAAGAAAAAGAAATGAAAAAACATCGTAGGAAAATGAAATACTAGAGGCACATTACTAACAACATTCAACTTAGTAATGTGCCTCTTTTTTTTATTCAAAAATTAACATAATAGGGAGGTGGCAAAGACTTATGGTTTCACGTGAAATGATTGAAATTATCTTGAAAGCAGAAGATCAAGCAAGTAGGGTTATCAAAGATAACGAAAAACAGATAAAACAATTTGGTAATTCAGCACAACAAGCAAATCAAAAAGCTGCACAATCAAGCCAAATGACAAAACAAAGCTTGAGCAATCTGGCAACACAGATAAAAAATGTCTCTACTTCAACACAGGCCGTTACCAGTAAAGGTGCAAACCAATTCCAAAGGTACAATAAAAGCGTCCAGGACAGTATTGTTAAATTCAACATGTTAGATAAGGAAACTCAAGAATGGTTAAACAGATTAGCCAACAGCAGTAATCCTAAAGTATTCTACGAATTGAATAGTAAATGTCAAGAAGCTGTAGCCAAATTCAATGCCCTTGATGCCGAAACCCGAACATGGGGAGGAAGCCTGGACTACACTAGAAGTAAATTGCAATTATTAGGAACTAATACTGATACTCTAAAAGGCAAAATACAAGTTGTGGGCAATGCTATTCCACAATACTTAGGTAGCAAATGGGATAGTATTAAAGGCAAGGTATCTAGTGTAGGAAGCCATATTACAAGTACATTGTCATCTGCATTATCAACAGTAAGAGGAAAAATACAAAGTGTAGGAGACGCCTTTAGCGGGCTTGGTGGAATAATATCTACTGTCTTTGGTGGAATAGGTCTAAAGAGTATGGCAGATATGACCGTCGGTGCCTCAATTAACAGGGATAGGATACAACAGTTATCTTATGCAATGGTAGGATATGGTGAATCCTTTGAATCATTTAGTAATGGTATCTGGAAACAAATGGATACTATGACAAATTCAAGTTTAGTGTCACTTGATCAACTTTCCCAATCTGCATCTGTAGTGAAAATGAGTACAGGTGCATCCAAAGAACAAATGCAAGCACTACTTCCAATTATCAATGATATAGGACAAAGAGCTATACTCATGGGTAAAGGCGGAGAGGACGCAATGGGATTAATGCAAGCAGCAGGAAAAGGATTAAACGGCGAGTTTGAAATGCTGAAAGAAAACTTTGGTATCAGTAAAGAAAAACTTGAAAGTTTAGGTTGGGATGGTTCCGCAAAGGACATCGACGGATATACTAAAGCTTTAGACGAAGCTTTAACACAATCTGGTGATGTCAACGGAATGATGGATACCACACAAGGCAAATTAACTAAATTACAGAAAATGTGGTCTGTATCAGGTAGAAGCTTAGGTGACGACTTCAAACCAATGGTGGATTCTGCCTTAGATTCCGTTCTTAGTTTTGTGGACGCTAACAATGATAATCAAATTGATGACGGAGCCAAAGTTTGGGCAAAATATGCCATCGGAGCCATGACCGCAGCTTCAGGTTTTGCAACATTAGCACCATCAATAAGCCCTGCATTACAGGTATTGGATAATTTAACAGGTAAAACTAAATCCGCCTTACAGTTCTTAGGTATTATGGAAGCTGAAGAGGACGCATTAACCCTTGCAACTTTAAGGGAATCCGCAGCTCAAAAGGTTTCAGCAGCTACAAAATACTTATCTGGTGTAGCAACCGCCACTTATGGTGCAATAGTAGGTGTACTGACTGGGGAAATTGGACTGGTTACTGCTGCAACTCAAGTATGGAATGCAGTAATGGCTGCAAATCCAATAGCATTAGTGGTAATTGCACTTGCAGCTTTAGCAGTGGCAATCTATGAAGCTGGAAAAATGTTTGGATGGTGGAAAGATGTAGGCAGCATGATAGACGCAATCAAAACAAATGTAATGCGATTATGGGATGCCTTCATAAACAATCCAAACGTTCAAGGTACAATACAGGCCATAGGCGAAGCTTGGAATTGGTTAATGGAAGTCAGTAAACCAGTTATCGATTGGTTAAGTGGAATATGGGAAAGCATATTCCCAGAATCTGCACAAGGCCAATGGGATGTGACAAGGGCAATTATTGATGCAATAGGATTCTCCTTTAACTTACTGACAATACCAATAAAATCAGTATACAGCATTTTACAATTATTATACCCTTACTTATTACAGTTCTATCAAGGGGCATTAGTTCCTTTAGGCAATTTCCTTACAAGCGTGTTTACTCCAGTATGGCAATTAGTCATGAGCATATTCGCTCAAATATCACCAATGGTTACTAGTATGAGTAATGCTTTCATGCAATTTGTTAATGGCCAATTACCTTTACCTGGTTTAATACAGAATATTTTCACTAACTTATGGAACATCTATGTCACCATCTTGACAAATATTTCAAATGCAATCATTAGCTGGGCAAGTAAAATAGTGATGAATGGTGTAAATGCTGCTAGTCGATTTGTCAGCGGTATTGTAAATAGGATCATGAGTTTACCAGGTAGAATTGCAACTTACTTATGGAATGTTGTTCACAGGATTGTTTCCGCAGGTTCCAGTTGGGTAAGCAACGGTGTAAATGCAGCCGTCAACATGGTAAACGGGGTAATGAATCAGATAAGTCAATTACCAGGCCGTGTATATACTGAATTCATGAATATTGGCTCACGTATCATGCAAGCTGGAAGTGACTTAGTCAATAAAGCAATGGATGTAGGTAAAAACATTGTAAACGGAATGATGAACGCAATGGGAATACACTCTCCAGGTATCATTCAGGAAAATGTAGTAGGCGAATTTGTTAACATGATAACCCGTGTTGGAAACAAAGTAAAAGACGCTTATAAAACTGCAAGTCAATTAGGTACCGCAATAGTTGATGGATTTGGAAAACCAGAACTAGAAACTGGAATGGATAATCTCATGCCAAATGCAGATGCAGTTAAAACTCAAGCGGG
>Ga0247611_10007159_pt1 | contig 14093 bp, 11 predicted proteins | sample 177DNAGHGhighgp2_FD_192422 | JGI IMG/M metagenome (GOLD analysis project Ga0247611, IMG submission 192422) | Sheep rumen microbial communities from Palmerston North, Manawatu-Wanganui, New Zealand - 1770 DNA GHGhigh gp2 | ecosystem: Host-associated > Mammals > Digestive system > Stomach > Rumen...
CGTAAAATTTAAAAGTAAATTCCATATCGTTAATTTTAATTAAGAAGTTAAGTTTACACAAAGTTAAATTTGTATGATTTAGTTCCAAGGTATATAATAAAATATAGATGTTTCTATGGTTAGATGGAGGTCGCTATGAAAAATTCTCATTTATCTTTAGAAGATAGAAAATTAATTCAGGAAGGTCTTGAAAAAGAAATGTCTAGAACTGATATTGCTAAAACAATTCATAAAGATGTCTCTACTGTAGCTAAAGAAGTTAAAAATAGAAGAAAATTAAAACCAAGAAATCCATTTAACAATCCAATTACATGCACTAAATTTAAAGAATGTGGCATTTGCCATGGAAAATGCTCTGAATATGAAGAAATTAAATGCTCTAGAAGAGACAGAAAAGTTGGAGTATGTAATCATTGTTCTAAAATTAATAATTGTAGATTAGACAAGTATTTTTATCATGCTAAACAGGCTCATGAAGATTATCTATACACTTTAAAAGATGCAAGAGAAGGTGTTAATTTAAATACTAGAGCAATGCTTGATATTGTTGACATCATAAAACCACTACTAAAAAAAGGACAATCTGTTTATCAGATTTTAAAAAATCATCCTGAAATTAAACTTTGTCCAAAATCTCTATACACATACATAGAAACAGGCATTTTTCAAGATTATGGCATTAATAACTTTTCTTTGCGTAGACAAGTTTCAATGAAGAAAAGAAAGAAATTAAAAAAACGTAAAGATCCTGTTAATTATGAAGGTAGACGTTACAAAGATTACATACAATTTGTAAAAGACAATCCTAACGTCTTAACTACTGAAATGGATACAGTTTACAATCATCAAGATGGTCCATATATACAAACTCTCATATTCCAAAATACAGGATTGATGATAGGATTTTTACACACAGAAAAAACTTCTGAATCCATGGCTAGTACATTAGACAAGTTACAAGAATCACTTGAGAAAGATTATTCAAGATTATTTTCTTTACTATTAACTGATAGGGGCTCAGAATTTGAAAAATATCAGTTATTTGAAGTAAATACTGAAACTGGAGAAATACGAACTAATATATTTTATTGTGATCCTCAGACTCCAAGCCAGAAGCCCCATGTAGAAAACAATCACAACTATGTTAGAGATATTATTCCTAACAAAAAATCTTTAAAACACTTAACACAAGAAGATATTGATTTAATGTTTTCACATATTAACTCAACACCTCGTGCAGCATTAAATGGGAAAACTCCATACGAAGTTTTTGAATTCTTGTATGGTACTGAAATACTAAAGAAACTTAATATACAGAAGATTGAAAAAGATATGGTCACACTACAACCATATCTTCTAAACATTAAATAAATCACCACATTTATTTAAATATTTTAAAAACCCTAGAAACATCTTTAACTGAATATACTAATTAAGCAAATGGAAGTTAATCTTACACGAAAAAAAATTTTACCTCTATTCGCTTTTTAAGCATGCCCAATTTCTCGTTTCTGTAATTTAATATTACACTATTTTTACAAAAAAATCAAGCTTTTTTGCAAAAAGAAATGCCCAAAAATGGACATTTCTCTTACATTTGGAATTTAGTTTTTCTTTTGGAATTTACCTTTACAATTCACCGTAATTTTTGTTCGATTAATTTCGCAAGCTCGGTTGCTTTTTGAGAAATATAATCTTGATTTTCGCCTTCAATCATAACTCTAACAAGGGGTTCTGTTCCTGAAGGTCTAATTAAGACTCTGCCATTTCCAGCAAATTCTTTTTCTAATTTTTCTATTTCTGTTTTAATTTCAATATCTTTTTCATAATCATATTTTTTTTCTGAATTTACTTTTGCATTAACCAAAATTTGAGGATATTTTTTAACTAAAGTTCCCAATTCCGAAGCTTTTTTATTTTCTTCAAAAATTGATTTTATGAGCATTACAGAAGTTAAGATTCCATCTCCAGTAGGGTTATAGTCAAGTAAAATGATATGACCTGATTGTTCACCACCAAGATTAAATCCATTTTTTTGCATTTCTTCTAAAACATATCTGTCTCCAACTTTTGTTTGTAAAAATTCAAAACCATTATCTTTACAATATTTATTTAGCCCAAGATTGCTCATAACAGTTCCAACAATTGTGTCTTGCTCAAGTTTTCCATGTTTTCTTAAATTCTGAGAAATAATTGCCATTAATTTGTCTCCATCAATTTCTTCTCCGTTTTCATCAACTGCAAGACATCTGTCACCATCACCATCATAAGCGATTCCTAAGCTTAATTTATTTTCTACTACAAATCTTTTTAAACCTTCTAAATGAGTAGAACCACAATTTTGATTAATATTTATTCCATCTGGTGTATTATTTATAATTTTATAATTTATATTTAAAGCTTTAAAAACTTTTTCTGCTACTTCATAAGTTGCACCATTTGCAGTATCTATTCCAACAACAAAGTCTTCATTGTGGCACTTTTCAAAAAAATCATCAAAATTTTTTCTAAAGAAATATACATATTCATTTACTAAGTCTAATGCATATTCAGATACACCAATTTTTTCACCAACAGCAGTTAAATCATCTAATTTGTCTGAATCCATAACTTCTTCTATTTCTTCTTCTAAATCATCTGAAATTTTTGTGCCTTTATTACTAAAATATTTAATTCCATTAAATTCATAGGTATTGTGAGAAGCAGATATTACAACACTTGCATCTGCATTTAATTTCCTAGTTAAGTATGCAACTGCTGGAGTTGGCATTACTCCAAGAAGTTTAACTTTTGCACCATAACTTAAAAAGCCTGCAACCATTGCACTTTCTATAAGTGTACCTGAAATACGTGTATCTCTTCCTATTAAAATAGTTGGTGCATGATCTGTATGCTTAGAAAGCACATAAGCACCTGCTTTTGCAACTTTAAAAACTAAATTTGGTGTTAATTCAGTATTTGCTATTCGTCTAATTCCATCAGTTCCAAAATATTTTCTCATTAAAATCAATCCTTCCTAAATTAGAAAATAATAATAGTTGCCGTGTTTATAATAAAAATCTATTTATATAAAATGCAGATTTCATTTCAATATAAGCATTATTATAATTATAGCATGTTAATCTATTAGATAATTATTAAGTATAACATATGTATTATACTTTTTTTAAAAAAAAAATTCAATAAATTTGCAAAAATTTTTTTCAAGAAATTTCCTGTTTATATATTTTTAAAATGCATATCATAATTTTAGAAAAAGCAAATTGCTTTTTTGATTTATAAGATTTGACATTAAATATATATAAATCTTATAAATAAAATAATGTTAATATTAACAGGAGGTGAATTCAAAATGGCAAACAACAATAGTAATAAAAAATTAGTTCCAGAAGCTATGAATGCTTTAGACAGATTCAAATATGAAGTTGCTAGCGAAGTTGGAGTTAACTTAAAAGATGGATACAATGGAGATATATCTGCAAGGGACGCTGGTAGAATCGGTGGAAATATGGTTAAGAAAATGATTCAACAAGTAGAAAATAACATGATAAATAGATAATTTTATACGCAAAAACATAAATGATAATACATTATATATGCGTTAGTAGTAGTTTTTAGAACATTATGACAGGGGTATTATGCTTGACTTTATAATTTTACTTTGAGTGGCTTGTCCAAAAAGTAATACATAAAGGCAGGAGTAATGCTCCTGCCTTTTTTGTTGTATAGGAAAAATCGTTTTTCCTATACAACAAAAGCTATGTACAGAAATTTTCTAAAGAAAATTTCGCACGCGAACAAAGACGGAGCGTGTAAATAATTTAAAGACAATAAAAATTTAATCACGCTCCTATTGTTCTGCAACAAAAATACTACCAACATAAACTTGACAAATATGATATAATATTTTTAAGGAGAGTGAAAATTATGGCTTTTGATGGAATTGTAGTAAAAAAAGTTGTAGATGAATTACAAAGTTTAATAGATTATAAAATAGATAAAATTTATCAACCTGATAAAAATACTGTGGTTTTGGGGACATATGGTGATTTTACCAATGTTGCAATTCTAGCATGTATTTCTTCAAATAATTATAGAATACATATAACCACCAATAGTATTAAAAATCCGCAAGTTGCACCTAATTTTTGTATGTTACTACGTAAACACATTTTAGGATATAAAATAAAAAAAATTTATACAAAAGCTTTGGAAAGAGTTGTTTTCCTTGAACTCGAGAATAATGATAATTCAAATAAAATAGAAAATAAAACAATAGTAATTGAATTAATGAGTAAACATAGTAATATTATTCTGTTGGATAAAAATGGTATAATAATTGATAGCATAAGGCATACATCAATAGAAGAAAATGCTCAAAGAGATATCTATCCTACTGCAAGATATTTTGAACCAGCAATAAATAAACTAAATTTTTTAGAAATAAAAAATTTTGAAAAATTTTATTCGAATTTAAAACTAAGCAATGAAGAAGATGTTTTAGAAGCTATTTCTAAAACGTATAATGGAATAAGTTTTCGCAACTTAAAAGAAACAATAAATCAATTTGAAGCAAAAAGTGATTATTCATCAAGTAAAGCTATTGCACATCGTGCTTATGAGGTGATTTTAAACACTTTAAATAGAAATGATTTAGAAATAAAAACAATTTCAGAAAAAAATGGTGTGGCTACAGATTATTGTCTCACTATTGTTACGAATGCTAATAAAGTTTTTTCTTTGAATTATAGTTTAGATGATTTTTATTTTGAAAAAGAGACTCATGAAGCTTTTGTAAATTTCAGAAATTCTTTGTTTAATATAATCTTAGTAACGCTAGAAAAATATGAAAAACGTTTGGAAAATATAGACGAAAAATTGTCTGAGTGTAAAGAAATGGATAAATATAATTTATATGGTGAATTGATTATAGCGAATTTATACAAGATTCCAAATTATAATCTAGATAAAATTTCTTTAGAAAATTATTATAATAATAATGAATTAATTGAAATACCTTTAGATAAAAGGTATTCTCCACAGCATAATGCAAAACGATTTTTTAAAAAATATGCAAAACTTAAAAATGCGTCTGAAATTGTTAAACAACAAAAAATAGAAACTGTTGAAGAAATAAAATATATTGAAAGTACTATATATGAACTTGAAAACTGTAAAAATATTGATGATGTTCAAGAAATTTATAACGAAATAGCTGAAAATGAAATTTTTCAAAATTATTTTGCAATGAAAAAAAGCAAATCAAAAAAAAGTAAAAAGCCAAGCAAGACAACTTCAGATAAATTTGCAAAGTTTAATCCTTTGAAATATGTAATAGAGGGATATACAGTTTATGTAGGGAAGAATAACAAAGAAAATGACTATTTAACTAATAAATTTGCAAAAAAAGATGATTTATGGTTTCATACTAAAGATATTCATGGAAGCCATGTTATTTTAAAAACAAATGCAAATGAAAAAATCCCAAAAAGTATAATTTATGAAACTGCAAAGCTTGCAGTTGAGCATAGCAAGGCAAAAAATTCTTCAAATGTTCCTGTGGATTATTGTAAGGTTTGTTTTGTTAAGAAAGTTCCAGGAAACAAACCAGGGCTTGTGATTTATAGAAATAATCAAACAATTTATATTTAGAACATTTATATGTGCCTATAAATATTCTTTTATAGAAATGTTACAAAAATATTACAAAAATATTAAATTTGCGTAACATAAGAATTATTTGTTGAAAAAAAAAAAAAAATGTTGTAAAATAAAAATTGAAATATACAAAAAATAGGAGGAATTAATTATGGCAACAAATCCAATGCAAAAAAAATCAAGAATATCTTTTATATTAGGAATGTTATTTATGCTTATAATATCAGTATTAGTAGTAGCAATGTTATATATGAAAATAAGGAGTCAACAAGACGAATTACAAAAATATAAAGCTTCAACAACAAATATTTATGTATTAACCCAAGATGTAAAATCAGGACAGGTTTTAGAACCAAGTATGTTTGCACAAAAACAGGTATCAAGAGCTACAATACCTTCAAATGCAACAACAGACATAGTATCTACACTTGCATCTTATTCTTTGGCTACAAAAGATGGTGTTGCAATTTATTATAACCCTGGAGTAGCAGGAGATTCAGAAAAACCATCTTATTATTATATAGGTTCAGCTGAAGAAAAAAAACCTATTTATATTACAGATAGTCAAGGAAAGACTGTACTTGCAAGTAATTTAAATGTATCTGACAAGGCATTTTATTACGCAGGAGCAAACAATACACAAAAAACAGATATAGAAATATCTGAAAATGCTGTAGCTGCAAAAGTAGATATGAGTGCTAATACTGTAATTACAGGATCTTTGATTACAAGAACAGATGAAGTTGTAACAAATGATTTAAGAAAAGTTGAATACAATGTAATAAATCTTCCAGTAGATTTAGAACCAAATGAATACATAGATGTTAGATTAATTTTACCTAATGGTCAAAACTACATAGTTGTATCTAAAAAGAGAGTTTCAATACCAATCGTAGATGCACAATATTTATCAGACACTATTCAAATGAATTTAACAGAAGAAGAAATATTAACATTATCATGTGCGATTTATGAAAACTACAAAATGAAAGGTTCAAAATTAGAAGCTGTAAGATATACAGATGCAGGATTGCAAACTGCAGCAACAAAGACTTATCAACCAAATAATTATGTTTATACATTAATACATAATGATCCGAATATAGTTAATACAGCTATAAAAAATATAAAAGAAAGAGCAATGAAAGATATAGATAAAGCATTAGGTGATTATGAAGATGAGGGAGATTTATCTTCAAAAATTGATCCAAGTATTACATCAACACAAGATCAAAGAAAGAGCTATTTACAAACATTACCTGCGATTCAATAAAAATAAACTAATGCATATTCACTAGATGTAATTTTATTATGTAGTAATATACTAAAAAAACTTATATAATCGAATAATAGGAAAGGAAATATTTATGAAAAAAGTAGGATTTATAGGTGCAGCAGATAAAACGAGTTTAATTGTATATGTAGCTAAAGTCTTAGAACAATTAGGAAAAAAAGTAATAGTTGTTGATACTACTATTTTACAAAAGGCTAAATATGTGGTTCCAAGTATAGATCCTACAAGGGCTTATGTTACAGATTTTGATAATGTGGATTATGCAATAGGATTTGAAAGCATGGTGGATGTTGCGAAATATTTAGGAATAAAAGATGGACACAGCACAGCTAATTGGGATTATGATTATATGCTTATAGATATAGATAGTGCAAATATAATAGAAAACTTTGAAATTGACGAAACAGGAAAGAACTATTTTGTTACAACATTTGATATGTATGCTTTAAAAAGAGGAATAGAGATTCTAAGAGATACATACATAGACTTAGATTTATCTAAAATATTAATTAACTACAATATGAACAAAGAAGACGAAGAATACTTGAATTTATTGTCTATGGACACTAGAGTCACTTGGGATGAATTTACAATTTATGTACCTCTTTTAGATGAAAATCAAAGACAAATAGAAGATGATCAAAGAGTATATAAAGCAAGAATAAAAAAACTAATTCCAGAATATCAAGAAAGCATTATATATATAGTACAAAATATTGTTGGGGACATAAGCATAAGCAATATTAAGAAAATAATAAAAGAATAAAGAAAGAATAAAGGAGAATACTATGGCAGTAGTTGCGTTTTATACTGATTGCAAAGATCAAACTGGAAATACTGTTTCTGCTATTTCATTAGCAACATATATGGGAATAGTACAAAACAAAAGAACATTAGTAATATCTACAGCTTTTAATAATAACGAGATGAAAAGAGCATTATGGCCAATTCAAACAAAAAAAAGGTCAGGATTATTTGGTCCAAATACTAGTCCTGCACAAGATAATGACAATGGTATAGAAGGACTAGATAGAATAATTAGAAGCAACAGAATTACTCCTGATATAATTACTGATTATACTAAAGTGGTATTAAAAGGGAGATTGGAAATCTTACAAGGGTATAGTGGATCAGAGGATCAATACAGAGAAATACAAAAACAATATTCACAGATTATTACACTAGCAGGACAGGTTTATGATATTGTAATTGTAGATATAGACAAAGAACTTGAAACAAAGACAAAAATGAAAATATTAAATGAAGTAGATGTGGTTGTAGCTATGACTACACAAAAAATAGAAAACATAAAAAAACTTTTAAAAATTATTGCAGAGGGTACGGTTTTGAAAAAAGAAAAAACAATAATTACACTTGGAAGATATGACGAAAAATCAAAATATAATGCAAAAAATATATCAAGAAATATTTTGAAAACAAAACGAATAATAAATACAGTGCCATACAATACAGTAGTATTTGAAGATATTCAGGAAGGAAAAATAATAGATACATTTATAAGATTTTTAGGACTTAAACGTAAAGATGAAAACACATTTTTTATAGAAGAAATAAATAGGTTAAAAGAAGCGATTGAAGAGAGATATGAATATTTACAACAAATGAGAAAGTAAAATAAATAATAGAAAGGATACTAGAAAATGTCAATAACCAATATTTCATTAATTTTTGCTATAATTGTTTTAGCGATTATGGTAATAAATCAGTTTATAAAGAATAAAAAAAAGGCTGAAGTTGTACAAGAAATAGACATAGACGATCAAACATATACACTAGATAAAATGATTGAGTATGTAAAAAGAAGATTAGATGAAATTACGAAAATAAACTTGTATGATATTGGACTTTCTGAAGAGGAATTAATAAGAAGAAAAAATAAAAAATATGAGTTAAAGAAAGCGTTAAAAGGGTGTACATATGGAGATGTTAATGACAAAAAATATGTAAAAGAGCTTATTTTTGATTTACTTTCTAAAGAGTATGGAGTAACTGAGATTAATGTTTCTAAAGCTATTCCTTTTGATATTCCATCAATTCTTACTCCACAAGATAAATTTGACATTATTTTGTATGTATACAAAAAAGAATATGGTTATGAAGCATTGACAGAGATTATTAAGAAATACAATTTAGCAACATTAAAATATTTACAAGGAGAAACAAAGCCTTGTTATGTTATAACAGATGAAGAAATTGAAGAAATATTTGAAAAAGAAAATGTTGCACTTTCTTTTTCGGATAAATTAAATGTTGTTGTACAAAGAATATATCAAAAATATAAAGGGTATAGTAGCATAGATGAAGTAAGAGACATGAACATAGATGGTGTATCTGGTGGTGTATCAGGTTTACCTGAAAGTTTTTTAAGCCAAGTCGCACAAACAGATGGAGGAGATTACTTGATGCAGGTTCAAGAACACAAAGTTCAAAGAGCATGTGATAGTATTTGGATTTTCTTCCAAGGTAAATCAATAAGACTTGCATTTTTATCTTTTGGAACAGAGGCAGAATTAAAGAGAGTATGTCAAAATATATATAAATACAACAATCCAGGGCAATTATCTGATACAAATGGATATAAAATTAATGAAATGAAGGATGGCTCTCGTGTTGTTGTTGTAAGACCAAGTATGTCTGAAACATGGGCATTTTTCGTAAGGAAATTTGATGTTAAGAGAGCAACACTAGAACAATGGACAGGAGAAACCCCAGGAAAAGATGAAGCGATTGAATTATTAAAATACCTAGTAAAAGGAGCAAGAATTATTTCAATTACAGGAGAGCAAGGTTGTGGTAAAACAACTTTACTTATGGGTATGATTGAAAACATATATGAAACGATGAACTTACGTATTACAGAAACTGCATTCGAGTTGCACTTAAGAAAAGTTTACCCAACAAGAAATATTTTATCAATGCGTGAGACAGATACAATAGCTGGACAAGAATGTTTGGATGTTCAGAAAAAGACTGATGGTGCCGTAAACATCATAGGTGAGGTTGCAACAGACCCTGTTGCTTCTTGGATGATACAATCAGCTCAGGTTGCATCTAAATTTACACTATTTACTCACCACGCAAAAACATTCCCAGATTTAGTTACAGCTCTTAGAAACTCAATGTTAAGAGCGGGAGTTTTTAAAAATGAAAAAACAGCAGAAGAGCAAGTTGTACAAGTTCTAAATTTTGATATTCACTTATCAAAAGACTTTAGAGGAAAAAGATACATAGAAAGAGTTACGGAGTGTATTCCTGTAAAAAGAGTAGATGAATATACGACAGATTATAGAAAAGAAAAAACTTTAGAAGGAAAATTTGACTATTTCTTTGACAATGCTACAGAGTATTTTAGAAAAATTACTGATTCAAAATTATTTGAATATAGAAACATATTAGAATATATAGATGGAGAATATGTAATTACAAATAGTATTACACCAGGGAACATAAAAGAGATGAGACTTAATATGGATGAGAATGATGCCGAGGAATTTGATAAATTTGTTGAAGAACATTGGGGAAAATCAAGTGTATTTAATCCAACTGAATATAAAGAAGAAAAGAAGAAAAGCACTAAAGATGGAAAGAAAATTTCAAGAAAACTAGCTACTGAACAATAAATAATTGAGTAATTGCTACATTACATCTCAAACAATTTATATAAATATGATAATAAGATAAATCAGGAAAAAAGGAGGCACAAGTTTTGGAAACACAGCTTTTAATGTATATGATTTATGCTGTAATGGCTTTATTTGCTGTAATAGTTGTGGCGTATCTGATTTTGAGAAAAAAAATGGGTAAATCAGAATACCAACAAATAAGAAAGCTAAGACAGGGAACAGAATCAAATAAGTTTTCAACAGAAATATTATTTCAAAAATTGTATATAACTTATTCGAAGATGCCATATATAAAAACATATATAAATAAACTAAGAAGAAGACTTGAAATAATAGATGTTGATGATGAATATGCCACTAGAAGAGATTCAGCGAAAATATTAACAAAAGTATTGACGTTTGTTATACCATTAGTTATTGTTTCAATTATTCTTTCGCATTCTAACCATTTGCTAATGTCGATAATTCTTATATTTGAATTATTTATGATAGATGCATTTATAGATAGAAGTGTAGACACAATGGATAATAACCTTCTTAAAGAACAATTAGATTTTTTTGCAGAAATTAGACATGCTTATCATGAATTTAACATGGTAGAAGAAGCTATATATCAAATTTCACAAGATGATGAAAAAGCAATTTCACGACAAGGTGAAAAAATATATGAAGTGTTAATTGCAAATGATCCTGAAACAGAACTTGAAAAATACTACGATATAGCCCCTAACCCTTATTTAAAAGAATTTGCAGGAATATCATATCTTACAAAAGAATTTGGAGACAGAAAAGTTGACAAGGCTTCATTATACTTAAAAAATGTTAACAATATAACTGAAGAAATGCAAATTGAAATTTTAAAAAGAGATAAAATAGATTATGTATTTCAGAGTTTATCTATAATATCAATTGTTCCAGTACTTGGATTAGAGCCTTTGAAAAACTGGTCTATAAATAATTTTTCATTTACAGAAGCTTTTTACCAAGGAAAACCGGGAATGATTATACAAATAATTGTAATACTTCTTACAGTAATATGTTATATTTTACTTAGAAAAGTTAAAAACAACGGGGCAATGGACAGACAAACAATAAATCAAGAAAATCCATGGCAAGCAAAAGTGTATAAAAATCCAATTGGAAAAAGAATAGTGGATTTATTTATACCAAAAAAAGGTACAAAAGAATATTTAAAAACACAAAAAATTTTAAAAGATTCGGCATCTAAGCTGAAAATGGAGTGGCTATATGTCAATAGAATTGCAATTGCTGTTGTAACATTTGCAGTAACATTATTTTTAATGTTACAGCTACATCATGTTGCAGTAGAATGGGTATATAGTGAGCCAACAACAGAGTATAACCTTTTAGGTGGTTTAACAGACAGAGAAATGAAAACAGCAATGGAAATAACCGAAAGTGATAATAAATTTTTAGATAAGTTTAAAGGTAATTTAAAAACTACAAAAGAAGACATAAAAAAAGAAGTATTAAAAGACAAAGATTATGCTGAAGCAAAAGATACAGATATTACAAAAGCCGTAAATAGAATTTATGAAAAATTACAAAAAGTAAATTCTGAATATGTGCAATGGTTTGAATTTCTATTAGCATTTGTATTTATGGGCATTGGATATATGTTCCCATTATGGACATTATACTTCCAATATAAAATGCGACTTATGGAGATGGAAGATGAAGTAATGCAATTCCAAACAATAATACTTATGCTTATGAGAATAGAAAGGGTAAATGTTGAAATAATTTTAGAATGGCTCGAAAGATATTCAGATATATTTAGAGAACCAATATCAAGATGTGTTAATAACTATGAAGCAGGTGCTTGGGAAGCTTTAGAGGTGCTTAAAAATGAAACGAACTATCAGTTATTTATAAGAATTGTAGAAAGCTTGCAAGCAGCAGTAGAAAAAATACCAATTATTGAGGCATTTGATGAATTAGATTCTGAAAGAGATTATTATCAGGAAAAACGAAAAGAATCTAATCAAAGATTAATTGCTAAGAAAGCGAGAATAGGTAAGTTGATAGGATTTGCACCAATGGTCGTTATGTTTGTCGGGTACTTAATTATACCACTTGTGTATATAGGATTAACAAGTATGTCGAACTCAATGAGTAGTATTTCATAATAGATTTTCATGCATGTCAATTAATTAAGTAGAAACAATAATAATGCACTAATAAGTATTTATGACAAAGGAGTGAGAGCTTTAATGGAAAATGCATCAAAAGCATTATTAATGGCAGGTGGAATGTTATTAGTAATGTTAATAATTGGACTTTTAATTTTTGCTTGGGGAAGATTTTCAGATTTTTACAACCAAAATGATGAATTAGCAGAAATTGAAGATTTAAGTAAATTTAACTTGCAATTCACAAATTTTGAAAAAAGAAATGTATATGGATATGAATTAATCTCTTTAGCAAATAAGATTGCAGATTATAATATGAGGTATTCAAATGTAAATGGTTCACAAAATGACGAAAAATATACACCTATAACAATGACAGTTAATTTAAAAGGAAAAGCAGAAGCGTTTAATTTTGGAACAATTAATGATGGAATTAGAAACTATAAAACTAAGGAAAATTCATTTTTCGCACAATATAATACAAAAAATATGGTACAATCAACAACAAGAAATGATATTACAAATATTATTACAGAAGTTACAGGAGTAGAAAATTTTTACAGAGATGCAAGTACTACATCAAAACTAGCTAAAAGTATAAATGAGTTAATATTAACTAAAGAACAAATAGAATATAATAAAGAACATAAGCATATGACAGAAAATGAATCAAAAAATTCAGCAGTTGATAACTATAAAAACATTGTAAAAAGTGATGTAGATATTACATATGACCAAATGGTTTATAATCTTACACATGAAGGAAATATTTTAAAGTATTATGAATATATTCAATTCAAAAAAGGAATTTTTGAATGCATAGATATAACAGATAATGATTATGACAAGGCTTCTGGTAGAATCAAGCTTATTCAATTTGAGTTTACAGGAACAATAGAATAATTTGAAGGGAATTTTAGATTATGGAAAATGCATCAAAAGCATTATTAATAGCAGGAGGAGTTTTACTATTAATTTTGGTACTTTCATTTGCAACATTTTTGATTGTAAAAATAGGAGCACAAACTTCAGAATTTTATAAAGAAATGGATGAAACTGAAATCTATGAATTTAACCAAAAGTTTTTTAATTATGAAGGAAATAAATTGAATATTCAAGATGTTGTAAGCATAATAAATCTCGCAAAAGATACAAACCAAAGAGGAAAAGTACCTGTTACAATAGAAGTAAAATTTAATGGTAGTCATTTAGACCTTGAAAATGTTGATACAGGCGGAATGCTTGCAACCGAACTAAATAATTCAAAAACGGAATATACTTGCTCAGTAGATTATGCAGACAACTCAAATTATGTCGGTAAAATAACTATAAATAAAAATTAAT
>Ga0247611_10007160_pt1 | contig 14093 bp, 9 predicted proteins | sample 177DNAGHGhighgp2_FD_192422 | JGI IMG/M metagenome (GOLD analysis project Ga0247611, IMG submission 192422) | Sheep rumen microbial communities from Palmerston North, Manawatu-Wanganui, New Zealand - 1770 DNA GHGhigh gp2 | ecosystem: Host-associated > Mammals > Digestive system > Stomach > Rumen ...
TACAAATCACGTGCTCTGGCCAACTGAGCTAAAGAGGCATTTAAGCATCCGCTCCCCGATGGAGTCTGAATGTCGGAAAGCGGATGCAAAGGTAGGCATTATTTTTGAATTACCAAAACTTTTCGAGGTTTTTTTTATCTATTGCGCAATTTTTCCTTGAATTTCTGCAGTTGAACCTTCATGGAGTCCACACAAAGGTCTGTACTTTCCTCAAATGTGTCGCTTACCTTCTCGACGAAAAGCGTCGTTCCAGGTACGGTCACATTCAGACTGACCTGCTTATTCTGTGCTGTTGCAGGTTTAACAACCTTGCACTGAACCTCTACCTTCTGTACATCTTCAAAAGCTTTTTCCAACTTGGCGACCTTCTTTTCGATGAACGCCTCTAGTTTCTCTGTAGCGTCAAAATGGATTGACTGAATCTTAATTTCCATAGTTACCTCCTGTTTTTAAAGGGTAAATAAATAAGGTTAAGCCCTTGGGTGGGCATTCTCATATACTTTTTTTAATTGTTCAAATGTTGTATGGGTGTAGATCTCCGTGGTTGCCACACTTTCATGTCCCAATAGTTTCTGTACACTTTCCAATCCGGCACCATTGTTAAGCATCGCCGTTGCAAAAGAATGACGCAACACATGAGGTGAGCGTTTCTTAATCGTCGTAACCATCGACAGACACTTTTTTACAATCACCTCCACCTGATAGCGTGTCATACGCTGACCTTTATCGTTAAGGAAAAGCGCAGGTATATCATGGGCTTTCCTTTCCTTATCACGCAGAGACATATATTCTCTTAATGCACCTTCCAGTTCATTTCCAAAAGGAACTATGCGCTGTTTGTTGCGCTTACCCGTCACCTTCAACTGATGCGCAGCAAAATCCACATCCTTATCGTCAAGACCGATCAGTTCTGCCAACCGGATACCCGTTTCATAGAATAATATAATAATGGTACGCGCGCGTAAATCTTGGAAGGAATCGCCCCACATTTCCGGAACATCAATCAAACGATTCATTTCATCCTCACGTACAAATTGAGGTAAGGGCTTTTGCTTCTTAGGACCTTTAATGGCATAAGCAGGGTCGCGACTAACCAGCTGACGAGCTAAAGCAAAACGAAAAAAGGAACGCACGGCACTCAAACAGTTATTCACTGTTGATGCCATGTCGCCTTTATCCATCATGCTCTCCATCCAGTCACGGATGATATCCGAGTCTACCGACTCCCATGAGAGCTGACTATCTCGATTTTTGAAATACGATTCAAAGTCTTCAAGACTTCTCTCGTAGGTGCGCACCGTCAGTTCTGAACGGTTTCGCTCGTAACGCAGGTAGTTCAAGAATTCTTTTATCATATTCATTCGTCGCAACTCTTTTCGGCAACGAATTTACGAATAATTCTTCAAACCACCAAATTTTTGGGGATTTTTTTACTCCTCAGTGGCGCGCAGCTTCTGTACGTAAATTGCGTGCTCCATCTTCAGGCGCTTGAGTACAGAAGGTTTGTCGAACTGCTGACGTGAGCGAAGCTCCTTGATGACACCTGTCTTTTCAAACTTTCTCTTAAACTTCTTGAGGGCCTTCTCGATGTTCTCGCCTTCCTTTACTGGTACAATAATCATGTTGTTTCTTGATTTAAATATTTTATGTTAAACTTATGCTATCGGGCACAGGTGCCACGAAAAGCGGGTGCAAAGTTACAACTTATTTTGCAACCCACCAAGTTTTTTCTAACTTTTTTTAATTAAAAGATGCAGTTGCCTTGCGCAACCATGCTTTCTCATCTTCATTCAAATAGGGCGAAAGACGCCCATAAACCATGCTATGATAATCGTTCAGCCATTGTATTTCTTCTGGCGTCATCAGTTCTTTTATGATAGGCGACGTTTCTATCGGACAGAGGGTCAGTGTTTCAAACCCCAAGAAACGTCCACATTCGGTTTCTTCTGCAGGCACTACAAGTAATGTATTCTCTATACGCACTCCAAAGCGCCCCCCCAGATAGACCCCAGGTTCATCCGTCACGGTCATTCCTGCCTGTAAACGAGCCGGTATCCACTCCATTCTTATCTGGTGAGGACCTTCGTGGCAATTAAGATAGCAGCCCACGCCATGCCCTGTACCATGTAGGAAATTCATGCCCGCCTGCCACAAAGGGCGACGTGCGATGGCATCCAACTGGGTACCGCTAGCCCCATCGGGAAAGTGGAGTAATTGCAAATCTATATGTCCTTTCAACACAAGCGTATAAACTCTTTTCTGTTCCTCCGTCAAAGGACCAAGAGCAATAGTACGCGTCACATCGGTAGTACCATCCTGATACTGTGTTCCGCTGTCAATCAACAGCAATCCCTTGGGATGCAAGGTGGTGTCCGTTTCTGGTATTGCCTCATAGTGGACGATGGCCCCATGTTCCTCGTAGCCAACTATCGTGTCGAACGACAATCCACGGAACAAGGGTTGTTCAGCCTTCAGTGCAGTAAGCTTCCTTTCAACGCTCATCTCTGTCTGCTCTCCTGCCTCCACAGCAGGTTTCAACCATTTCAGGAACTTCACCATAGCAATGCCGTCTTTCAGCATCGCAGACCTAAAACCCGCTATTTCGCGCTCATTCTTGACGGCCTTCATCAAAGGCACTGGCGAGGAGGCATCTACAATTTCTCGTTCCACAGTCTTATACAACGTGTAGTTCACCTCATTGCCATCCAATAGGATATTGTATTCAAAATAATCCTTCAGCCCCTGTTTCACCTGATTGTAAGGTTTCACCCCTACTCCTTCTGCCTGCAGATAACTCATCACTTCAGGAGTTAACTTCACCTTATTAATATATAGGGTGACCTCTGTAGTAGAAATCAGCAAGTAAGACACAAACACAGGACTACAATGCACATCACTTCCTCTCAGGTTTAGAGTCCATGCGATATCGTCCAAGGCAGCCATCAGCATTCCGTCTGCATGTTTTTCGCGCAGAGCCTTACGGATACGCACCAGCTTCTCACGAATTGGTTCACCTGCATATTCCAATGGATGTATAACCACTGGATTCTCTGGGATAGCAGGACGGTCCTGCCATATTCTTTCCAACGGATCGAAGTTGGTACGCAATGTAATGCCGCCTTGAGTGCGCAAGTCACTTATCAATTCCTTTATGCTATTGGTGGAATTAACCATTCCGTCAATACCTACGGCCTTGTCAGCAGCATCTTTCAATTCACGTCCCAGCCATTCCGCAATGGAGGGTGTTCCCTCTACTTTCAATTTCATCAGTTGGAACTCTGTACCCTGCAACTGCTCCTCAGCCGCTATGAAATAGCGCGAGTCTGTCCATAGTGCCGCCTTGTCAAGGGTCACCACTGCTGTTCCTGCAGAGCCATTAAAGCCACTAATCCACTCACGACCTTTCCAGTGTTCAGCAGTATATTCGCTGTTATGTGGATCACTGGTTGGAAAGATAAAAGCACTGAGGTGCTCACGTCTTAACTCTTCGCGCAAACGAGCAATTCGTTCGCTAATCTCCGTTTTATTCATCACATTTTGTAATTTCGACTTTGCAAAGATACATATTTTCAGAATAAATAACAAATAAATTTTCATTTCCCAACGTCCAATTCACAATTATTTTATAACTTTGCAGCACAAAGAATAAATACATTATAATAATACAACAAATTATGGCATTTTTAACTAACGACAAATTGACCATCGTCGGCGCTGCCGGTATGATTGGTTCAAACATGGCTCAGACCGCTTTGATGATGGGTCTGACAAGTGAAATCTGTCTCTACGACGTATTCTCACCAGAGGGTGTTGCAGAGGAAATGCGTCAGAGTGGCTTTGACAATGTGAACATCGTTGCTACCACCGATGCTGAGGAAGCATTCAAGAACGCTAAGTACATTATTTCTTCAGGTGGTGCTCCCCGTAAGGCTGGTATGACCCGTGAGGACCTGCTTGCTGGCAACTGTAAGATTGCTGAGGAACTGGGTCAGAACATCAAGAAGTACTGCCCAGACGTAAAGCACGTAGTTATCATCTTTAACCCTGCTGACCTTACCGGTCTGGTTACCCTGTTGTACTCTGGTTTGAAACCAGGTCAGGTTACCACCCTCGCAGGTCTTGACACCACTCGTCTGCAGTCTGCATTGGCTAAGAAGTTTGGTGTAATGCAGAATGAGATTACTGGTTGTGCTACTTATGGTGGTCACGGTGAGCAGATGGCCGTATTCGGAAGCCATGTTACCGTTAAGGGTCGCAAGTTGACTGATATTATTGGAACTGCTGAGTTCCCCACTGACGAGTGGGAGCAGATGAAGGTAGACGTTACAAAGGGTGGTGCTAAGATTATCGAGCTCCGCGGACGTTCTTCATTCCAGAGCCCCTCTTACCTCTCTGTTGAGATGATTCGTGCAGCTATGGGTGGCGAAGCTTTCCGTTTCCCCGTTGGCACATACGTTAAGACCGACAAGTACGATCACATCATGATGGCCATGAAGACCACCATGACAGCTGAGGGTGCTAAGTATGAGGTTCCTCAGGGCACTCCCGAGGAGAACGCCAAGCTGGATCAGAGCTATGAGCACCTCTGCAAGATGCGCGATGAGCTCGTTACGCTGAACATCGTTCCCCCCATCTCTGAGTGGAATAAGATTAATCCAAACTTGTAATCTCTATTTCAAGATACAAGTCTAAGGCCCGCCTTTCACGACGGGCCTTTTTTCTAAAACAATAAAACAAACTACGACAAACTATGAAACAGACTATCAAACTACTTTTAACTGTCCTCATCGTCGCTTTTTGCATTCCATCTACAGCCCAGCAGAAAGAACGCATCTTCCCCATTCTGAGCAGTCAAATCAAAGCGAGTAAGAATATGACAGCTCCTGGCAACGAGAAAGGCCAGACCGTCAAGTTTGAAATCAAAGAGCGTGGCTTTGTCCTAAGGGGCGTTATCTGCTTGATGGAGTTCTGACCGACTATTACCCTGATGGCACCCTGCAGCATCAAGCTTTCTATCAAAATGAATACTTATATATTCAAGAACGGCGTCCTCTGTGAGTAGACGTTCCGAACAGCAGACCGAGTGCGTATCGGCATGGTGTCGATAGGCTCCGCACTATGTCAGAAGCCTATGCGGACAACGTCGAAAGCCTATGCGGACAACGTCGAAAGCCTATGCGCATGATGGCAAATGTCGATACCCACACTCACCCATCAGTAGTTAAGTAACTGAGTATAAAGAAGTTGGCATAAACGAGACACTCACCCACTGACTCACCCACTGACTCACCCAGCGACTCACCCAGCGACTCACCCAGCGACTCACCCAGCGACTCACCTATTCATATATAAATAAGGTGGAAGGCAATTCTTAAAATAACATATATTAACAGATAAAAACGGCCGGAAACTGCAAATAGCTCGCATAATTTTTGTATCTTTGCACTGCCTAAGACGAGAGAGCATGAGCTAAGTGCTAGACTCATGAAAAACACGTCAAGAGACTAAATAACCAAAGTATTAACTTATTAAAAATTTCGATTCCCTATGAGTAAAGATCTACTTGTAAACGGAAAGGCTGTGCCTGCCTCAACCAAAAGCACACTAATTATTGAGGAGTTCCTCATGGAGTGTTATCGTTTCCGTCAGAACATCCTGAACGGGAAGGTAGAGTTTTCAACCAAGCTGAATGACGGGACATTCGGCCCATTCAAGCCTCTGACGCAGAAGGCTATCAACAGCATCATCCTTCATGCCAAGGAAAATGCTGATGAAGAGATGAAAAATCCGCAGGCAGACATCAAACTGTATGTGGACTCTGACGAGGTGCCTCTGTACAATCCCATTGGTGAATACTTGGACCATCTTCCCAAATGGGATGGTCACAACTATGTGGCCGACCTCTTTGGGCGCATTCCAGGCATCAGCACAGAGCAAGCATATTATCTGGCTAAGTGGTTGCGTTCAGCAGTAGCCCATTGGCTTCAGATGGATACCCTTCATGGTAATGAAGTGGTGCCCACGTTTATCGGACCTCAGGGTTGTGGAAAAACGACCTTTTTCCGTCGCTTATTGCCTGAGCATTTGCGCCAGTATTATCTGGATCACCTGAACCTTTCGAATAAATTCGATAAGGAAATGGCTTTGACCAATAACTTGCTGGTCAATCTTGATGAATTAGAGGCTATCCGTCCTTCGCAGCAGGCTTCTTTGAAGCAGACCCTTTCTAAGAATAGGGTGAACGGTCGTCCCATCTATGGTTGTGCTCAGGAAGATCGCGCCCGTTTTGCTTCGTTTGTGTCAACGACAAACAATCCCCACCCTTTGTCAGACGTTACGGGTAGTCGTCGATATATCTGCGTGCAGATTCCTGATGGGCAGTATATCAACAATTCTGGCGACATCAACTACGAGCAGCTTTATACCCAGATAGTCTATGAGTTGCGAGAATTGAAGGCTATCTATTGGTTTGATAATGATGAAGTTGCCCGTATCCAGGAGCAGAACCAGAACTTCATGGGACAGAAAGATATGGCAGAATTGGTGGAGGCCTGCTTCCGTAAACCGATAAATACGGAAGACCCCAAGTCTATGACCTGTACCCAGATTCTAAGCATTATTGGCAAGGAATACCCTTCGCTGAAAATCAACCAGAGTGCCAAGGTTCATCTGAAAGCGGCCATGAAAGAGTTGGGCTACGAATCCATCAACCATTCTCGAGTGAACTACTACAAAGTAGTGCCTAAGAAATCAGCCTGAAGGTGAGTGCGTGGGTGAGTCACCGGGTGAGCGTCTCATTCACATCAACCCCTTCATACACAAGCACTTAACTCCTATTGGGTGAGTGTGGTGAGTGTGTTTTGAAAATCTATAAAAAAGAATACCACGGAAGTTTGAAGTTCCGTGGTATTCTTTATAAATGATGTTACATGAATGCTATTAGTCCTTGTACTTCAAGTAACGAGAATCCTCCTTGTTCTCAGGATTCTGAACGAGATCGGCATTCGCTGATAGTACTGCTGGTGGTAACCACCAGAGGTGCTGCTTGGTAGGAACGAACTCCAGTTTCTGAATCTGGTTGTAGCCCAGCTTGTTGTACTTCTGTACAGCATAGCCTACACGCTTGCCCAGACGGTCGGTACGAAGCTCGTCAAAGTAGATAACACCCTCACCAATGAACTCCCAACCACGCTCCTGGAAGATAGCCTCATCGACAGCATCAGCATCACTTGAAATGCTGCAACGCTCATCGTTCTGCCACAATTCCTTTGCCTTAGCAGCAGTCATTGCTGGCAGGCCTGCACGTGTGCGTACCATATTCATATACTGAAGAGCAGTAGCCTGATCGCCCAAGCAGTTCATAACCTCAGCATAGTCGAGCAGAACTTGAGCATAGCGCATTACCATGAAGTTGTTGCCAGACTTAAGTTGTGTACGAGCATTCAGTGAGAAGTCATGGAACTTGATGTTACCAGGACAACAGCTACCCCAGTTCAGGTGTCCTTTCAATGAACCCTTGTCAACATCAGGATCAAAGATACAGTGAACCATATTGCCACCCTTGCTGTAGGTACCTTCAGAGATGAGCACCTTCAGACGCTGGTCGGCAGCATCGTAGCTCTTCCATGCCTCAACAGATGGACCGGTACGCAGGTAGTAGTAGCTACCACCGCCACCCTTACCATTTTCACTAGCCTTGTCGCCATCGCCTGTCTTGAGGGTCTTACCGAAAGATACGAAGTCCTCAGGATAAGTTGAGTCAGCAAACATACCAAAGTTCTGGTGCATACCATTGTTCTGACCACTAATAGCTGCAAACTGCAACTCAATGATAGACTCCTTGTTGTTGCGTGCTGCATCGCCGTTCAGTGAGCACCACAGGTTAGCGAAATCGGGTTCCAACTGATAAGCGCCAGACTTAATGACCTTCTCCAGATAACCTTTTGCTTTCTCGAGCAGCGTCTTGTCGAAAGTGGTATAACCACCAGAACCAGCCAAAGAAGCACGGAAGAGGTAGAGGTTGCCTAAGACTGCCTGAGCAGCCCCCTTTGAAACACGCCAAACATCGTAGCCATCAGCTCCGCGAACGGGAAGGTATTCCTCGCAGAACTCAAGGTCCTCAATAATGAAGGCATAAGTCTCGTCTATGGTAGCACGCTTGAAACTCAGGTTATTGAGATCAGTCGTAACGGTCTTGATAATAGGACATCCGCCAAAGATACGAGCCATGAAATAGTAGCTGCAAGCACGGAAGAAGCGAGCCTGTGCCTTGGTACGATTCTTAACAGCCTCGTCCATATTAGAAGCGTCAACCTGCAAAATCACATTATTGGCGCGATTGATACAGGTCAGTCCTCTGTCCCAAACGTTATCGAAGGTACCATTCTTATTGTCCTGGTTCTGATACTTCCATGCATTAATATCGTTGATATTGTTCTTATTACCTTCACGGTTAGGCTGTCCATAGTCTGTACAACCTTCTAGACGCATAAACGTACCACCATTGTTCATCAATGAACGATAAGAGTTGTAGACGGTATTCAATGCCGAGAACAGCTGCTCCTCATTCTGATAGTAGGTGCTGGGGTCGACAAAGGTATAGGGATGCTCCTCCAAGTCGGTACAACTGCCAAGCATGGTTGCGCCAAGGAGTCCCGCTGCGATATATTGATATAGTTTCATAATGTTTATTCCTTTTAATGATTCAACATATTAGAATTTCAAGTCAACACCCAACATGATGGACTTTGCCCATGGGGTAGAGATATCACCGTTAACTGGGTTGTAACCACGATGGTTAGCGAAGGTCACGAAGTTCTGGAAGTTCAGGTTCACCTTCAGGCCCTTGATGGTCTTCACCTTCAGCAGACGAGTGAAGTCGTAGTTCAACTGGATGTTCTTCAGGATGAAGTAGTTCCAGTCGGCATTGGTACGGTCAGAGAGGAATATGCCATTAGCACCAGCACGTGGGAATTCGCCACCCGTATTGGTGGGGCTCCACATACGCTCGTAAGCATACTCTGTTGGAATATACAGACGTCCCTGTACATTGTTCTCACCCCAAAGCATATAGCTACCATTGTCGGTGTAACCCATTACAAACTGATCGCTACTTGAATTCTCACCACCTACGATAGAGGCATACTTCCATGCGCCCTGTCCATAGATATTGATAGAGAAGTCCTTGTAACCAGCGCTGATGTTAATACCATAGAAGTGCTTGGGCTGCATAGAACCTATATTGATATAGTCGTTAGCGCCAATGCTACCATCTCCATCGAGATCTTCATACATTTCATCACCAAGCTGGGCATTCTGAGCAGTCTTAGGAGCATATTCCTTATACCAGTCAAGCTGAGCCTGAGTCTGGATGATACCCAGTGAATGGCGTGCATATATAGCATCAATAGGCTCACCGACAACAAGACGACGATCAAGACCGGCACCATCGTTTCGGAGAACTATTTCCTTTGTTTCAACACCACCTACGTTGTAGAGTTCCTTAATCTTATTGGTGTTATGAGAATAGTTAACGCTGGCATCAACAAACCAGTCCTTGTTCTTTAAGATAGTACCACCAACGGTGATTTCGAAACCCTTGTTCTGAGTCTTACCTACATTGCTCAACAAGGTACTGAAACCCGTTTCCTTTGGCAGAGGCACCTCATAAAGCAGATTGTCGGTATCGCGAATGTAATAGTCGAAGTTGATGTTAAAACGGCTGAACAGGCCCAGGTCGAAACCGAAGTCCCACTGGTTAGTACGCTCCCACTGCAGGTCGGCGTTAGCCAACTTGGTCTGGGTGTAACCACTCAACTCAGTACCATTGAATACGTAGTTAGTAGAGCTACCGGCACTCTCCAAACGAGCCAGAGACTGATAGTTACCAATTTCCTGGTTACCAGTTACACCAAAGCTGGCACGAACCTTGAAGTCGGAAACAACGTTTCTGATAGACTGCATGAAGCTTTCCTCAGTAGCACGCCATGCAAGACCAACAGAGGGGAAGAAACCCCACTTCTTGTCCTTACCAAAACGTGAAGAGCCATCCCAACGAGCTGTAGCAGTAAGCAAGTACTTATCCTTATAAGCATAAGTAACACGACCGGTATAAGAAATCAGCTTGTTGTCATAACGGTTAGAACTAGGTGAATAAGTTTCAGTAACACCCTTCGTAATGTCCCATGCACCAAGTGCGTCAATCTCGAAGCCACGAGCTGAAACACCTGTAGAACGATAGTCGTAATCCTGCCAAGAGTAAACACCTGTTGCAGAGAAACGATGGTCGCCCCATTGCTTGCTATAGGTCAAGATATTTTCCATCAGACGGCTGGCACCCTTATTCCAAGAATGTCCACCATTACCTGTACCACTTGACATGTTACCAACCAACTTGCTGGTGTTATAGTTATAACCATTGTTGATACGGGTGTCGTAGCCAATACTCAGACGATAAGTTAACTCAGGCAGAATCTTTGCCTCAGCAAAAGTATTGATGATAACACGAGTGGTATTAGTCTTATTAGTTTGCTGGTCGAAGTCAATCAGCGGGTTCCAAGCGTCAGAGATGAAGGGGTTGACAGGAACAGCCAGTTCGCCATTCTCGTTCCATGGTGAATCAGTAGGCCATCCGTAACGAGCCACATTACTTGCTGCATTAATACCTGGAGTGCGATTCGAATAGGTGAACTGCAGGCTTGCACCAACGGTCAACCACTTATTAAACTCATGACGCAGGTTGCTGTGCATAGAGAACTTCTCATAGCCTTGGTTTTCCACAAGACCATCCTGCTTATAGTAGCCACCAGACAGCATGTAAGCAGTACCGTTAGCTTGACCATCGAAGGTCAGGTTGTAGTTCTGTATCCAAGCATTGTCGCGCAACAGCAGGTCTTCCCAATCGGTGTCTGCATTAGGATTACCACACCATGAAGTATCGCCATTGGGGAAAGGTTCTGTACCACCAGCTGCCACACGAGCGGCATTCGTGAAGTTGATAAAGTCTCTACCCTTGATGAGGTTCATCTTACGACCAGGCATCTGGGTTCCTAATGAAGCATTGAACGACAGGTTCTTACGACCAGCCTTACCCGACTTGGTGGTAATCATGACAACACCATTGGCACCACGAGAACCATAGATAGCGGTTGAAGAAGCATCCTTCAGCACCTCCATCGACTCAATGTCAGCAGGGTTGATGTCGCTCAGGTCGCCATTCATCAGGGGGAATCCGTCAACAACATACAACGGGTCGTTGCCAGCATTGATAGAACTGGTACCACGGATACGAAGCACAGGGCTTGCACCTGGCTTGTTGTCGTTGAATACAGCCACACCAGCGGCCTTACCCTGCAGGGCTTCCAGAGCATTACCTGTCACAGTAGCCATGATGGCTTCGGTCTTCACATTTGAGGTTGAACCAGTCAAGTCAGACTTCTTCATCGTACCATAGCCGACTACCACAACTTCATCAAGTCCAAGAGCATCTGGTTCCAAAGCAATCTTCATCAAACCATTACCTGCAGTAACGGTCTTTGTCTTGTAACCTGCATAAGAGAACTGAAGTTGCCTGCCCTCAGCTCCATTCACAGAGAAATCACCGTTGATGTCAGTAATGGCACCACCATAAGCACCGACGATTTTAACGGATACACCAATCAGAGGTTCACCGTTCTCGTCCACTACATTACCTTTTACAGGCTTGGCCTGCTGCTGGGCAGCAGTCGCAGAAGAAAGTGTAGCATCATTTCCCGCCATAGCTGTTGCTGGCGTTAACAGAAATGCTACAAAACCTAAAGCCAGATAGGTTTTCATAGTTTTTTTCATTTGCATTCGTTTTAAGTTAATATTAGTAGTATAACGTTAAAAAGACGTTTGTTGAACGCCTTTGTCACTATTTTACTGAAGAAATTGAACGGTTTATTGATGATTTTTCGCCAAAACGTATAATTTACGTACCTTTGCATCATCAAAAATAGATTTTTCATTTGCAAAGAGTTAGTAGTTTTTTCATAGTAATTGGATAATAGTTAGGTTAATAAAGCAATAGAGCCCGTCGTGATGACGGGCTCTATTGTTGTTAATATACTATGTCTTTCAAGCGTTCAGACGGAGTGACTTTCACTTGAACCACCTTGCCACCTTTCAACTCTGCTTCTACGATGGTATTATTGGAGGCATGTAACTTGAATCGCACATCCCAATCGCGTGGCCAAGCAGGGAAAAGATAAATCTTATCATTAGCCTCTTGCATCAGCATTTCCTGCATGCCTATCATACCTGAGCCACCCCAGTTATGATCGGGTGTCCAATCGAAACCAGGGCCCCAGAAAGCAGGGAAGCGGTGAGGTCCGTTGCCCATTTTCAACTTCAGCAATCGTGCAGCCTCATCTGTCAATCCCAGACAAGCAGCCCAAATAACATCCTGTTTCCAACCAACATGCGAACGGAACTTCACAGCCAACGAATCGTTCAGATAAGTATTGCGGGCAATATCAAGACCAGGTCGCCCCACTCCATACATGCGCCAAGGGAATACAGGATAGAGTTGCATGGTTTCTACATTCTGAACACGCTCGTAGTGCAAAGCGGGTTGTATCATGCCATCACGAACGGTAATATCGGGCAATCGTCTCAATAATGCCGTATCTCCCACAGCCTCAGCAACGGTTCGAAGGGCAGCGATGGTAGATGTAGAGTTATACGCACCCTTGAAAGTCTCACCTCCCGAACCTGGATAGAGCACTAGTTTTCCATTACCATCCAAACGCTTGACACCACGCTGGTTGGCCAAATATTGGTAATGTTCATCAAAGAAACGAAGGCATGAACGAATCATTGGCATATAGTCTTCAATGTCCATACCACTATAACGATGAGCCTCCAAAGCCATCATACAGAACTCCAGACAGGTGTCCCACTCATATTCTAACCATGCATTTCGCTCCAAACCTGGATCAAAACCTGCAGGGCGCTTCGTTCCATATTCAGGATAACAAGGCAAACCATAGTTTTCAATCTGCTCTGTAAGACAAGCACCCTCATGTCCCCAATACAATCGACTGCGCTCCTCGGCATTCTTATATATATTAAGATAGAAATCCAACTGAGGACGCAACAAGTCAAAGTCGCCGTTCTTCAGCATAGGCCAATAAACCAATCTTTGATTCTGGGCTGTATGCACACCCCCACCCCAATTTCGGTAGTCGGGTGATAGGCGATATTCCTCTGCAGGATTGACATACTCTGGGTCAAAAGTAAAGAGTCCGCCATTAAACTTGGTAGGCCACTGTCCACGACTGTTGCAACCCAACATATAACGGAACAAGGTATAGTTGCGCACTACTTCTTCACTCATCGCTCCTTCAGTATTCACCTCTATATAACTTCGCTGCCAGAAAGCATGCCACCAATCGCGTGTCAATTTCCAGTCGCGCTTGGTCTGAATCTGACGTTCCGTCTGTTGCAACAAGTTCTGCCATTCAGCCACAGAGCCCTGCAAGGTGGCCAAAGTGATGGTGAAAGCATGGCGCTGCAAAGGGCGCTTGGATTTATAGGTCCATCCTTTATAGTCGCTGCTAGCATAATGGCCTTGCGTAGTTCCTTTTAACACAAACTGATCGCCATGCAACCGTCCACCAAAAATCAGGTTCTTGATGGGGTTATAGAGTCGATCCTTGACAGCATCCATTTTTTGCTGAGAGACAGTAGCATCAAAAATGGTATTTTCTCCGTTCTGATGGAAGAAAGTCACTCCATCCGTTGTGGCTATTATGCTATCATGTTTTGTAATAAGTCCTTTGGGGGCAGCAAACTTATAACTAGACTGGAAACGTTCACGATTGGTAATAACCCTATCCTGCGTTCTCCACGACTCATAAGTCACCTCAACATCCGTACGTTCCTTTTCTATAGACACCTCAACATGTACAACAGGCTTATAGACATCTGCCCAAATCATCACCCATTTCTGGCCATCCGTTACCTGCACATAGCCCTCGTTTAGCTTTAATTGCTGACGGAAAGAGGCCATATCAAAAGGTTTTGAAAGGTGAACACGGAAGCGTCCTTGTTTCAACAAGGTATTGTTCTCG
>Ga0247611_10007161_pt1 | contig 14091 bp, 16 predicted proteins | sample 177DNAGHGhighgp2_FD_192422 | JGI IMG/M metagenome (GOLD analysis project Ga0247611, IMG submission 192422) | Sheep rumen microbial communities from Palmerston North, Manawatu-Wanganui, New Zealand - 1770 DNA GHGhigh gp2 | ecosystem: Host-associated > Mammals > Digestive system > Stomach > Rumen...
AGAACTGCGGGAGCGGTGTCTGGAAAACTTTGAAGAAAGGAACATCTCCACCTATAAGCTTGTGGAGAACCGATGTATGAACTGTCATGTCTATGCCAATCAGAATGCCGACCTCTCTATGTTTTATGTTCGCGGAGAGAATGGAGGTGCCATCCTCAACCGGAAGGGGACATTGCAGAAGCTCGGAATTAAAACCGACGACATGATTTCAGGCAGTGTCTATTTTGCCTTCAGCCCTAATGGCCGTTACATCACTTTCTCTACGAACGTCATCATCCCCGCTTTCCATACCAACCCGTCCAAACGACTGGAAGTCTATGACAAAGCATCGGATGTGTATGTGGCTGACTTAGAGACAAATACCATCCTGCGTAACGACCTCCTCTGTGATAGTCTGGCATTTGAGACCTTCCCTACCTTTTCGCCCGACGGGAAATATATCTACTTCTGTTCGGCTCCACACGTCGAACTTCCCTTTGAGATTCATCAGCTCCAATACAGCCTTTGTCGCATCGGCTTTAACGAGGCAGACGGTACTTTGGGAACAACCGTTGACACCGTGTTTAATGCTTCAATAGCACAACGACAGGAAATAGCTCCGGCCAAGACATCGGTCTGCCACCCGAAAATCAGTCCTGACGGCAGCTACCTGCTTTATACCGTTGCCGACTATGGTACTTTCCCCATCTGGCACCCGGAAGCCGACCTTCAGATGATGAACCTTCAGACGGGAAAGATTGACCAGCTTGCCATCGTAAATAGCCACAAGAGTGATACTTATCACAGCTGGTCGAGCAACAGCCGTTGGTTCGTGTTTGCCTCAAAGCGGGATGACGGATTATATGGAAAGCCTTACTTCTGCTATATCGACAATAACGGCACTGCACACAAGCCGTTCTGTCTGCCACAGAAGTCACCAGCATTCTACGACCAGTTCCTGAAATCGTTCAATGCTCCCGAACTGGGAAAAGGAAAGTTGCCGTTCACCGCTGAGGATGTCCAAAAGGTCATGAAACAAAAAGCAGAGCCATTCAAGTAAGCTCTGCTTTTTTCCGGACTTCCTCATTGCATTCCCAAGATTCTTCGTCAAAACTTTTTTTGATGAAAATGAATGTCTATCCACTTACCACGTCCAAATCCTTATGCTGCTGTTATTACTACGCTGTTGTGTGGATGTATTACCGTATGAGTCGGTGTAGCTATTTGATGAACCTACGGACTGACCATAGCTGTTTCTATAGTTTGTAGTTGTATTTCCATAGTTATCAGTGTAACTACTCGATGAGCCAGTGCTTCTTCCGTAGCTATCATAATAAGTGGTAGAGGTGTTACCATAACTATCCGTATAACTTTTGGCTGTACCCGTTGTGTTGCCATTGCGGTCACGGTGGGTAGTTGTGGTATTGCCATAGGAGTCAGTGTAGGTTGACGACGTACCGATGGTAATTCCATTACGGTCACGATGAGTGGTGGTCTTATTGCCAAAGCAGTCTGTATAAGACGAGGAAGTTCCTATGGTCTGTCCATACTGATTACGGTGGGTAGTTGTAGCGTTACCGTAGTTGTCGGTGTAACGTGATGATGTGCCGACATTGTACTGTGCGTTTGCTGTGATGGCAAATGTGATGGCCATCAGCATCATTGAAATCTTTTTCATAATAGTTTTGTTTATGTTATTTTTGTCTACGTTTGTTTTTTGCCTTTAGCGACTCCAAGGCTTGTGCCGCTTCTGTGCAATTATACTTTTTTCCTATCTTATAATCTTTCTTGGCTGCTCTGATGTTGCCAAGTTGCTCAAAGGCATATCCCCGGATATAATAATGTTTCCCACTATAATATCCAGTTTCTAATGCCTCATTGACATAATAGATGACATTGTCCCACTGTCTGTTGCTAAATGCTTCTACAGCCATGTCACTATAGCGGAAGTAATTCTCTTTCCTTTTTGCTGCCATTTCTGCCAATGAGCGAAGAGACATATTCATTACACTATTATCATATAGATCTGCCGTTGGCAGTTGCATCCAAGAGTCACCTGCGTAAACTTGTGCATTGGCTCCCATTGCTACTGAGCACATTAGTGCTATTGTCATTATTTTCTTTTTCATATTCTTTGTATTTTATTTGTTTGCAAAAATACCATTTCTTGCTCGTTTACCCAAGTAGAATCACTTTCACAACCTTGTTATCGATGCTTTTTCGGGCTTTCTTCATCCTATTATACCAAAAAGCAAGAAAAGGTAACCAACTTTTGAGGAAAATTTTTAAATTTGCACCAAAATCTACAATATAACTATAAACGGATGAAGTCAAACATAAAAACCATAAAGTTTCTTACAGTATTGTCTATAGTTCTTTTGCTAACAACCTACAGCATATCGCTGAATGATGAGAATAGGTGGATTATTCTCAATACGCCTTGGCTCTCAAACAGTTTTGCCTTTGCCATAGCAGGTGGAACTTTTGCAAGCTCGCTTGTCGTACTTGCTTGCGAATTACAAAAATATCAATCTATAAAGCGCCAAACTGAGGATTACATATTTGGACAATTATTCTCCCTATATGCACAAGTCATTATTATGTATTACAACACAAAGCGCCAGTTGAATGATATATCATCTCCTGTTCCTAGTAATCTGACTGATGAGATTGCCAATAAAGGTAAAATGTGTTTAACATCTCTTGCTTCTATTGATTATTTCACTTTTTGCAAGCACAGCATAATAAAGAAACAACTGAATCAGTACTGGGGAACAAGTGGAACACGCATACGGCTTTTCTTGCAGAATTCTGTATTTTTAAAGATGGCAATTAACGAGGATAAGATAGCCTTGCTGAAACAAGGAAGAGATGTGCCGATCACATCCGATATGCCAAAGACACATCAAACATTGAAAAAGATATTTGATGACTCATCCGTTGTGCTTTCCTTCATAGAGAAGTCTTTGGACATTCTTGACAAAAAATGTAACAATCGCTATCATTGGGCAGAACTCAAAAGAAACGTCATTTCTGTGGAAGAAAATTATGTATCAGCAAGTTTGGATGAATTTCTCAAACTCCCAACCATTAGGTTCAAATAGCATATTATATGAGATACATTTTGTTTCTATTAACATGTTTTGCCAATCATCTGCTTTGTTTATCACAAACAATTGTCAACCCTGTTTTTGACAGGACAGATAATTATAGGTTTCGTGTGAAGAAAGTGGAACTTACCAGAGATTCCACATTTGTTATATGTGAATACAGTGCGGAAGAAAATTCTTGGGCCAACATTTCGGATAAAACGTATTTGGAAAATGTACGCAACGGAGAACGTTTTCCTATCATAAAAGTATCAGGATTACCTTTCGGACCAAAAAAGAGGCATTTCGCAAATACCGAAGATGTACAAGTTATTTTATATTTTCCTCAGGTATCTACCAATAAAATAAATATTATTGAGGACGAAGAAGAAGAGGCATTTAACATCTATGGAATAGATTTAACCCGTTCATATAATTCTTCTTTCACCTCCGAAGATATACAAACTTTTTTCGATAAATACCAGAAAGAAAAGGAGGAAGAGAATTGGCATGCGGCATTAGAATTCACCCAAAAACAACTTGAAGCGACCAATTATATTGAGGGTATCCGTTCGTTTGCTAGTGCTTGTTCTATGTACAATATGATAATGGATTATTTAAATCTTGAAAAATATGGAAAAGTTATCGAGTGGGGGAAAAAGGCTATAGAGATTTTGCGTGAACTTCCCCAAGATAGTATATATTTGAATCTTCTTGCAATGGCTTATGGAAATGTCGGAACTGCCTATCATTTGTTGGAAGAACATGATGTTGCAACTGAATATATGGAGTTGTCTTTGGCCATTCGTCGCCTAAAAGATGGGGTGGGTACGCTCAACTATGAAGAGTATCTAAGGGAAATGGCAAAGATTTATTATTATGAAGATAATTACCCAAAAGCTCTTTTGTATGGCAAAGAGATTGTTGACATATACGAAAGGAAATATAGTGAAAATTCTTATAAGTATGAATGCGTTTTTATAAGCGCACTCAATAATTTATGTGAATACTATCGTGCTATGGGAAAGGTTGAAGAGGCTATTGCATGTGGTGAACGAGCTATGAGATTGAATAATGGAGGTGGATGTGATGACTATCCATGGTTGAAATATGCAATTTATCACAATCTGGCTGGAGCATTTTTAAGTAATGGGCAAACGGACGAAGGAATAGGTCTATTAGAAGTTGCGGTGAAAGAAGGAGATTATGAGCGCGGTTATTTAAACGCAAGACTCCTATTAGCTTCTGCTTATTTAGACTATAAGCAAGATTCTCTAAAAGCATTAAATGAATATGAGGCGATTCTAAGAGTGATAGAGGACTCCATGACAATTGGAAAAAAGGATACCCCCACCTACTCTGCGGTGTTGGATCATTTATACGAGTTTCACCGGTGGAGCAATCCCGATGTTGCGATGCAGTACCTCAATAAGGCTATCATATTGAAAAAAAAATGGTCTGGAGAAAACTCAATTGCATATGCAAACATGTTGCTTGAAAAACTGAAAAACATATGGATTCCATGCTTACATGAGGAAAAAGATATAGACAGCTTATTACTATATACTCGTCAAGCCGCAGGGATTATAAAAAGACATATTAGTAATTCAGCACAAAATATGTCCAAGAGTGAACGAAAAGATTATTGGCTTAAATATGAGTCTTTTTTTAGCTGGTTTATACCAACAATAAGCGGATTATTAAATACAGACATAGGCAATTCTATGGCATATGATGCAGCTCTTTTTTACAAAGGATTGTTATTGTCTTCAGAGAAAGAATTAAAAAGCACAATAAAGAACAGTAATGATAACGAGCTTGATGAACTATACCATAATTATAGTTCTCATTTAGCAGAGATAGAAAGCCTTTATTCCAAAAATTCAGAGAAGGATGCTATTGACTCTTTAAAATCCATCATACTCAAGGAAGAATATTATTTGTCACAAAAAATAACTCGATTCAATCAACAATATAAAGGAAATGATTTCTCATGGGAAGAAATTCGGGGACAGTTGAACAAGAATGATATCGCTATCGAAATATTATCGTATGAGAGTATTGACCATCAAAACACCTATTATGACGCTTATGTGATTGGCTGTGATTCTAATGCTCCATTGTTGATAAATCTATGCAGTGAAGATACTTTAAGATCTCTGATAACTGATAGTATAGATTATAAAGGGCTATCAACCTTGTTGTGGGGAAATGAGAGATTGCGCGATGCTATCAAAGATGCCAATAACATCTATTTTTCCGCATCTGGTATGCTTAACACAATAGGAATAGAATATCTGCCTATTGACGGTAATCAATATATCTACGACAAATATAATTTGTATAGACTTTCTTCTACTAGAGAATTATGTCTGAGAAAAAGCACTACAACTATTGATGAAGTATACTTATATGGTGGATTGGATTATGATAATATAAGACCACTTCATAATAACAAAGAGACAATTCCCATTAGGCTTTCACGTTCTGCCATAGAGTCATTGTTTAAACGAGGGGGCTTTAATTACCTTAATGGTTCTTTGGAAGAAGTTGAACAGATTAAGTCTGTAATTTCTAAGAAAGGTATAGATTGTGTTCTCTTTTCGAAATTAGAAGGAACAGAGGAGTCTTTTAAGGGATTATCTGGCAGTCACATAGGTATACTACATCTTTCGACACATGGAATGTATATACCTGATGGCAATGAGGATATGAGAGAAACAAAAAATTACCGTTTCATCATATCCGACGAAACGCCAAATATTGATGATGAAGATAAGTCTCTGTCGTGTTCATTCTTGGTTCTGACAGGTGGAAATGCTTTAATTTATAGAGATAGTATCTCTGTTGGAAATGAAGATGGAATACTGACTGCATTGGAGATTTCTCGTCTTGATTTTACTAATTTAGATTTAGTAGTACTTTCTGCATGCGAAACAGGGTTGGGTAGAATTGACTCAGAAGGGGTATATGGTCTTCAACGGGGATTTAAGAAGGCTGGTGCAAATACCATAGTGATGAGCTTGGACAAAGTAGATGATGAAGCAACGAGAATACTGATGGTTGAGTTCTATCGGAATCTGATGAGCGGCAAATCAAAACATGAATCGCTTCGGGATGCCCAGCAACATCTACGAAAAGTCAATATTGGAAAATATAACGACCCTAAGTATTGGGCATCATTTATTATGTTGGACGGATTAGACTAAAAGGAATGGGGATTATCCCATTCCTAACAAACTCATCAGAAACCTAATAACTCGGGGTAATTTATCAATAAAAAAATCAGCAATTTGGATAATTGTTCCAATGCGACTCCATTTGAAACTCTTTATAATTAGTTGATGATCTGTTTTACTCTTGATATTATGTCTGGTGCTAACATAAATACCATTATGTACTTTTTTAACTTTCCACTTACTCACAACCTTTGAGTGATGGTGGTTTTTTGAAATACCTTTCTTCATTATAAATGAAATTAGGTTTCATACCTCCATGGCTCAAGGCTCTACAGGAAAATATAGAAACGGTTAATACTAATGTCAGAGGGTTGGCTAAATTCTCGATCTCTTGCCAAACTTTCTAAAAGGTGAATCTTTGTTTTTGATTTTAATCTCAACCATATTAAATAAATATTTAGAGTGTTTAATACTAATATTTATTTAAGCACTGGCTTAATACTCTCGCTTAAAATCGGTTGCAAAGATAATACTTTTTATTGATTGCTCCAAAACTAAAATATATTTTTGATAAACACAAGTATAATAATGCATAAAAAGAGGACTTGGAACAAAACTTCTCACTTGGGCTAAATGTGAAATCTACATAACTTGATTAGTAATACTAGTGAGCACACTTGTGATCGCTTCACTGCGTTAGTTCTCAATTCATTCTTGAAGTCATTCTCTTCATGCTGGCTCATCTGCCCTCTGAGGAATTTTTCTATCTTGTCTAAATAGTCTATCATAAAGATAACCTTTTTCCCTTTATATCCGGAGAATAAGAAAAAGTAAACGGAAAAAAGAAAGGACAACCTTGTGGATTGTCCTCTATGGTAGTTGATTGTTTGTTAATCTATGGGAATGATGAGCTTGTACATCCGACGAGTAGTGGGTTGATTGCCGTACATGATTTCATAGTTGTATTTGTTTTGTGCTACCTCACTAAATTCAAAATCACAATTGCGGTAAAAATCCACAGCACTATATTCCTTCGTGTCTAATGCCTCAACGGTCAGAAACATTGTGGCTGAGAAAATGTCATTACATGCCCAATCAATGATGTGGTCAATAAGGTACGTTCCCAAATGGTCATCTGAATTGACACGCTTTTCCTTACATACGGCTAAATAGTCTATCTCTATGGCAGGATATTTCTCTTTGTCCCAGAACTTATCAGCATCGTCTGGGTTAGGTAAGGCCATGGTGTTCTGTTCTTTACGTTCAATGTTCCGCCTGTCCTCGCTGTTGAGCATCAAAGCATCTTTACTAAGTGCAAAGAAAGCTACAGCCTTGTCACCCTCAAACACTATCCACAAGTTAGATAAACGTAACTGGATGAACTTTGCCAGTCCCTTTTCTGTATCATGGATAAAATCGTCCATCGATTCTACTCCACACCAAAAATCAGAAAGAGCCGACGTGTCAGCGGCTCTTTCAATACGGATGTTGTATTTCTTTTCCATCAAGTCCATACCAATGTACCTCGCATTCTCTCATGCGTTTTTTTCTACGTTCCACCTCTGCCCTCTCGCGCTCATTAAGCTGCCCGGAGGCGACACGGTCAACGGCATCACGAATATTCTTCGCAATGTCTCCCACAATAGGGGCGCGCCTTGTCTTAATTCCTAACATACTGATTCAATGATTCTGATGTTCGTGTGCAAAGTTAGTCAAAAGACTTGATATTTCCAAATATTTTAGCAAAAGCTTATATTATAGGTCTTCAATTGCCTTTAAAAGGAGTGCCGCCTTATTTCCAATCGGCATGTCGGAATTATCATCCTTCAATTTTTGTAATATCGGAATGGCCTTTTCTATATTGTCTTCCTTTATATATGCCAGTGCAAGGTTCCAGGCTATATCATTAGCAAAAGGATAGTAGGTGAAATCTTCATCAAGTGAGACTTGGATAGATTCTAGCTCCTTGATGGTAGCAGAAACATTTCTCTTTTTCTGAATCTGGCTAAATAAGGTGTAAAGATGGGCGACTGCAACTGTATCTATTTCTCCACGAGAAATATCCGCCATGCTATACTCTGTGTAGTATGGTGAGATAATAGCATTCAACTTACTATATCTTCTATCTTTGTTGATACCGAAGAATATTGCGAACACGGCAGCAACAGAACAAGCCCACCATACAAGAGAACGGACTTTTGACTTGTAACTCTTTTCGACAGAAAGGATCACTTTCTTCTCCCTGTCTTCCTCATTAGCTTGAATACCTTTTATGAGATAAGCCATTGTCATGGCTCGGTTGCGTAGTTCCGGATTACTTTTGAGTTCCCGCTTGAAGATAGCTTCTTCCTCCGCATTCATTGTGCCACGAAGGAAAGACTCGATACGCTCGTCAATACCATCCATTAGCATTTCGTTATCTTTATCCATAGATTTTGCACATTAGTTCGTTATACTTGTTACGGAATTTCTGCAAGCACTTGTACTTCTGCGTCTTGACAGAGTTTGCATTGGCAAAGCCAAACATATCAGCAATGGTACTTGTTGTGAGATTGTCCCAATAATAGCCTTGGAAGATGTTCTTACAGCTACCGGGCATAGAATCGATGATCTTTTGTACGATTCTCTCAGAACCTGAGATTCTTTCTGCTTCTTCGTCCTCCGTACAGAGTTGGTATAGTTCGTCTAACTTATCTGAACGGAATGCATCTTTATTGGTAATGGTACTGTCGTCGAACAATGGAACTATTCTTTCCCGTTTCCCGATATACTTCAAAGTCTGATTGATGCAGATTCGGAGAAAATAGGTGGAAAGTGTGCTGGTGAGACTGGAAAGCTTACCATTATGAATATTCATGAAAAGTGCCACTGACGAGTCCTGATAGATGTCGCTCAAATCATCGTCGGAAACGGAGAAGGTTTTTCTAAGATAAGACATCACCTTGTCTTTCTCATCAGCAAGAAAGCAGTTCATGTCCAGATTCTGCAGTGTAATCTCCTTTGCCATACTAAAAACTCGCTTCTGTTACAAGATTCTGATTACTTGGCCATCGGCCATTCTTTATAATTGAGTTCTTGACATGCTTCAGGAACTCATAGGCATCGGTAGTTAAGACATAAGCAGACAACGCTTGTGCAATATTATAGGATAGCGGACCAAAGCATTTTCCATCAACCTTGATTTCCGTATTCAGCTGGTCTGAGCGACAGGCTTCAAGAAACATAATGTTGGCTTGCTTGGCAGAAGCATCTATCTTAAAATGAGATTTTTTGCTGTTTGACGGTTTGAACACCTTATTGTTATATGTGAAACCAACATAAGTACCACGGGCGGTTTCGTCGTTGGCTCTCGAAGATTTGCCAGCATGACAAGCATCAATAACGACATAAAGAAAACCTGTCGGACCAATTTTATCTCGTAATTTCTTGATGTATTTGTTTAGAATATCGTCTGTCAGATGTTTCTTTCCCTCATATACTCCTTTTTTATAATACTTATAGGCATCAATAGGAACAATGGCTTCATCCCATCCATCTTCTTCGTCGCCACTGAGATCTTCTACGGGCTGCCCATGAGCCGAAAAGTGGAGATATACAATATCACCTTTCTTGGTTCTGCCAGCAAATAGATTGATTTGACGGATAATATTATCGAAAGTTGCTTGTTCGTCCAACAGTGCAGTAATAGCAAAGCCTTGTTTTCTCAAAATAGGACTAAGCAAATTAACGTCTTCCACTCCATGGATATTATTCCACTGATATCCCGTAAGAGCTGTATCATAGTGGGAGATTCCGACCAAGAATGCCCGTTTCCGCTGTGCCATTACAACGGATGCTATAAGCATTGCAGTCATTATGAGGATTAGTCTGAATCTTATCACTTGAACACTTTTCTGCAAAAATACAAATATTTTTCGTTTTTGCGGTTACCTTTTCATTTTTTCAAGTATAAAAGGACAAAAATAACAAGATTGTGAAACCAATAAAAATATAAAACAATGGCACTATTCAAATTATTCAGCAGTAAAAATGTCGCAAATAGCGACGTGAATCCTGTAGAGATTTATACCGAGCAGGACAAGAGCGAAGTAAATGAAGTTCCCATTGAGGAACCAAATGGTGAGAATGGGAAAAAGCACTTCATAACCTTAACATGGGGAACAGGTATGCCTATTGACATCATCTTTAACTTCATCCACAAGGATTATGAAGAAGAGGGATTTCAGGATGCGCTCGTAAACTGCGACATAACTTATCGTGACACAAAAGAGAGAATTATTCGTAATGATTTAGAAATGCTCTTTAAGCGTATCATCCTCCGTTACAAAAATGACATCAGGGAGGTAGAAGTGAACATTGACAATGCTCACAAAGCATACGCACTTGCAGCTGCCAGCAGGCTTCAAGCCCGGCGGGACACTTTTGAGGAACATCTATCTGAGATTAATGAGATGCAGACACTTTTAGACAATAACGACCCGAAGATGTTGACGATGATTGAGTCGTATCGGAGAGGATTTCAAAAAGGAATGGCTGCTGTGGCAATTAATTTTATCGAGAACAAATAAAGATTAAAAATATGAAGACTTTGAATAATATTGGCTGTTTCCTTATTGGCTGGAACAAGAACATTCTAAAAGAGTGTGGCGAGGCAAGCTACCGCCAGTATAGAAAACTATTGTCTGCTATCTGCATTATGATGGTACTGTGGGGAACTATCGGATACTGCTTTGCTGACAGATACATCAACATTGAGTTATGCGCTATAAAAATCTGTGTTGCTCTTGTATTCATGTTTATAGTTCTCTGTGTAGAACGTGTAATTATTTTAACCGTAGGCAAAGCTCGTCTTATGAGCTTTATGAGGGTGCTTCTAGCATTGTGTATGGCAGTTCTTGGCTCATGTATCTTCGACCAGATCATTTTCCATAATGATATTCAACAGGCCATTCAAGATCACCGTGAAGATGTGATAAGTGAAACTATCGCCAAAAGACTATCCATATACGATAGCGACATTCTACGTATCACGCAAGAAATGGATTCATTGAGCAAAGCAACCATTGTACTGAATGAGGAATTACAGAAGCGGCCAGTCATCAAAGGCACTAATGTGTCTACGCAGGAACAAGTCGTAGGAATGGATGAAAGGGGAATTCCCAAAAAAGTGAGAACTCAAACGGTCAATACCGTGACCTTGGCAAATCCCTTGGCAGAACAGTTGAAGGCAAACAACGACCAAATACAAATTTATTCTATGCAGTTGGAACAACTCCGTTTGGACAAAAAAGAGGTTGCAGAAACAGTAAGGACAGAAGTAGCACAACGTGCTCCTGGGTTCATTGAAGAACTCGAGGCCACATTGAAGGTAATTTCCCAAAGCAAAATTTCATTAGTATTCTACATTATATTATTCTGCTTTTTAACCTTTCTTGAGTTGTTTGTATTAACTATCAAACTAGGTGAAAAAAAGTGTGACTATGAATTAATCGTCGAAAACCAGCTTCATTTGAAAAAGAATCTGATGGAACAAACAGCACAAAGTGTATTAGTAAGAAAATAAACAATAGTAATAACAATCTAATTAGAAAGATTATGACAAGAGATTTTGATGAAGACTCTTATGAAGAGTATGAGGATTACGAGAATGATAGCCATGATTACGAAGGCTACGATTGGACGGAAGAGGATTCCTGGGATGCATTAACTGACGGGATGTATGGTAAAATGCCGAACAATCCTTTGGAGTATGATGCAATGATGGATGCACTTGGTTTCTAATTGCCATGAAAGGGTTTGATATGAACAGACAGTTAACAGATTTGATTTCAAAAGAATTGGAACAGTTCCACTGCTCCATTCTTTTGGACGAAGTGAAAGAAAAAGTGCGCAAGTTGAAATCCTATGGCATGGCTGATGCAGATATATTGGCTGTTATGAATGAAGAAGAATTATTCCCACAGCTAGTTGTGACTGAGAATTACAAGATTGTCTTGGTTGGAGAAAAGTCTGTAGAAGTGGAGATGGAACCATTAATTAAAGCTGTCTATTTGCTGTTCCTCTCACATCCAGAAGGCATCGTGTTGAAATGTCTGCCGGATTACAAAGCGGAACTGACAAATCTATATCTGTTGCTTAAGCCATACGGGCTAACAGACAGGGTAAGGAGAAGCATTATGGACGTAACTAATCCTGCGCTCAACTCTATCAACGAAAAATGTACACGGATTAGAAAGACGTTTTCTAAAATTCTTCCACTGAATGTTGCTCGCTACTATGTCATTTCTGGTAAGCGTGGGGAGAAGAAAAAGATAGACTTAGTTCGAGCCAATGTGATATGGAAGTGTAAATTGCCATTTCCTTAGGGATTGTAAATAACAGTATAACTCTTCTAACTGGATGAGTAGAATGTGGAGGAATATGTTAATCATCTGTGTGAAAGAACTTTACAAAAACTTGTCGGGGAAAAGTGATGAAAGAGAAGTTAAAATCTGTAAAAACCGACTTTTCGCTCTTCATTCATCATCCTTCATTTTCCCATCGCTTAGGTTTTACACCACGAAAGGTTAGCTTTGATCGCGCCAAAGGTCATGTTTCATCGCCCCAAACATAACCTTTCACACGACGAAACATGGTCTTTGGCGCAGCGAAACCTTACCTTTGGCAAATTTATATTCTGTAAACCGAGAGATTACAGACAAATATCCGTGTAACCATTTGTCAATCAATACATTACGAAAAATATTAAAAATCGCCGTTTTTTCGACCGAGTGACCCTTTCGTTCGCGCAGATGCCCTTAATTTGGGGTCAAAATTCGAATATTATTTGACAAAATAGCAGCTACAGATTGATGCCATAGTTCTGTTTGATTTCGCTCATGACGAAGGTACTTTCAATAGAAGCCACTGAGTCGATGTCACCAAGTTTGGTGAGCACAAACTCCTGATACTGCTTCATATCACGTGCGCGTACCTTCAACAGATAGTCGTAGGCACCACTGGTGTTGTAGCATTCGGTCACCTCCGGGATACGCATGATGCGGCGGGTGAAGGCATCGGCTATCTCATGGTTGATCTGCTTCAGTTTCACCTTACAGAACACCAACAGTCCCAACCCGAGCTTCTCCGGGTCAAGCACAGCCACATACTTCTTGATATACCCCTGACGCTCCAGTCGTTTCTGTCGTTCAAAGACAGGCGTTGGCGTCAGATGCACCGCGTCAGCCAGTTCCTTGGTGGTCAGTTTTGAATTTCTCTGCAGTGTTTTCAGTATCTGCAAGTCGGTTTGATCTAATGAGTCTGCCATCTGTCAGAATGATTTTCTGTTTGAAAGGATAAAAAATGCCCTCTTTGGAAACATTTTCTTATAATGTTGCAAATTTAGTTATATTTTCCGAAATACACAAGATATTTGGAAGATATTTCTAAACCAATTAACTTTGCACCCAGAAAACATTAAAACAGAAAGTAAAAACAAAAAATAAAAAGAAAGGAAAAGACTATGAGTAAGAAGAATTATCGTTTCGAGACTTTGCAGCTTCATGTAGGACAGGAACAGGCAGACCCCGCAACCGATGCCCGTGCGGTGCCCATCTACCAGACCACAAGTTACGTGTTTCACAATAGTCAGCATGCTGCCGACCGTTTCGGACTACGTGACGCCGGTAACATCTACGGCCGACTGACGAACTCCACACAAGGTGTGTTCGAAGACCGTGTGGCTGCCCTTGAGGGTGGTGTGGCCGGACTGGCTGTGGCTTCAGGTGCCGCTGCCATCACCTACGCTTTGCAGAACATCGTACAGGCTGGCGACCATATCGTCGCTGCCGACAATCTATATGGTG
>Ga0247611_10007162_pt1 | contig 14087 bp, 16 predicted proteins | sample 177DNAGHGhighgp2_FD_192422 | JGI IMG/M metagenome (GOLD analysis project Ga0247611, IMG submission 192422) | Sheep rumen microbial communities from Palmerston North, Manawatu-Wanganui, New Zealand - 1770 DNA GHGhigh gp2 | ecosystem: Host-associated > Mammals > Digestive system > Stomach > Rumen...
ACACATAATTAACATATAAGGTCTTACCGACAGGCTGAAAGCCTAATGAGCATATAGCGCAGGGTGTTGCCCTGCGCTATATGCTTACTGACCTTTCTTGCTGTTTAGTGGACAACAATGGCTTGGGGGTGCGTCTTTGTTTTCGGGAAGGATGCACTAATTTCTAACGACGGGACGGACGCTTTGACCGACATAGCGGTCGTTGAAGCTGCAGTTGGCGTTGTCAGAATCGAAGAAGAGGAAGTAGGCGTTGTCCGAGAAGTAACGGTACTTCGTAGACGACCAGTAGTAGCCGTATTCGCCAACAAAGTTGAGGTCGGAAGAAGTCAAGTGGCGGCCGGCAGCTGGCAAGAAAATGCTACTACTGTTGGACTTGCTGGTGAACTTCGTGCCTTTCACCCCATTGAGTATAGTCCATTCATAAGTGCAGTTGTCAAGCAACTCCTGTATATCATCAGAGGTGGGCATACACCACTTGCCACCCCACTTCACATGAGCCACATCGTATTCAGTACCGCTGATGTCTACAAATGAGTCATCTGGGATATACTTGTAGGTACTCTCATCATAAACCTCTTTCTCCTCGACCTCGCCCCAAGCGTAATAACCGCCATATTCCTCGGGCTTAGTGGCTCCCACATTGCAACTTGCCCACTTCGTACCACTCGGAAGGCCTAAATCAACGGCTTCATGGGTATCTTGACCGCCTTGACTACCGTTCTCCTTACCAAGGATATAATTAACCAACTGTATGACATCAGTAACGTCTACTACTCCGTCATCATTCAAGTCATACTTATTACTCTGTGCAAATGCACCCGATGTTCCCAACAATAGGAACGTGAAAAATAAAGCAACCTTTTTCATAACCTTATCATATTGAATCAAAAAAATATTCTTGTTTGCAAATACACATCATTATTATGAAATAAGGAATCATTTTTTCAATCCCATTTCCCTGCCAGCTTCATTCTCTGGGCGAACGGAATCTGAACGGGAGCTGTAATATCGGCTACATTCACCTCTTCTTTTTCTCCGTCGATATTGAAGTTGATGGTGGCACCGTCATTACGCACATCGATTGTTACGGGAGCACCCATCACAAGTGGCAGGTTTATGTCTCCATGACCGCCAGGGAATCCGCAGAGCAAGGGGATGTTGTATTCCTTGAGATAGGAACGAAGCATGGCTTCTACGCTCCCATACGTGAACTCGCTGCCACATTCGGTAAACTCACCAAGGATGATTCCCTTACAACGAGACAACACGCCATTCATCCTGAGAATATTGAATTGGCGGTCGATGTTGTGCATAGACTCTTCCACCTCTTCAATAAAGAGAATGAGGTCACGCCCTGCCGTAGCATCAGCCTGAGTGTTCAGGTTGGGAACAAAAGTACAGATATTACCACCAACGAGTACGCCATGAGCCCTACCCGTGATGTTCTGTTCATGAGCCGGGAGTTCATAACGAGGCACACGCCCCAAGAGCAAATCACGCATCAGTGTACTGGTCATATCCTCTCCCCCTTTGGCAAGGAATGAACTCATAGTGCCATGAATGCTCATCACACCTGCACGAGTCAGCAAGCCGTGCAAAGTGGAAATGTCGCTGAACCCAACGAGCCATTTAGGATTGGCGGCAAGTTCTTTCAACGACAACTGGTCGATGAGCTGAATGGTACCATATCCTCCCCTATTACAGATAATCGCCTTTATCTCCGGATCGTTCAATGCCCAACGCAAGTCACTTACACGCTCGGCAATCGTACCAGCATAGCGCCCGTCGACAACCTTACCGACGTTAGGACCGATAACCGGTTCAAATCCCCAGCTTCTCAACACATCAGCCGTCTTTTCCACATTCTCCATCGGTGTGAAATAAGATGGTGAAATGAGCGCTATCTTATCACCTGCCTTCAAGTATGGCGGACGGGTGCAGGTGATAGACACCTCCTTCTTGGGTTCAATCACTTCCTTATCATCGTCATCCTTGCATGAAGACATGACACACGTGGAACAGCCAATCATCAGGATGACTACATACATCCATAGTCTTTTAATCTTTTTCATAACTATTACTTATACTTGTTCATTCAACATCTGAATGCAAAAATACTATTTTTCTAATTAATAAAGAAAAAAGGCAGGTGTATTTTTACCTAAGATTGCTTAGCAAGTGATTATACTGGCATAAACTTACTTTTTGAAACAGGAAAGGAATTGCGGATAGGAAGACTTGAATTGCTGACGTTTAGCTGACAACAATGATAAAAAAACTAAATTCTTCTCCCAGAATGACGAGTTATAAAATAAAATGAGTATTTTTGTTATTTAAAATTTTATTCCATGAAGATGTACAAAGTATTCATCATCGTTTTGGCATTGGCGGTCTCTGCAAAGACGTATGCCCAATCTATCTTTAACGACTTGTTGTCATCGACGGCAAAGGTCATGTTTATTGATAGTGTCGTTGTTGACAAGAATGATTTTTTACATACAATACAACTGAATAGTGAATCGGGGTCTATTCTAAGCTATGAGGATTTCTTCCACAAACAGTCACAAATCCCTTCTGCGGTCTATCTGAATGAGTTTAACAATCGTTGCTTCTATGCTTACGGCGACACTCTGACGGGAACAAGTCTCTATTCGATGGATAAGATAGGAGGAAGCTGGAGTGAGCCCAAGCCACTTAAAGAGTTTGGCGAGTCGTTCCCTGACCAGAACTATCCTTTCCTCATGACGGACGGCATTACACTTTACTTTGCCGCTAAGGGAGAGCATTCGCTGGGAGGATACGACATTTTCATGACTCTCTTCGATAGCGAAAGCGGAGATTTCTACAAGCCCGAAAACATCGGCCTGCCTTATAACTCAACGGCAAATGACTATCTGATTGCCTTCAACGAAGTTGATACGCTCGGATGGCTTGTCAGCGACCGATACCAGCCCGCAGGGAAAGTGTGCATCTATACCTTTGTCCCGACCTTTCCGCGCATCGGCTTCCAAGGAGAGAATTTGTCGGCAGGAGAGCTAAAGAGAATTGCCGAACTCAGAAGCATAAAGGACACATGGGGATTCGGTAACAGGGAGGCTGCCATGAAACGACTTCAGGCTATGCGTTCCAATCTTGAGAGGACACAGAAGAAGAATGCTTCGCACTTTGTCATCAATGATCGTCGTGTCATCTATCAGCCTGACGACTTGTTATCCCCTACGGCTAAGAAGTTCTATACACAATATCTTGAAGTTTCCGAGATGCTCCATAAGAACAAGGAAAGAATCAAACAGCTGCGTGAAGAGTATCACAAAGCGTCTGCCGACAAACGCCAGAAGATGAGCGCCTCGATCTTAAAGTTAGAAAAAGACATTGCACTACAGCAAAAAGACTGTAATAGTCTGATTAAAAAGGTAAGACAGGCAGAAAATTCTATCATCAGAAAATAGCACATTATAACCCCAATCATAACTAAAAAAGAACAGAAATGGCTAAATATTTTCCAGAATCAGAACTGATAATCAATTCCGACGGTTCATGCTTCCATCTGCACCTCCGTCCAGAACAATTAGCTGACCGCGTCATTCTCGTCGGTGACCCGGCACGTGTCGACACAGTGGCTGCCCACTTTGATACCCGTGAGTGCGAAGTATCAAGCCGTGAGTTCCATACCGTTACAGGTACCTATAAAGGTAAACGCATCACTTGCCAGTCACACGGCATTGGTTGCGACAACATCGACATCGTCATGAACGAACTCGACACGCTCGCCAACATCGACTACGAGACGCGTACAGAGCGTACAGAGCATCGCACCCTCACTTGTGTACGCATCGGTACATGCGGAGGCCTCCAGCCTTTCACCCCGACGGGTTGCTTCGTGGCTTCGGTGAAGAGCATCGGTTTCGACGGACTCCTCAACTATTATGCAGGGCGCAATGAAGTCTGCGACATCCAACTTGAGTATGCTTTCAAAAAACACATGGCATGGAATCCTCTGAAGGGTGCTCCATACGTTGCTATATCTGATGCTGACTTGGTAGAGCAAATCGCCGGAGACGACATGATAAGAGGTTATACGGTTTCTTGTGGAGGATTCTATGGACCTCAAGGAAGACAATTACGCATTCCTCTGGAAGATCCCAGGCAGAATGAAAAGATTGAGTCATTCGAATACGACGGCATGCACATCTGCAACTTCGAGATGGAGTCTTCTGCCCTTGCTGGCCTTGCCTCACTCCTCGGCCATCGCGCTATGACTTGCTGTATGGTCATCGCCAACCGCTATACCCAAAAGATGAATACCGAATACAAGAACTCCATCGACACGCTCATCGAGAAAGTCTTGGAAAGGATTTGAGGTTTGATTGGAACAGAATTATGGGTGTACTCACAAAAATAGTAAAAGCAGCAAAAGATGAACAGCATAGTTGATAATCCTCAAGCCTCAAACCTCAAACCTCAAGCCTCAACTATCTGCGCGCTCGCAACAGCTCCGGGGGGAGCAATAGGAATAATCAGAGTCTCAGGCCCTCAGACGTTTGAGATTCTCTCTCACGTCTTCACGAAAGACCTCTCTCAGGTTGCCCCCAACACCATTCACTATGGTTACATCGTTGAATCAGATGCTATTCACCATCAAGCCCCTATCGACGAAGTGCTGGTAAGCGTCTTCCATGCTCCCCATAGCTACACGGGTGAAGACTCCGTTGAAATCTCTTGCCACGGCTCGCGCTATATATTAAATAAAGTGCTGGAACTTCTCGTAAAGAACGGTTGTCGCATGGCTAAACCGGGTGAATATACCATGCGTGCCTACCTCAACGGCAAGATGGACCTCTCACAAGCAGAAGCCGTTGCCGACCTTATTTCTTCAACCAATCGGGCAACACATCAAATGGCGATGTCGCAACTACGTGGAAGGATTTCATCTGAATTGTCACAACTACGAGACCAACTACTTAAACTTACTTCCCTTATCGAACTCGAACTTGACTTCTCCGACCACGAAGACCTTGAGTTTGCCGACCGGACGGAACTACTTCAGCTCACTCAACATATTTCCCAACACATAGACAAGCTCACACTTTCATTCAAAACAGGAAGAGCCATCAAATATGGTGTGCCAGTTGCCATTGTAGGTAAAACAAACGTAGGGAAAAGTACACTACTGAACAGATTGTTAAAGGATGAACGCGCCATCGTGAGTGATATTCATGGAACAACCCGCGACACGATTGAAGATTCTATTGACATTAATGGCGTCAACTTCCGGTTCATCGACACAGCTGGAATCAGGCAAACAACGGATACCATTGAGAAGATTGGTATTGAACGTACATTCCAGACGATAGAGAAAGCGCAAATCGTCTTATGGCTGATTGACGAGACTCCGTCTGTAACAGAAATCCAGGAGATGGCAGACAGATGTAAGAACAAACGCCTTATTGTCGTTCAGAACAAAATAGATAAGTCCGAGAACGAAAAGAACATTAACATCTCCTCACTCGATTCACTCGTCATCCGAATATCTGCCAAAAAAGGAGATGGAATCGACTATCTCGAATCTGCCATCTATCAGGCTGCTGACATTCCCGAACTTAACGAAAACGATGTGATCGTCACTAATGCCCGTCATTACGAAGCACTCTGTCGAGCACAGGAGAGTCTTACTCACGTAACAGAAGGACTCCAATTGCAATTAAGCGGCGACCTTCTTGCAGAAGACCTCAGACAAGTATTAGAAATCCTTGCCGAAATAACAGGCGGCGAAATCACCCCCAATGAAGTATTAGGAAATATCTTCAAGCATTTCTGCGTGGGAAAGTGAAGCTACTACAAAGAAAATAATAAAATCTGCAAAAATAAGCCCGTAACACCCTTATTTTCAAGTGTTAAAGTTTGTGCTTATCTTTGCAGATTTTTGTTTCGGGTATTGTTTATTTGCAGATTTTTCTTTAACTTTGTCCCCCAGTTGTCCCCCGAAATAGTCGCAAAGGGTCAATAACTGTCCCCCGGGGACAGAAAAAGTGTCCCTCGAAACAAAAGTCGGTGGTAATTTCTAAAACGATTAATGACTATGGCAAAGAAAAAATCAGCAAGCGTCCAAAGAGGACAAGTTAAGCTTCGCGAAAAGAAGCTTAAAGATGGAAGTTCAAGCCTGTACCTTGACATCAATGTTGGTGGCAAGCGTCATAAGGAATACCTGAAGCTTTATCAGGTAGTCCCTACTACAGCGCAGGAAAGAGAACAAAACCGTCAGGCTCTTGCAGCAGCCAATGCCATGAGAGCAAGACGTGAATTAGAAATCATCAATGGCAAATTCGACATCACACAACCTAAACAAGGCGGTGTTCGTTTCCTTGATTACTATCGTCAGATGTGTGAAGACCGTTTGAAGACTCCAGACTCAAATGGCAATTGGGGAAACTGGCATAGCTGTTTGAAGCATCTGGAAGTTTACTGTGATGAAGCAACTACCTTTGATGATATTGATGCCGAGTGGATTCAGGGATTTAAGGATTATCTGAATACAGCAGAGAAAGATGCTCAGAAGAAAACTGACCCAAAAGTTTCTTACGTATTTGTTGGTTTGTCACAGAACTCTAAGGTGTCGTACTTCAATAAACTACGTGCATGTCTGAATCAGGCATTTGAAGAACATATTATCGACAAGAATCCAATCAGAGGTGTCGAAGGATTTAAGCAGGAAGAGGTTGCCCGTGAATACCTGACCCTTGATGAAGTTAAAAAGATGGCTGCTACTCCATGTAACTATCCCATTCTAAAAGCAACATTCCTGTTCTCTTGTCTGACTGGACTCCGTAAGAGCGACATCGAAAAACTGACATGGGGGGAAGTCCAGAAATTTGGAAAATACACTCGTATTGTTTTCAAACAGAAGAAAACAGGTGGCCAGGAATACCTTGATATTTCAGACCAGGCAGCAGCCTATTTAGGAACCCGTCGTAATGATGTTGACCGAGTGTTTGAGGGTTTCACCTATGGTGCATGGACTTCACTCGAATTAAAACGTTGGGCACTTGCAGCAGGTATCTCTAAGAACCTGACTTTCCACTGTGCTCGTCACACATTCGCTGTAATGATGCTCGACCTCGGGGCCGACATCTATACAGTCTCTAAGCTCCTTGGCCACAGAGAACTTTCGACAACTCAGATTTATGCCAAAGTTCTTGACAAAAACAAACAAGCAGCAGTCAACTTGATTCCAGACATAAGTAAGTAGAATTCTCTATACATTATATATATGGTAACAAGACAAGAAGCAGTTTTGAGCTTTGTGAAGTTTAATAAGTTCGCGAAGCAACTCATATATGACATCTGCATAGGTGGAAACACTAAGTTAACATCCTACGCTGAAGAATTGCTTCAATTCGAGCAGTGGAAGGAGGACATAATGCTCTATATTAACTTTAATCCTGACCCAATCATCATTGAGAAGATAGCGTCACTCGGTTCTCCAGAAATGTTAGAGAACTACATAAATGATGGAAAAGACACACTTCCTCATAATACTCTTGATGCCCTTACTGGAGTTGTCAATGCGATGAATTCTATTCATGATCTCTGCTATAACATCAATCAAGAGTCTAAAGGCAAATTCAGATACTTGGTTGACGAATTTGCCAATGAGGAAGCTGCTGCCCTTTTTGACCGTGCAGTTAGTGCAGGCTATTTGACCGCTGAATATCAACCAAAGGGCGACACAGACAACTTCACGCTGAAGATTATCGCCTTTGCCATTGGTGAACTACTTCATTTAACTATGCGACATAAATGGTCACATTTCGAAGAACAATGGGGCATCAACAGGGCTAATAAACTTTCCACATTACCTATCAGCGAAAGACAATTCAAAAGAGCCGGAAAACTTATGCAGCTCTATCCCGAAGTTGACTTTACTATGCTCACTGCACCAAATGAAGACAAATATTTTGATGCTGCCTATGGTGCCCGTCGTGTACGTGTGCTTTATCAAGAACTACTTGACCACGGTTACATAAGTCCTTATACTACGGTTGAAGACTTTCTCAGCATCTTCAACCTTGGAAACCAAACAACCAGGAAACCCATCGAATGGATGAAGAGTCAACAACACCTCTCCTACTTCATTTATTTTACATTCTCAAAGACAAACAAAGACTACTGGGTTAAGACTGTTGCATGTTTCTCTGTCAATGGTCATGCTCCTCATAAAGGAAGTCTGGTTACAGGTTTAGTGGCTATGCAGAGAAAGCCAAACTTTGGGACTTTCGATGTGGAATTAAAAAGAATTGCATCGAAATACAACAATGGATAATGCAATAAGAAGATAATTCATACAACAATACTGAGGTGGGTAAAAAATGATTTACCCACCTCTTTGCGTTTATTTATCCGACTTACAATAATCAATATACAGGGGGATTTTAAACATCAATAAATAAAACTATGGCATCCTAATGCGCCAAATAAGCAAAGTTAGCCAATAAAAACCGCTCTACCAACAGGATAGAGTAAGATGGACTAACATGGATATGGTTATTACAATCCATTATTATAATTTTGCAAACTATGGCAAGTTCAGAATCAAATATAGCTTCTCAAAATGAGATAGTTCTTGGTGAGAACGAGATGGTATGCTCCCTCACCGATAAGGGAGTAAAGGCTATTGAACACAGGTCTTTATATCAACAACAAGTGCAACTTTATGAGAGAGAAATCTTGTGTTGCCATAAAACAATGATAACAATGTCCGGCAAAAGCCGTTACATTATATTTTTTACTTTAATCAATATTAAAAACAATGAGAAAAGAAAAATTCTTCCTCTCTCTTTTTTGAGAGACTGACGCGGACAGGGCATCTGACCGCTGCCAAGATTGGTGATTCGGGCTTGCTCGAACTACTTCACGAAGCTTACGACCTCTATCAAGTCGAAGTTGTTAACCAAGGCAAACTTTATCAGCGTTATGCTGATGATTTTGTTTATAGCCATGAGTTCCACGATGCCATCGACGCATGGAGCAAGAATGAGCATCAGAAGAACTACCGCATTCTTGATTCACTACTAACCAATCGACGTGACCTTGTTGAAAACTACTTCAACAAAAACGGCGTTAGCGAAGCAGAACTTAGGGAAATGCTTAATCTGTTCAACACTACGCTACCTTCATCCAACACCTTTGTTGCTGGTAAGAAAGTCAGAGAGGCATCAGACCTTAATCTATGCTCCTGTCTCGACAATGATGACCTTAGTATTCTTGCCCGTTGTTGCAACGAGGCTCAAATCTTCAGCGAAATCATCTGTGCCAGCGACCTTCTTTCTCTTCTGGACGGCAAATTGTCTATGCCGCTCCATTCTCGTAACAATCGACTTGTCGCCTTTTTCTTCGACCAGCTATCCCTCTACAACCTCATTATCCGCAACTGGCAGAATGTTCTTGCCCATCAACGCTGCATTGTCAGCTCCACAGGCAAAGACACTCTGACCCAGAAGTCCTTATCCTCTGCTCTCTACTCTATTGTAGATTTGGAATTATCTGCACAGGAGAAGATTATCGATGATGCAGTACGTCCTATCGGGCAGAAATATCAAAGAAAAAGAAACACTGACAAATAACTGCAAAGATGATGTCAGGGAGTGAGCAAGAGAATCAGATAGAGTCTCTATTATCTCTCTTTCTCATGAATGACTTTCGATGTACTTTTGCCCTCCGTAACCGGTTTACATTGGTAACGGAGGGCAACCTCTATTTGTATCATCATAAAACAAAGAAAATGAGCAGACGTAAGACGACATTATCAGACAATGCATTGGAAATGATTATTTCCATAAATCAGCGACTCACAGAACTTGTTAACTGTGACATTCCCAAGCGTCTTCATTGTATTGAAGAGAAATTGGACTATATCAATCCCAAACTTTTGACGATTGAACATATTGATAGGTTTTATAGTGAAGTCAAAACGGTATTAACCGTTACAGAAGCTTGTGAATATATGGGCATAACAGAATCACATATGTACAAGCTGACCAGTAATGGAAAAATACCTCACTACAAACCTACAGGTAAGCTAATATATTTTGATAGAAGCGAGCTTGATGACTGGCTATTACAGAATAAAACATATAATGAAATAAGCAATGACAATGAAAACAAATGATTTTCCGCAAGCAAACCAACTTGACAATGTACATATCATAAGTTTGCTTGACAGACTTGAAGCAGCCAAGAAAGTTCTTGAAAAATCTGAAGACATTGAGTCAACGATTGAAAAGCTAAATAATCTTGAATACTTCCTAAGAAGATTTGGGACGCTCAAAGATCTCGCTACTCACATGCTTTTCATTGAGAAGAAAATGTATATTCTCAAAGAGTATCTGACTGTCACTGAAGCAGCGGACTATCTTAATCTCTCTCCAAGTCTGGTTTATAGATTAACCAGCAAGCACGAACTCCCCATTTACAAGCCTAATGGAAAGACCATTTTTATTCGTAGAGATGATCTTAACAGATGGATTGCAAAAACCAGAGTCATGTCTGATGACGAGATTGAGGAATATGCAGCCACCCACATGGAGAATCTGTTCAAAGGAAATTTTAATCATAAAAACAAAAAGAAATGATGGACATAACAACATTAGGCAATCAGAGAATTGACCAGAAGACGTTTGAACAATTATTAAAGCACATTAAGCTAAAGGTTACAGAGGAATATTCTTTTCCCCCAGAAATCATCACATGCGGAGGAGCAACTATAGCAACTCTGGGCAACTTCAGTGCTTCGGTCGGTAAACCAAAGAGTAAGAAGACGTTCAACGTCTCTGCTATTGTTGCTGCTGCCATATCTGGGAAAGAGATTCTTGGGTATAAAGCTCATTTGCCTGAAGACAAGAAAAAGATTCTTTATATTGATACAGAACAGAGCAAGTACCACTGTCATAAGGTTCTGGAGCGAATACTGAAGCTGGCCAACCTCCCATTAAACAAGGAAAGCGGACTCATCGACTTCTTTGTTTTGCGTGAGTACACTCCAGAACAGAGACGCGATATCATCACCCTGGCATTACGTGGTGATTCACGATATGGCTTAGTTGTCATCGATGGTGTACGTGACCTGCTCAGGGACATTAACAATCCAAGTGAGGCTCTTGACATTATCAATGATCTGATGCGATGGTCAAGTTTCTATGACCTTCACATTCACACAGTGCTTCACTTGAACAAAGGTGATGACAACACCCGTGGCCATATTGGTTCCGAGTTGAACAACAAGGCTGAGACTGTGCTCCAGATTACCAAGAATATTGATGACAGCAACATGAGCGAGGTGAAAGCCATGTTCATTAGAGACAAGGAATTTGCCCCTTTTGCGTTTCGCATCGACAACAACGGTCTTCCAGACTATGTGGAAGGCTACAAGGCTGAACTTGCCAGGCGTGACAAGAAGATGCACTTCTCCAGATTAACGGAAGAGCAGCATCGAGAGGCTATTGAAAGCGTTGTTGGCGATAATGCTCCACTGGGTTATTCAAAGATGATTAACCTCCTGATGGATGGTTATTCTAACATTGGTTATTCACGAGGTCGAAACACCATCATCAGCTTGCTCCGATACCTGATTGAGATGGGACTGATACTGAAGACTGATAAGGCTTACCAGTATGTCCCACAGAAACAGGAATCGGAAAAACAGTCAGAAGATACTGATGAGGACGGTTTAGTTTAGTTTGGATGTTTATATATATGTACTGGCATACTTACGATGTAAACTATGAACATATCACAAGCCAAACTCATTAATTTAGTGGACTTTCTTGAACAGGAAGGACACAAGGCAGTAAAGCAGAAGGGACACATTTATTGGTACAACTCCCCAATCCGTAGTGAGAGCACACCATCTTTCAAGGTTGACTCCAGTAGAAATGAATGGTATGACTATGGCTTAGGAGAAGGTGGTGATATTCTCGACTTGATAAAAGGGTTATACAATGTGAAGACCACCAGTGAAGCTCTTTCTATACTCGCGCCTAAAAGCAACTCCTTTATTAACGCTATTTATCATCGGAAAGATGCGCCCCCTAAAAGACAGGAGTCCGGGCAGATGCACAATGTAGCGTACCATCCACTTACACATCAAGCCCTTTTATCATATATGATGAAGCGGAAGATTGATGTGAATCTAAGCCGTGTGTATTGTTGCGAAGTCCATTATGACCTGCGCGACAAGCACTATTTCGGTATCGCTTTTCGTAATAGAATTGGAGGGTACGAAATCAGAAACCAATATTATAAAGGATGTATAGGCCATAAAGATATAACTATTATTCGGAAGAGTAAAGAGGAAATCCAGGAGCATATCATTATTTTCGAAGGTTTTATGGATTTCCTTTCATACATGATGCTCTCCGACATAAAGAGCAGGCGTATCTGTTTACCGTACCAATGTGATTATATGATATTGAACTCCATCAACTGCCTTGATAAGGCTTTGAGTGAGCTTCCATCATATAAATATGTACACTCATATCTCGACAATGACGATGGCGGCAAGCGCACATTTCAGTCTATGAAAGAAATCCTTGGTGATACTGTCATTGATGAGACGCACAGATTCAATCCCTACAATGACTTGAATGACTATCTGGTTAAACAGTCTAATTCCGAACTGTAGCCAGTTTGTACTGTCATGTATATTAAGGAGTCTCAACCGAGGCTCCTTTTTTTATGTGTTTTAATGTTTTCGAGTATGATATTTTCTGCAATATTATACTCAAAACTAAACTCCTGTTAATATTCGATTGTAATTCATATTTTCTTCATTTTATATTGATTTATCTATGTTCCTTTGCACTCGCAAATTTTAAGTCGAACCAAAAAATCAAGTATCAAAATGAGTGCATTTGCCATATTCGTATTAGTTCTGACAGTCATCTATGTCATCTACTATTCCGCAATCATCATGCAGGATTTGTACGCGAAGAAAGATGCTCCCAAGACAGAAGAGGAAGACTTTGATGTCAGTCAGATGCAAAATCAGGAAGAACCGATTAGCATTACTGAAGATGCTAATGGATTCCATCTTAATGGTGATACCACTGAAGAACAGGAAGAACCATCGTCCGTCACTTGGATTGAAAATGATGACGATGCGAACAAGTACCAGGAAAAGATTAAGAAGGAACATACCAGTGTCGAGGAAGAATGCCAGCGTTTGCAGGATTCCATGGAAGACGTGGATGTTGACAGCACAGGTGAAACTGAGGCTGATGTCATGGTGAACATGCTGCTTAACCAGAAGCCTGGTGGTCCGAAAATCTTCTATTCAAGGGATAACGTATGAAAACAGGTTTGGGTGTAACACATAAGATTGTCGGTTTTTGTTCGGCTGGCATCCTGCTCTTCCAGCCAATGTTAGCATCTGCCAAATGCGGAGGTGTTGACTATAGCTGGGGAGCGGATGCTTTGGCGAATGCGCATGACTATACAGTTACAATGATGCTGTATGTGGTCTATCTCTCCTATGCCATCGCTGCTATCGTTGCCATCATTGGTGCATTGCAGATTTATTTCAAGATGACAACTGGAGAAGGTGACATCACTAAGAGCATTATGATGCTCGTCGGAGCTTGCCTGTTCATGATTGGAGCATTCATCTTATTCCCAGCCTTCTTCGGATATAATATCATTTAGGATAACGAACACGATAACAAACAGGATAACAAATAAACAGGATAACGAAAAATCTCAAATGGCCAAGAGAGAAGAATCGTGTGAATAGTAATTAACAAAATCTGTAAAACGTAAGAAAGAAATGAAGAAAATTAAAAAGTTTGCTAAGAATCTCTTCAGTGCCAATCGCATGAAGATGCTCGCCATGATGCTTCTTTGCGGTACTGCCGTAACCTTTGCGCAGAACGCAGCTGGTGACTACACCGCAGGAACCAATGCTCTCTCCACCTGACTTCGTCATTGCATACCCCAAAATTCTTCGTCGAATAACTTTTCGATGGGCTTATGCCTTTTCATGGGCATGGTCTTGACGTAGTGGGCCTTGTTCTCTGGCATGTAGATGCTGATGGTAG
>Ga0247611_10007163_pt1 | contig 14085 bp, 10 predicted proteins | sample 177DNAGHGhighgp2_FD_192422 | JGI IMG/M metagenome (GOLD analysis project Ga0247611, IMG submission 192422) | Sheep rumen microbial communities from Palmerston North, Manawatu-Wanganui, New Zealand - 1770 DNA GHGhigh gp2 | ecosystem: Host-associated > Mammals > Digestive system > Stomach > Rumen...
AAAGTTACTTAAAATATACTGCCCGACCAAAAACAACCTTTTCTTTTAGTATGAATTAACGATGAGGTGAGTATTTCGTATGGTAAACGCAGATAAAAAAACAGGCGGACTGCAAATCCGCCTGAATTTTTCCATTTCCAGAGAAGGGTTGGGGAGAGTCTTACTTCCTTATCATCTTCTTGCCGTTGGTGATGACGATACCCTTGTAGGATTCGCCCACACGCTGTCCGGCGAGGTTGTAGGTGGCACCATTCATGGTAATGCCAGTCCTCACGGTTTCGATGTTTGAGGCGAGGTATTCCTCGTAACCTGGGAAGTCGGCGAGCATTTGAGCCTTGATTTCGCCTTGAGTCATCTTGTTGTTCTTGATGAGCAGACGGGCAAAGCGGAAGGGAGCGTCATTGTCGTTCCAGTCCCATGCCTGGTTGCCGCCGAGGCACACATACTTCAGGTCAGCACCGTTGGTAAAGAGGCCGCTGATGATCTGTCCTTCGCTCACGCCGTCTACGTTCCATTCATTCTTCACTTCGCCGTCAAGGAAAATCTTGGCGTTGGTGTCGGTGAAGACAGCGGTGTAGTAGTGCCATTTTTGGTCCTCCAGCCAGTTGCCGGCAAAGTTGTGGGCTGCGTCATTTGCTTCCCATGCGTTCTGGTTGTAGACATTGTTCTTACCAGATGCGTTATAGGCAGCGGTGAAGTCACACCATCCGCTGCAGTTCACTTGAGCAAAGCCACGGCTTTGGAGAGCGAACATCGGCGAGGTATTGGGGCTGTTCTTCTGGGTGTAGGCAGTCAAGAAAGGAGCATAGGTATACTGGTTGGGTGTGAATCCCTCTGCGCTTACCCAGAAAGCGATGGTCAGCTCATGGGTCTTGGCGGAGTGAGCCAGCACGTCCTCGGGCAGCAGGCAGTAACTGGTGCGTACGGCACTGCCATCATTCTGGAAGTAGTCGCCGAAAATAGCACCCTCTTCCTCGGTAGAGGCAAACTGTCCGTTGCCGACGATAGACTCGCCCTTCCATGTCTTGCGCTCACCTGTCTCAGAATCCTCGTAAGTAGAGAAGTTGGTGGTGTAGATGAATGGCGGTTCGATGCCGTTGATGAGTTCTTCTGCTGTCATGCCCTCATGGAACTCAAATCCGCCGAATCCGATTTGAGAACTGTGCTGGAATACCCAGTACTCCTCACCTGCCTCAATGTCAAAGGTCAGCCATCCCCAGAAATTCTGGTTGCCGTTTCCGATGACATATTGGCGCTCCACAGCCATGGCATCAGCGTCGGCTTTCATTTGAGCCAGTTCCTCAGCGGTCTTCTCACCGGCTGCCACAGCGTTATCATAGCTTCCATAGATATAGACATGGTGCACGGAGTCAACTTGCTCCACGGAGAGCATCTTCTTCTTTCCGTTCTCATCGTTGACACCGTTGATATAGCCTGAGGCATAGAGTTTCTGGGCTTTCATATCCTTGGCATTGACCACGAAGGTCTTGCGGTTGCCCTTGTTGGCCCATACTTTTACTTTGAATGCTCCCTTGGCGGTGGCAGTGAATTTGTAGTAAAGTCCGGTGAGAGGCAAGCCTTTCGAACCGTCTGGCTCATAGTACACATAGTCAGCCTTATAGCTGTTGTCGACGAGCACGCCGTCCTTGCTGTTTTGGACAGCATACATATCCACGTAGGGGTTGCCTGTGCCGGTTATATACCAGAAATCGATATCTCCTTGGTTTTTCATGCCCCAGTTGACATCGTTCCATGCACCCACTGATTCGATGTAGTAAGTGTTTTCCTTACCCTCGACGGGAGCGCCGATGGTGATTTGCTGGGCTGCGCCGCCTATCTCAGTGTCGTTGGCAGGTGTAGTGCCTCCCACGCCGGTGACAGTGGCTTTTCCCACTTTGATGGTGACGATCGACTTTCCGTCAGCGGTGTTGTTGGCAACGCCACCGCTCTCACCGGCTACAGCGGCGAATTCCGGTGCCAGTTTGCCATCGACGATGGCATTGTAGACATCTTGGGCGCTTGCAGTCATGGTACATAGTGCCATTGCAATCAATGTGTAGATTTTCTTCATAGACGTTTTAGTTAGATAAGTTAATTAATTGATACTTTAAAATTCAAATCAACTCCAAAAATAAATGAAATTTTCTGAATCCACGCCATAGTGTTTGTTATTTTATGAATTTTTAATAACTTTGCCAAATCTGGAATCTGAAATCTCAAACCTCAAACCTCAAAAATGAGAAAGTACCTGACTATAATCATCCTTCTAACTTGTGTGTGTGTTGCCAAGGCACAGCGAGCAGACTACAGCAAGATGTCGTCGATGGTGAGGCAACTCACTCTCACGCAGCGCAGCGAGATGAGGCGTAAACCAGCCGTGGCCGACCGCAGCGTGTGTGCTTTTGTGCGGGTTGACCAGCAAAATATGGACGGAAACTCCGACAGTGAGGAGATGCTCATCCGTATGGGATGCGAGCCCCTCGCGCAGTTTGGCGACATCTTTATCGCCAATATCCCGCTGCGGCGGTTGGGTGCCCTCTCGCTTCATCCCGCCATCACCCGCATTGAGGCGAGGCAGGGCAATACCATCTGCATGGACACCACCACGGTGTTGATGGGTGGAGCCCGTGCCCATCTGGGCGACCAGTTGCCTCAGGCCTTCACCGGTGAGGGCGTCGTCGTGGGTGTTGAGGATATCGGTTTCGACCTCACCCATCCCAATTTCTACGACTCGTCGCTTACACGCTACCGCATCCGTCGGCTGTGGGACTTCCTCTCCACCGACACCGTGGGGTCGCCGCTGTTTGTCGGAGCCGACTACACCACAGAGGAGGCGCTGAAGGCGTATGCCCATTCACGTGATGCCATGCTTCTCTCACACGGCACCCATACGCTTGGCTCTGCCGCAGGAAGCGGTTACGACACGGCTTACAGAGGAATGGCACCTGGCAGTGATATCTGTCTTGTCGCCAATGCGGTGGGGGAGAATGCCTCACTCATCGACTCGGCAGATGTCTATAAGTTCACCTATGCCACCGACGCTCTTGGGTTCAAATATATCTTTGAATATGCCGATGCGGTGGGAAAACCCTGTGTTGTCTCTTTCAGCGAGGGGTCGGCAATGGATTTCAGGGGTGATGACCAACTCTATTATGAGGTGCTCGACCGTATCACCGGTCCTGGCCACATCATGGTGGCGTCGGCAGGCAATGAGGGACAGCAGGTCAACCATGTGAGGAAGCCGTGGGACAAGGAGCGTGCCACGGTCGCCATCCTCTCCAATGGGGCGGCTGCTTATTTCTCTGTGAAGGGCAAGGCCGACCGCTACACACTGCGGTTGCGCTTGCCGGGACCTGATGGTGGCACAGCGGTGCGCGACCTCACTGTGGCGGGTATCTACGCAATGGCTGACTCGCTCTATACCGACACCCTCGAGGTGGACGGCAAGCCCTATTACATTACCGCCAATAGCTATCCCTCTTGTTTCGACAAGAGCCAGAATGTGATTGAAGTCATCTTGGAGACCGACAAACGGCTCGGACTCGACTACTATACTGCGGTGGACCTCATTGGTGAAGGTTGCGAGGTGGAACTCTTCCGCGGTGTGGGTTATCTGTTGCCCTCCGACCGTTCCTTGGGCGACAATACCTATTCCATCCATTCTCCTGCAAGCGCCCCTTCCGTCATCTGTGTAGGTGCGACGAGCTATAGGTCGGAGTATGTCAACTATCTCGGCAATCAGCGAGTATACGACATGGGAAAGAATGGAGAAAGGGGTGCCTACTCTTCTGTAGGACCCACTTATGATGGACGTATCAAACCCGATGTGATGGCACCGGGCACCAATATCATCTCCTCATACAGCAGCTATTATTTGGAAGCGAAGCCCGACGCTGCCGACATTGCTTCCGACGTGCAGCATTTTGAGTTCAATGGGCGCACTTACGCATGGAATGCCAACAGCGGCACGTCGATGTCTACCCCTGTGGTGGCTGGTGCTATTGCACTGTGGCTGCAGGCAAAACCCGACCTCACACCCGAGGACGTACTCGAGGTTATACGTGCCACGTCACGCCATAATGACCCGTCGCTCACCTATCCCAACAACCTGTATGGCCACGGCGAGGTGGATGCCTATGCCGGACTGCTCCATATCCTCAATCTTTCACATGTTGAAGGAATCACTTCCTATCAGCCGTCGGGTGTGCGTTTTGCGATGAATGGCGACCGTCTGCAGCTGACATTTGACAAGGATGTGGCCCGGCCCGTGACGGTACGTGTCTACTCCACTTCAGGCGCTTTGGTCAGCACCTATAAGACAACACCTGCAGGCAAGGTTCTTCACCTGCCTGCTGGTGCCTGGTCCCATGGGGTCTATGCCGTTCAGGTCAATGGTCCCGACAGTGCTACGACGGGTTCGACTCTGATTCGGAGATAACCATTTTTAGCAAAACCATCACGTCGGAGATGGAGATGTTGTCGTCGTCGTTCACGTCAGCATTGGCCTCGTTGAACATGGTGGGATTGTGGCCTAAGGCATAATTGAGAAGCAGCATCACGTCTGCCACCGTCACCTGTCTGTCATTATTGACATCGCCGGGCAATCCATTCGGGCCTAATCGCAGAATGTCGGTGTCGGTTGTGGCGACAGCGATGAAATAGGCCGTTCCTGCCTTCACAGAGGCATTGGCGGAACGCACGAAGGCGTCGCCATCTTCATTGAGCACGTAGGCGTTCTCCACCTCACGGTCGCAGCCTGTTCCCACCAATTGATAGCCGCTGCCCAGCATGACCGATGTGCCCGATTTGAACATCTTCGTTGCCTTGGCTGTCAGTCTGACTTCCTTGCCCTTTAGCGAGGCAGGGAAGCCGATGATGTAGGGTTCGTTGGGCGTCCATTCTGCCGTGTTGGTGAAATGGGCTTCGTCGCCTTCCACGTCAACGAATCTCTTTACCCAGAAATCCTTTTCATATTCGGTCTCGGAACGGTTCCAGTCGATATCAGTGCCTTCGGCAGTTGCTTGCTGCACAGCGAAGGGTAGGGTGGTGGTCTGCCATCCTTTTTTGCTGTTGAGGGCCACTGATGGTGTGTGTATGAAGGTGATGGTCCCTGTCACGTCGAAGTCGGCAGGCACAAAGTAGGGATATCCCTCTTTCAGTGTGACATCACCTTCCACCATGCTGCCCTTGACAACAATCTTGTCGCCCAGTATGTCGGGTGTGCTGGCATTGCCGTCAAGGTAATAGATGGTGTTGGGGTTGTTGTTGGGGGTGATGTTGACCTCCGAAAGGTTAATGCCTTGGAAGTTCACAGCGGTGGCATTTTCCGAGATGGTGATGTTGCTGTCAATCCCTTTTTCCGTAGCAAAGCCATTGCTGTCCCACTCCGTATATCCTTCAGTTACGGTGTAGAGGTCATTCCAATTGCCTATGGTGTATGATTCGCCGGCGCAGGATACGTTGAACCAAATTTCTTGTCCTTCCGTGAAACCTGGAATCTGCACGGTCACCTCCTTTGTCTCACCAGGTAGCAGTTTGACCTTGGTGCTGTTGCTAATCGGATGATAACTTATCCTTCCGTCATCAGAAAACTCTACATCGTAATAAACTGTCAGTTTTACATTTCCGGTGCAGTTGGATTCCGAGGTGTTTTTCAGCTTGAAGGTGGCAGTAGCAACATGTCCGTACATCTTCTTGTTGGTGCTGTCGAGGTTTCTCACTTCGTAGGCGAGCACTTCTGGTTGAATGTCAGAGATAGGCTCTGTGGTGAATGTGAATGAATCTTCCTCGTAAAGGATTTCCGACGGATTGGCTATTTTCACTTTCAAGTTCACAGGCTCCGAGTCAGAATACGTGAAGATGAAGTCAACGAAACTCTCTGCATTACCGTCGATATAGACATACTCTGAACTTTTGATGACATCGTTGAGCTGTAGGTCGAGGTAACTTTCGAAGTTGAATGCATCATTGTTGCGCAGATACACCCTTATCTGTTTTCTGCCGCCCGCATCGAAACGCTGTTCAATGGAGGTTACCTCAATTTGTGGTGGTTCCACCACATTGGTGAGGGTAACCTTGCCATCGGCAATGGTCACATTGATGTATTTTTTGTCGGCATCAATATTTTTCTGCCACACTTTGGCTCCATTTGGTTTGTTGATGCATTTGATGGTGTAGTTGCCGTCACTTAATCCGTTGCCGATGCCCCAAAAGGCGAAAGGTTGGAATGTCATGGGATAGCTTGTGGCAACTTCTGATGTGGAAAAATTGCACTTTTGAAGCAGTTGGTCGTCTTGGTAGAGACCAAAACCAAGGGCGTATGTGCTTGGGATGGTAACTGCAAAAGAGTAGTTGACGAGGACAGAACTGAAGGCATCGCCAGAGTAGTCGAAGGTGATGTCCGTGCCATCTGCAAGGCCGAATTCTTTCACTACCACCTGTGCATTGCTTGTTGTGCCGCCAGGCAGCTCTTCATTCAGCGGGGTAGGACTGATGCCCACGGTCATCGCCTGCATGGAAGTGTATCCATCGTCGGAGCTGCTGCCTCCGGTGCCCTGCTCTGCGGGATTGAGTACCTGTAGCAGAAAATAACCGTCGGATTGTCCTCTCCATCCCCAGTTGATATGGTAGAATCCTTCTCCGTCGTAACCGTCGCAGATGAAGGCGTGGCCACCACCGCTGGAGTCTCCAGAATAGATGACGGGCCGTCCGTGTTGGAGTTCGTTGTAAAGTATCTCCTCCCATTCCTTGCTGTTGTATGACCCTCTGCTGAGGCGTGTCGGTGTGTTGCCGTAGCCAAAATAGTTGACGAGGGCACTGCAGCATAGTTCATCGTTGGCTCCTGAAGCACTGCTGCCATAACTCATCTTCACGGCATGTCCGCAATAAACAAGCAGGTCGGCGACAGCGATGGAGTGAGGGTCGTCAGCGGCCTCTTCATCTTGATAAGACAACAGCATATTGTCCCAGTCGAAGGTGATGGCGGGGAGCTCATCGTAAGAGTCACCATTTTGGAATGAATAGGCGGGGATAGCGGTAGTGCTGCTCCTTGGCCATTTGTGGTAGTACATGATTTGTGCTAAGGCGGTGGCGACACAGCCCGACACGGCTTGGTTTCCACTGGCGGTGAAGCACTTTTGGTTGAAGGGTTTCCGTTGTGCCCATTTGGTGGCGATGAGTGGTTCGACCACCCGGCGTGCAGTGGTTGGGTCGTCGTTGGCTGCTTTTACCTGTTGGGTGCGTGCCCATTCTATCTGTTTTGCATATCCGTTGAGCCATGCCCTCATGTTGTCAGGCACGTTGGAAGCATCGAAACTGCCACTGTCGGCATAGCCAAGGATGGGAACGGTCTCATCGTCACCGCTGACGATGACATAGCCATCGTTGTCGCCGTTGTTGAACACATAATAATAGGCGTTGGATGCCTTGGCGCTCTTGCCTTGAATCTTCTGGCGTCCTCGCAAGGCCATACGTGGTTCTGCGACGGTCTGTGCCTTGCGCTTGGCGAAGAAGGCCTTCGCCCTGCTGGCTGCCGTGGCTTGGGTGACAGGTGCGGCATATACAGCCGTGGTTGCCATCATCAGGAATAATAAAGGTATTGTCTTTAGTCGCATATTGTCTTTAGGAATTTAACTCCTTTCAACAAGTATAATTCTTAATTTTTAATTTTTAATCTTTAATCTTTAATCTTAAAAAGTGCACATGCCGTCCCATGACATGAGGTCACCGCGCACATAACCTATTTTGCCATCGATTTCGATTTTGTACCAGCCTTTCACCTTGCCCAGACAGTCGAAAGGATCGGGCAGCATGCCTTCGTCATCGGGAATTTTAGCTATTACAGCGGTTTTGGTGGAAGGACCCTTGCGCACATTGATGTTGCCCTTGCGGTCGCGATGACGGTAAACGATGCCCTGGCCTTTTTCTGCACTGAAGGTGACCACGCGATTGCCTGTCTTTGGCACGTCATAATCATCCTGTACACTGACAGTGTAGGTCGTGGCATTGGTGCGCACGTGCCTGCCCACCACCTCTCCTTTGCTGTCAACTACCATTTTCATACTTTGTGCGCTCACCATCATGCAGCACAGCATGCTGGCGAACAGGAAAAATGCTTTTTTCATATTGCCAAAGGAATTATCAATATTACATATTTATAATATACATTTCAAATGCAAAAATAATGTTTTTTTGAATAATGTTTTGAAAAAAAGGAAATTATTTGTATCTTCGCACTGATTAACACAAAAAAATGGTAAGATGAAACGTATTTTTATCGTTACAAGCATGTTGCTGACGGTGGGATTGATGGCTTTGGCTTCATGCCAGAAAAAGAATGAGGGCAGCGTTGACATTCGCACCTTCGGACTTTATGGCAACGTGGAGAAGGTCATGACCACACCATATTTCGCCACACCGGGTGACAATGGTCTCGTCCAGGGCGAGAGGATGGACGGCAGTGAGTCGGAGATGTCTTTCGACAGACAGGGCCGAGTGTTGTTAGACTTGTACGGCAATGTGTATGTCTACGACGACGCGGGCAACTTCGTCAAGGGAGCGGAGGATTATCAGAAGATGACGCGCGACGAGCAAGGACGTATCTTCTTGTACGACAGCCAGCGCGACGATGAGGATGATACTTGTTTCCATATGGAGTTCACTTACGATGATTTGGGCAGGGTGAGCAAGATGAACCTTGGCCTGTGGGAGGGGTCTTATACTGATGAACTCTTTTATCAGGGCAATAATGTTTATCCAGAGAAAATCGTCAACAACGGTTCTGAGCAGGGCGAGAGCATTACGATGACGACACAATACCGTTATCTGGAGTTTGACGACCAGGGCAATTGGCTCAAGCGTGAGGTGCATGTCACTACCGTCACCACAGAGGAAGTGGGAGACGATGTGGCTCCCGAGCCCACCACCGAGGATATCTACACCATCGAGGTGAGGGAAATCAAGTATTATTGATTTCTTCCCATATTTTCAAAAGGGGGTTGGAATGACAAAAAATCCTCAAAAATGCTTGGGGAATAAAAGTTTTTTGTAAATTTGCACCGCCTTAATGAAAAATGCGCTTGTGGCGGAATTGGCAGACGCGCCAGACTTAGGATCTGGTGTCTTACGACGTGAAGGTTCGAGTCCTTTCAGGCGCACTTACAAATTACATATCTTGTTGATAATCAGCAAGATATTTTTAATAAAGTAACTATTATTATCAACAACACTTACTTATGAAATCCTTTTTATTATCATTAGCATTCATGATGTCGTTTTCATCAGGTTTTGCACAGAAGAAGAGTTTGGTACTCTATTATTCCGAAACCGGCTCGACAAAAACAGTAGCAATGGAACTCCAGAAACAGCTCAATGCCGATATTGAGAGCATAGAGGCTGTCACCCCCTACACAGGAAATTTCCAGGAAACCATGCAGCGCGGACAGCGCGAGATGCAGAGCGGTGAGACGCCTGCCCTCCAGCCCCTCAAGTCAAAGATTTCCAACTACGATGTGATTTTCATCGGCTATCCCATTTGGTTTGGCACCTACGCCATGCCTATTGCCACCCTCGTCAAGGAGAATGATTTTGCTGGCAAGACCATCGTCCCATTTTGCACCTTCGGCAGCGGCGGTCTCAACACCTCATCCGATGCTCTCAAGAAAGCTTTGCCCAAAGCCAAGATACAGCCGGGCTATGGTGTCCGCACGGCAAGGGTGGCGGCGGCTGCCAAGGAACTCGACCGGTTTCTGAAAGAGAACGGTTACAAGAAAGGCACTGTGAAGAAGTTGCCAGACTACTCTGCCCAACAGCCTGTGACGGATGAGGAGAAGGCCATCTTCGATGCGGCTTGTTCCAGTTACCAGTTCCCCCTTGGCACTCCCTCTACGGTAGGCAAACGCACCACCTCCGACAGCACTGACTACAAGTTCATGGTCAAGAGCCGCGGAATGAATGGTGGGGAGTCAACTTCCACTATCTATGTCACTGTGGGTAAGGAGCCTGGTGCAAAACCTGAGTTCACGGAAGTGGTGAGATGATATGAATTGAAGTTCGAGAATTAAAAAAGATCAAGAGTTAAAATAGTTCGGGCGGATTTGTCTTTTGCAAATCCGCCCGAATTTGTGTCTCCCAAACGACCAAACGACCAATCTCCCAAACGACTAAACGACCAATCTCCCAAACGACCAACCAAAATTATGCTACATTCTCGGTCTGGTTGAACTTCAGCGAGGCGAAGTTGGAGAGGGTGGCCTCGTAGCCGACGTCTGTCTTCTCAAGTTTGACGAGGGGCACGCCGGGATAGAAGGCGTTCATAAATGCGGCGACAGAACTTGGAATTAATGCTGATGGCACAGCTCCCATCTTGCAGTCTATCTTCTCCCAAATGCCGTTCTCCTTGAAGCTGACCTGTATGCCGTCATTGAGAGTGGCAACATACGTTGTGCCTTTGTCTGTGGTTTTTATCTCTGCTAATGAGATGCTCCTTCCGGGGAAGTTGCGCTGCACGAAGAACCTTATTGTTGTTGGAAGACAGTCTGCGAAGATCATCTTATCACTCTTTTTTTCTACTGCGGGTCGGGTCATCCTGTGGATGAAGGTGGACACCATTGAAATAGTTTTTTTCATTTTCTTATCTTTTTTATTGTTATTTGTTTTTTCTGATGCAAAGATAAGTCGGTTTTTCACCTGCCTGGTTATTTTTTTGTGTTTTTCTCTCTCACTTGATGCGACACATTACCGCTATTGCGACAAATAGGTCTGGTGCCTGTGTAAATTGTCGTTTGGTTGTTTGGTTGTTTGGTTGTTTGGTTGTTTGGTGGTTTAGGTGTTTGGGTGTTTAGGAGATTGGTTTGAATAAAAAAGACCGGAAGACCACTGTCTCCCGGCTTTGAATTTTTACCTAACCTAACCAAAACTATTACTTCTTTTTTGCTTTGCCTACATCACATACGGATTGTAGAATCTTGAACAATAGATGGAATGGTTGGTGTGCTTGCTGATTTCCACGAAACTTCTCAAGAAACATCTTCCTGCCTTGCGGAAGAGTCTCACCACCTTCATTTTGCTCATTGTCTTCTTCATTGTCGTATGTTTTAGATGTTTATTTCTGATGACAATGCAAAGGTAGGGTGAAGATTCTCCCACGGCAATGTTTCTCCTGGTTTTCGTCTCCAGTCATAGCGACAAGGTGGGATTATTGCGACAAATTGGTGCCACACCCGCCAAAACTGTCGCTTTACTGGTCGCGGGTGAGCATTCTGCGGTAGTCGACCGGTGTCATGCCCACCACTTCCTGCACGCGCCGCTGGAGGGTACGTACATTGCCGATGCCCGACTCCTCTGCCACGGCGGCGATGCTCCACTGCGGCTTCTCACGCAACATGCGAAGGGCGGCCAATACGCGCAGGTTGTCGATATACGCATCTGGGGTGCGGTGAATGGTCTGGTGGCGGAAAAGGCGTGCCAGTCGTTCCTGGCTCACGCCAAGCAGTTGGGCCAGTGCTGCTGAGTCGAAGTCTGGTTTCAGGTGAGGCCTGTCCTGCTCCACATGAAGCTCGATGAGCGCCATGAGTTGGGCGTCATCCTTCAGGTCGGCATTTCGCTGACGCTCGATGTTGCCGTTGAGCAATTCGAGTGCTACTTCTGTTCTGCGTCTCATCTCCAGGTCCTCTTCCAACCGCTCAGAGAGGTCGAGGTTGCGGCTGACGAGGCGGATGAGCTCATCCTTCAGTTGGTCAATCTCTTTACGCAGTGCGGCATTTTCCTCTTGCAGCCGCTGTATTTCTTCTTTGGTCATTCGAAATGAAATAAATTGGTGAATCCGATTTCATCAAACACTTGCCTGAGGTCATCATTCATACCAGTGATGGTGACTTTGCTCTTATTTTTGTTGGCATTCTTGAGCACAGCCAGGAAGATACGCAGACCGCTGGAGGAGATATACTCCAGTCCTGAGCAGTCTAAGATAATGTCATGTCCGGCGCAGTTGTAGAGTACCTGCATCTCGCGTTCGGCCTGTGAGGAGGCACTTGTGTCAAGACGTCCCTCCAGGCGCATCACATAGTTGTTGTTTTCTTCAATAAATGTTGTGGTCATATTTTTGGGATTTGAGTTTTGAGATTTGAGTTTTGAGATTTTCTCAGTCGTTAATCTTCAATCTTCAATTTATTAATAGTTGTTTATTAATTTCTTTCTAAGTGTGAGTATGTTGTGGCCTTCATGGCGCTCATAGTTGATACTGTCCATATACCGGCGTATGAGATGGATTCCCAATCCGCCGATGGCGCGCTCCTCTGCGGGCAGCGTAATGTCCACCTCACCCCGAACAGTCGGGTCGAATGGTTGTCCGCTGTCGGTGATGGTGAAGGTCAGCTGCTCAGTGTTTGCCTTTGCCTCGACAGTGACATCACCCTCCAGTCCGGTAGGATAGGCATAGTTCATGACGTTGACCACAGCCTCTTCCAATGCGAGGTTGATTTGCATAGTAGTGGTGGACGGTATTTTCAATTCCTCGCACACCTCCTCTATCAATTCTGCGAGTTGGTCAATCTTGGAGATGTCACAAGGTAGGGTGAGTGAGCGGTATAGTCGCTCTTCGGATGATTTTTGGATGTAGTGTATGGCGAGCATGGTTAGGTCGTCACTTTGTTCGGTTTTTCCCACGAATTCATTGACACCTGCCGTCATCTGCTCTATGAGTTGCTGTGGGGTGTCAGCTTTAAGGCGTTCCTCCATCCTTTCGGTGCCAAACTGATTGTGCATGGCATCCTCCGCCTCTGTCAGTCCGTCGGTATATAGGAAAATGGTGGCGCCCGATGGTATCTGGGCCTCCTGTGCTGAGTATCTGTAGTTGTTGAATGCGCCGACGGGGAGATTGGGGATGACGGGCAGTGGCTGATTGTCCACATAAGGTGCCTTATGCCCTGCGTTGGAGTAGTGCAGTCGTCCTGTGGGTAGGTCGAGCACGCCGACGAACATGGTGATGAACATGTTGTAGTCGTTGTCTTGCGCCATCGTGTCGTTCATCGATGTGATGATGCGTTCTGGCAACGATTCCCTCGCAATTAAGATTCTGAACGATGAGCGGGCCATAGCCATGACAAGTGCTGCTGCAACTCCCTTTCCCGATACGTCGCCGATGCAGAAAAACAGTTTTTCGTCGCGGATGGTATAGTCGCAGAAATCACCTCCCACCTCACGTGCTGGGGTCAGCAGGGCACAGATGTCTATGGTGTCTCGTTCATGGTAGGGTGAGAAAGGTTTGGGCTTCATCGCCTCTTGTATGCGCTGTGCGATGTTCAGCTCACCGATAAGACGTTCTTTCTCGGTATTCACATCGTGCAGGCGTCGTATGCCACGCACGTAGCGGTGGACGATAAACGCTAAGATGCTCAGTCCTAAGATATGGAGAAGGATAATGGGCAGCAGCGAGCGGTGCTGGCTTTCGTGAAGTTGTGAGACCAGAGCCGACAGTTCGCTCATTGGCACATCGGCTCCCAGTATGGCAACCGTCTCTCCTTTGGCGTTGCGCACTGCCCGTGAGAAAGTGCACATGAGCATGACTTTGTAATTGCTCTTGTAGGGCTCGCTCCAGAAACCGTCGCTGTCGATAGCCTTTGAATACCATGAGCGCTGGGTGTAGTCAAAGTCGATGACCTGTTCGGTGAGTCCGCCGTGTTTCTCGTCCTTATAGATATAAATACCGTCGTGGCGACCGTCAGCACCTACGATATGGCAGAAGTCCACCCCTACCATTTGCTGCTCCCTGCTGAGTGTCTCGCGGATGAGCAGCCGCAGTGAGTCGTTGTCTTGGTGTGCGGTGAACCGCTCGATGTCGGGCAGTATCTGTGCCATCATCCCCTCCACCTCCTGCTTCAGCTGTGCGGTTTGGTTGGTCGCGCTGAGGTCGCGCTGTGCCATTTCCATCAACTGCTTTGAGACATTGCGCCGCATGGAGAAAAACTGCACCGCGGTGGTCAGTTCCAGCAGCAGCGCGGCAATGACGAGCACCATGACGCTGCGCAGTTGATTTTTTCGGGAGACCTTCATCTTCTCTTACCTTCTACGACTACTTTTTGTTCACTT
>Ga0247611_10007164_pt1 | contig 14084 bp, 15 predicted proteins | sample 177DNAGHGhighgp2_FD_192422 | JGI IMG/M metagenome (GOLD analysis project Ga0247611, IMG submission 192422) | Sheep rumen microbial communities from Palmerston North, Manawatu-Wanganui, New Zealand - 1770 DNA GHGhigh gp2 | ecosystem: Host-associated > Mammals > Digestive system > Stomach > Rumen...
TTATTTGTTCTAAATTCAACGGCGACACTTCTGCTTAAAGAATCGACGACAGGGCTTATTATATCAAGTGTTGCTTCAAATTTTTGGTCGGGAAAAGCTTCTACCGTTAAAACGGCTTTCTGCCCTTTATAAATTTCCCCAACATATCTTTCAGGAACATCAACTTTTATTCTTAATACGGATTGATTAACAATCAAAGCAACGGGAGTTCCGGTGGTAACATTTTCACCGGGGTCAAGAAAAATTTTTGCAATAACCCCGCTCAATGTGGAAGGAACAATAACCGGTTCATATTGAGCACCTACCTCATCCCTTTCAATTAAAGATACCGTTTGATCTTTTTGAACTCTGTCACCTTCTCTCAATAAATTCCTTTTAAGTTTACCGTTTACACGAGGGAATAATGTTGCTTCCTCAAGTGCTTTTATACTGCCGGATGTTATCAATTGATGTTTTAAATCTCTTTTTTGAACCGTTTCTGTTTTAACGACAAAAACATCTTTTGAAACATCATTTAAAATTTTAGAAGAATCTTTTTTAAAAATAAAAAAGCCTGCAATAACAACAACTACACACAAAACAATCAACCAAACCAAAACACCGCCCTTGTTAAATTTTTTTTGCTTGTTTAAAATTTTACTCATAATCTTTCGTCTCCATTCCGACTGAATAATTTAAGTCTGACATAGCCATATGTGCATCATATATAGCCTGAACAAACGATAACTCAGAAGTATTTAAATCCGATATAGCATCATTTAATTCCAACTGACTTATTAAACCGTTTCTATATCTTAACATTTTTGAATTCAAATTTTCCTGTGCCTGTGCCACAACACCTTTTGTAGATTCAATTCTTTTTTTAGCTTCTTCCAAATTAAGCCAAGCGGATTTTACCTGTATTCTTATATTTTTTTTCTGGTTTTCATAACTTGCTTTTGCATCCTCATAATACATTTCTTTTTGTTTTACCTGCGATGATATTGAAAAACCTCTAAATATCGGTAAACTTAAACTCAAACCAACGTTTGCACCTAAATAATAATGGTCGTTATCGGGAAACCCTTCTTTCGTATACCCGAAATATCCGTAATTACCGTAAGCCGAAATGTTGGGGTAATGGTCGGCTTTAGCTATTTTCAAATTAGTCTCAGCCATATCCATTGCCAATTTGGATACCAAAAGTTCCGGCCTTTGTTGATAGGCAATATCATATAATTTTTCAATATCAGGCAATTCGGGAACAGCCAAATCTTTTTCCGTCCATGTTAAAAATATTGAAGCTTCCGGATCTTTATTTAAAATTTGCCTCAATGATAAAGTTGCAAGCTCAACATCTCTTTTTGCCTGCAAAACCTGCGGAACAATATTATCAACCCTGACTTGTTGAGTTAAAATATCGAGGTTACTTGACAAACCTTGTTTATATCTTGCTTTTGTTTCATCAAGGTGTTGATTTGCAACATCCAAATAAGTTTCCTGAACATGAACCAATGCCGAGGCGTAAATTATTCTGTAACAATAATTTGCAACGGTTTTTGCAACCAAAGATTTTACATGCTTTAACTGATAATCGCCGCTTTCGGCTTGCAATTTTATATATTCTTTCGTATTTGTTATTTTCCCGCCGGTCCACAAAACCCAATTAGCTTTAAGCTGTGCGGTATAAGTGTTATTTACAATAGAAGTTTCTACCATTTTGTCATCGGAACTTAATGCCTTTGCTCTTAGCAATGCCCTGTTATAACTTGCTTCAAAATCTATGTAAGGGTAATAAGAAGATTTTGCTTGACGCAACGCCTCTTCGGCAATTTCTTTTGCTTTTGTTGCCGAATAAACCTGATAACTGTCTTTAAGTGCTATTTTAACAGCTTCTTGTATTGTTATTTTTGTTCCCTGTTGCTGTTCCAATTCCTTAAATAATTTTACATTCAAATCATTTTTATCATAACCTGTATTTGCCGCAAAAATATTTACGGTAAACGTTAATGATATTAACAAACTTACAACTTTTTTCATTCTTTACTCCTTAAAAAATTGCTTTTAGCAATTTTTATAGTCTATTGCTTTTAAAATTGACATTGCAATATCTTTAGGTTCAACATTTATCAATTTTATCGGTGCAAAAACAATGTAATTCAAACATGCTTCAAACAAATAATAAGCAAGCTCAATTTTATTTTGTGCTATATTTTTATTTTGTGCTTCTTTTTTGAAAAGTTCTTTGGCAAATTTTTCGTGTTCTTCTTTTAACGGTTTAAATTTCTTTTCAAGGGAAGGAACCCCCTTAATATAATCTACCATGTGTAAAAAAAATGCCAATGATTTTTTTTCTTTTTCTTTAAAAACCTTTTGAAAAATATCGGTTAAAATATCTTTCAATGAAATATTTTGTTCGATATATTGTTTTAATTTTTTGTTTTGTTCTTCCAAAACATATTTTATTATTGTATAACAAATATCATCTTTATCTTTAAAATAATAATAAAGCGAAGGTTTTGTTATATTACATGCTGCGGCAATTTCCCGCATGGAAACATCTTTTACGGATTTTTTTCCGATTAAATTAAAAGCTGTTTTTAATATTTTTGTTTTCATGTTATTCTCTGAGAAAAGCAGAATTTATTTACCGAACGGTAAGTAATATAACATAAAACAAAAAAAATGTCAAGAAGAATTATTAATGATTTTCCAAGAGATGATAAACTTCTTCTTTCGTTGCACAATTAAGTAATTTATCGGCAAGAATTTTAGATTCTTCAAAAGAAATTGCACGAATTTCTTTTTTTAATTTTAAAATTTTACTTGAAGACATACTGAATTCGTCCAAACCTAATCCGACAAGAACTTTTGTGTATTCCGTTGATGATGCCATTTCCCCGCACATACCTACACTTTTACCGTATTTATGACCTGCATCTATAATCATTTTTATTAATCTTAATATAGACGGATGCAACGGTTCGTATAACGAAGCGACATCTTCATTTACTCTGTCAACTGCAATAGTATATTGTATTAAATCGTTTGTTCCTATAGACATAAAATCAACTTCTTTTGCTACAAGGTCGGCAATAACGGCTATTGACGGTACTTCCATCATTGCACCGACTTTTATATCCGGGTTGAAAAATTTCCCCTCTTTTTTTAATTCCTGTTTTGCCTGTTCCAAAATTATATTTGCCTGTCTTATCTCTTCAATTTTGGATATCATAGGGTACATTATTTGTAAATTACCGTGAACAGAAGCCCTTAAAATTCCTTTTAATTGAGTCTTTAAAATTAAAGGATATTTTAAACATAACCTAATTGCTCTAAGTCCCATAAACGGATTTTCTTCTCTGCCTATATTCATAAGTCCTAATTTTGTAAGTTTGTCACCGCCTAAATCTATTGTTCTTATTATTACCTTTTTAGAACCCATTTGCTTTGCTATTTTTGCATAATTTTGATAATGTTCCTGTTCGGTAGGCATATTTTTTGTTGACATATACATAAATTCACTTCTGTATAAACCTATACCTTCGGCTCCGTTTGCAAGAACGGAACTTATTTCATCCGGTGTTTCTATATTAGCATCAAGTTTTATGTTTCTGCCGTCTAATGTTACGGCGGGTAAATTTTTAAACTGTTCCAAATTTATTCTGTCGGTTATTTGGATTTCATATTCTTTTTTATACAATTGTTTTGTTGTTTGCGAAGGATTTAAAATTACTATTCCTTTATTACCGTCAACAATTATAGGCATACCGTGATAAACTTGCGAAGATATGTTTTTCAGCCCGACAACTGCAGGAATTTCCAAACTCTGTGCAATAAGAGCAGTATGTGAAGTTTTTCCCCCGGTATCTGTTGCAAAACCTGCAACCATTTCATTTTTCATTGTTATTGTATCTGCAGGGGTAAGCATTTTTGCAACTATAACCGAACCTGTTTCAAGATTTGATAATTTTTTATCTTTTTTACCTAATAAATTGGTTATGAGTTTTTTTGATATATCTATTAAATCATTTTTTCTTTCTTTGAAATATTCATCATCTATATTATCAAAGGTTTTAGACATTTTTTCAACTACCTGATAAATTGCATATTCGGCATTCACTCCGGAATTTATAAGATTTTCGACTTCTTTTGATATCATAGGATCTTTTAAAATTAATAAATGAGCAACGGCAATTTCGGCATAATTTTCACCGAGCATTTTGCTTAATGCTTGTTTGTTTTCTGTTATTTCTTTTTCGGTAATTGAAACCGCTTTATCAAGCCTTGAAAATTCGGCTTGTATTTTATCTTTTGATATTTTGCGAACAGGTATAAAATATTCATCTTCTTCCAAAAGAAAAACTTTACCGATTGTAACACCGGAAGAAGCAGCGATACCTTTTAAAACTATTTCATTTTCCATAATTATATCTCTTCACCAAAACCTTCATTAAAAATTTTTTCAATACTTTCCAATGCTTCCTGTTCGTCCTGACCTTCCGTTTGAATTATCAATTCGGTTCCGCACGATGCAGCAAGCATTAAAATACCCATAATACTTTTGGCATCTACTTTATATTCATCTTTTATTATTGTAATATTGGACGAATATTTCATTGCTGTTTGAACAAGAAGTGATGCCGGTCTTGCATGTAACCCCAATTTATTAATGATTTTAATTTTCTTTTCTTTCATTTCGTTATAACCCCAAATATGCGAATATAAAACTAAATATCAATGCAAAGTAAAACAATATTACGGGTTTTGTATTGCCGAATAAAAAAGTAATCAACAATATTAAACCGAATATAACAGCTTCAGGCATATCATAATTTATAAAAGATATCAAAGTAGTAGGACCAAAACCGAATGAGTAAACATAAAAAAACAATGCCGCAACAATAATAAATAAGCCTATACTTCTAAAAACATCTCCTATAAAAGATATTTCAAGTTTTGATATCAATTCTATCATTTTTTCATTTAAACTAAAACTTATAGATAATGCCCAATACCTGAAAGCTAAATGAACTATATTGTATAAAACGATAAACCAAACAGGTACTATCCATAAATAATTGATATCAAAAATATTTATTAACAATATACTTAAAAATATTGCAACAAAAGAAACAAACGGTCGCCATGTCCCCCAAAAAAAAGAATCACCTATTGCAGCAACAGGTCCTGCCATCATCGACTTTATAACTTCCGGTTTTACGGAAACAGGTTTTCCTTCAGATATATTTTGTTCGGCTGTTACAACCATTGCAATAATAATACTTGCCATATAAGGATTCGTGTTAAAAAAACCTATATGTTTTAAAAGGACCTGTTTTCTTTTTTCTTTATCTTTATACAGACTTGCAATTACAGGATATATAATATATAAAAAACCTATATTTTGTAATCTTTCAAAATTCCATAATGCCTGCAGAAAAAAACTTCTGAAAAATAATCCGCTTACAATATTTTTTTTCATCTTTTTATAAAAGGTATTTTTATGTTTTTAAAATTATTCAATACCATACCGAACCCGAAAACAGGTAAATAATACCATGCTTTTTTTAATGCCAAAAGAATATAAACGGGTACATCTGTTGCAAATACTCTTTTAATTATCATACTGCCTAATATAATAAATAAAAAATAACAAAATGCCGTTCTTAAAATAAAAACAAATAAACCTAAAAACAACCCTTTTGAAATCCTGCTTTCTTTTCCTTTTTCTATACCGCGTTCTACCCAATGCATAATTTTTGTATTAAATAATCTGCCTGCAAAATCGGCTTCTTTATAAATATATGCAAAAGGAACAGCTAAAGCCAATGCAAAAACAGCAATTTCCTGACTGCCTTGAAATAAAACGGTTGACCACACAACAGCCAATATGGTCATAAAAGTTAAATCAACGGGGACGGCACATCCCAAAGGTATTGCATTAATCCAAATCATTTCGACAATCATTCCAAGCCAAAGACCTGTGTGAATATCTCCCAATAAAAGCCCGAAAAAAGGACCGCAAAAAATAGGTCTTGATATCATAAACTGTCCAAACATGGTTATATCCGAGCTGAAAACTGCAGCTAAAAAAGATAATGCTATATAAAGAGTTATCATCTATTTTTTATCTGTTTCAATTGTTGTTTTTATTATAAACTTAAAACTTTCCGCATGTTCCAAAATAAAGTTATATACATTAAATAACGTTGTTCCCTGATATGTTTTTTCATATCCGTTTTCGGAATTTGAAACCGTTTCTATGGGTGCAGTCCAAAAATTACAATTAGCCGAACTTTCAACATTAACTGCCATTTTTAAATTTTCATCTTTCCTAACCCATTTATTTACATTATCAATTTGAACGGAATCTTCTTCTTGTTTTTCTGAAAATTCAAAAACCTGTTCAACGGCAAATTTTAAACTAAGCTGTTGTTTTGACAAATTTGTAATTTTATAATTTACTTCGTAACCGCATTGCTTTAACGGAATAATTATTTTTGTTACTTTTATTTTATATTCTATACCGTCACACCAAATACTGCCTATTCTTTGAAGTTCAAGTTCTTTTCCTCTAACTACCGGTTTATATTCTCCTAAAACGAAATCACCTATATCCTTAAAAGTAACAGAATATAAATTTTCATAAGAACTATCCGCACTTAAAAAATGGTCTGCTAAAGAAACTTTTCTGTACCAATCGTAAACGAGTGCTTTTTCAAGCCCCGTTTCTTTTACCTTTACGGCATCGGAATGTATTGTTCCGAATTGGTTAGGATCGGCAATGTTGTTATTTTCTATTGCATCTTTTAATTTTTTATGGTATCCTTCATACCTTCTCGTAAGCACATTTGATAAATTATAATTTTTCTTTAAAATATCAAATTCAAATATAGTTCCGCCGGACATATAGTTTATGTAAATATTTTTAATTTTATCTTCATACAGAACTTCATTTAAACCGTCACTGTCAAAATCGACAAATTCCCATTTTTGTTTAGGAGAGCAAATATCATTATAAATATTTTCCGCTTTTAATAATTGTTCGTAAATTGCATTTCTTAAATGAGGCAAATACAAACCGCCGAAAACGCCATGCCAATAAGCACAATTACATTGTCCGCCGTAAAGAGCATTTAATATTTTTGATTTTTTTAATTTTTTCGGTGGAAGTTGATTTATTTTATTACTCAATCTAAGCATTTTTTTGTGCATATTATTGGATTCGTCATATTTACTTAAAAATAATCTCCAAAAACCGCCCCTTATAAAAGGTTTTAAATTTTCATTATTTTCATATTGCTTTACCAAATTTTCAAAATTATTTTGAGCTTTACTGAGCAATGTCCATTCCGACATTTCGAAATAAGAACATGTTCCCAAATATATTCTTCCGCAAGGTTTTGTCTGTGCCATAGCTTGTGAAAAAGTAACAGTTTCAACAATATCGGAATTTTGTTCAAGTGCCGTTAAAAATTTTTCAAGCCAACCGTTTTCATAAACATGTTTATTTGTTTCCGGCCACATACCGAATTTTTCTCCGTCGTCGGCCATAACCAAAATAGTTTCTTTACCTTCATAGGCAAGTTTTCTGAAATAGTTAATACAAACATCAACATCCTGAAAGGGAATAAAATATCTTAATTTTTGACTTATCGGAAATATATTTAAAGTTTTCCCTTTATCCTCGGATATAAAATATCCTCTTAAATCATTATCATTTAAACCGGTTGCCGTAAAATGAAAATCATCAAGAAGAGCATATTTAATGTTTGCATCCGATAAAGTTTCAACCAATGTCGGTTCCCAAACTCTTTCGGCAATCCATGCTCCTTGAGGTTTGGTTCCGAAAGTATTTTCTATAAAATTTGATAATAAATTTATTTGCCCTATTTGGTCTTGTTTTGGAATAACCGATAATATAGGTTCGTAATATCCGCCGGACAATATTTCCAAATTGTTTTCTTTAACAAGTTGTTTGATTGTATTTATGTATGCAGGATATTTTTTTATTAGAAACTCCCATAAAATTCCGCTGCAATGTAAATTCCATTTTATGCTTTTATGTTTTAACATCACATCCAAAAAAGGTTTGTATGCAATATCATAACCTTTTTCTAAAACCCATTCAAAATTTCCTACCGGCTGGTGATTGTGTATACCGAAAATAAATTTAACTTTTTTCATTTTTTTAAACCAATTTTAAAATTTCTGCTTCCTTTTTTATAATTAAAGAAATATCATTTCTTTCGTCATGCGGCAATGCTCTGTTTTCAAGTTCAATTCCCAAAGATATTAATTTTATTAAAGCTTTAATATCATTCTCGTCTACGGAAACATTTTGCAAAAGTTGTTTTTTACCACGAACAAAATGCATACCGCCTATGTTTATCGACTTAAATTTAACACCGCAATCAATCAGTTTAACAATATCCTGCGGATTTGACAGAAGTATCATTGTTTTTTCATTTTCATAAACATTATTTATAATTTCCATAGCTGCATCTTTTATTGTTTTTATTGACAATTTTACAGAACCGGGAACAGCCATTGATAAAAGAACACACTGCATTTTATCTGCGGCAACTTCATCGGACACAACTAAAATTCTGTCAATAGAAACGGATTTCAGCCACCCCTGTACAATTTGCCCATGTATAAGCCTGTCATCTATTCTTACAAGTTCTATAGTCATTTATTTCATCCTTTCTAAAAGAATTTGTTTTGCATTTACAATACTTTTTAAACCGTCTTTAAAAACTTTATCGGCAAGCTCTTTAACGGATGTTACGGTTCTGCTCGAAAAAACAGCAGATAAAACCATCGGTAAATTAACCCCGGTTAAAATTTCAACATTGTTATTAAAACATGCTTTCATTGAAGCATTATAAGGTGTTCCGCCGAACATATCCGTAAGTATTAAAACACCGGAACCGTCGTCATTTTCTTTAATTGAATTTAATATTTTTTCTTGTAATGACGACAAGCTTTCGTCATTTGTGTTTTTACTTACAAATATTAAATTTTCCTGCTTACCTGCAATAACTTCTGCCGATTTAATTAATTCTTCGGTAAGTCCGCAATGAGCAACTATTAAAATTTTTATCATTTTCGTTTCCTTCCCAATAAAGCAAAAATTACTTTTGCCAATTTTGTATAATCATGATGTGCATATTGTGTTCGGGAAATAAAATTTTTTTCCACTATTTTAACATTTTTTACTTCGTTTTTATCAATAACAACCGGTATGGATTTTTCCTTCTCATATCTTTTTGCAACCGAGGGTTGAATTTTACCGTTATTTACCAAAGCAATATCAATAATACCTTTATATGAATGCTTTTCTATTGCATTTATATGATCGGATAATTTAAAATTTGTTGTTTCCCCAACCTGTGTCATTATATTGCAAACATATATTTTTTTTGCTTTTGTTTTTTTTAATGCGGCAATAACATCTTTAAAAAGTAAATTAACTATTATTGATGTATACAAAGAACCCGGACCTAAAATAATATAGTCCGCATTTAAAATTGCATCCGTTACCTGCTTTGAACTTTTAGCATTTTTCGGAAATATTTCAACGGTTGAAATTGCTTTTTTACTTTTTGAAATATTTGTTTCACCGAAAACTTTAGTTCCGTCTATAAGTTCGGCATTTAAAACGACATTTTCCAATGAAACGGGCAAAACTTTTCCTTTTATTGCCAAAACATTACTTGCATTTACTATAGCTTTATCAAAACCGCCGGAAACATTATTTAATGCGGTTAAAAATAAATTTCCGAATGAATGATTTGACAAAGAACCTTTTTTCGGAAACCTGTAATTAAACAATTTTGTCATTAAATTTTCTTCTTCACTTAAAGCAACTAAACAGTTTCTTATATCACCAGGAGGTAAAACGCCCAACTCGTTTCTTAATTTTCCCGAACTTCCACCGTCATCACTTACAGCAACAATTGCGGTAATGTTAACCGGATATTGTTTCAACCCTCTTAACAAAGTTGAAAGACCGCTTCCCCCGCCAATAGTAACAATATTATATGTCATTATTACACTCTCATTATATCTCTGTGATATAAATTAACTTTATATTTTTTATTTATGAAAAATTTTGAAAGTTTTTCGGCAGTTGCAACCGAACGATGCCTGCCACCGGTACAACCTATTGCTATGGTTAATTGACTTTTTCCCTCTTTAAGATAATTAGGCAACAAATAATTTAAAAGTTGTGAAATCTGATTAAAGAATTTAACATATTCTTTTTGCTTTTCTATGTACTCGACAACGGCTTTATCTTTACCGGTTTTATTTTTTAATTCGGCAACATAATTTGGGTTTGGCATAAACCGAACATCAAAAACTATATCGGCTTCACTTGCAATACCGAATTTAAAACCGAATGACATTATCGTTAAAATTAATTGTTTTTCACTTTGCGGAATTTTTATTAAATTTGAAAGAGTATTTTTTAACTGTCCGATGGGCATATTACTTGTATCTATTTCAATATCGGCAAGTTTTTTTATTTGTTTCAACATTACTCTTTCTTTTTTTAAACCTTCTTTTGCGGGAAGTTCCAAAGGATGTTTTCTTCTTGTTTCAGAGTATCTTTTTAAAATTGTAGCATCGTTGGCATCCAAAAATAATATTTTACCGTCTATATTTTCTTTTTTCAATTTATCTATAACGGTTTGTATTTTAAAAATATTTTTACCTGCTCTTATATCTATACTTAAAGCAACATTTTTATAATTTTTTTTATCTTTTTTATACAAATCTATAAAGTTATTAATAAAATCAAAAGGTAAATTATCGACACAAACAAAACCGAAATCTTCCAAAATATTTAAAACTTTAGTTTTGCCTGCACCTGAAATACCGGATACTATTAAAAAATTATTTTTCATTGTTTTTACTTTTTCTTTTTATTTCGGATTTTATTTTTTTTGTAAATTCCAATGCGGAAAAATAACCGTTCTTCTTTAATCTTTGATTTAAACTTGCAGTTTCAACTATAATTGCCAAGTTCCTTCCCGGACCGACGGGAATTGTAAGTTCGGGAACTTTTACCCCTAAAATTTCGGTATAGTATTCTTTTAAGCCCAACCTTTCATATTCTATTGTTTCATCCCAGGCTACCAAATTAATAACAAGTTCAATTTTTGATTCATCCAAAATATTTGCAACACCGAACATATTTTTTATATCAATAATTCCTATTCCTCTTATTTCCATCAAATGTTTCATTATATCACTGTTGCTTTTCCCTATCAATGTATGTCCGGACCTTTTTGTAATTTCAACCAAATCGTCCGAAACAAGCATGTGTCCTCTTTTTACAAGCTCAAGTGCACATTCGGATTTTCCTATACCGGACTTTCCCCTTATAAATACACCAAGCCCGTATACATTGGATAAAACACCGTGCAATTTTTGTGAAGGTGCAAGCTTTTCATCAAAATAATAAATTAAATCACTTAATAATTGGGAAGAAGACAACGATGTTTTTAACAGAGGAACATTCAATTCGTTAAAAACCTCTGCCATTGACGGCAGAGGATCAAAATTTCTTGTAATTATACAACAGGGAACCTGCTTAGGAGAAAAAACTTTTGTCAACATTTTACATTGTTCTTTATGGCTCAACGATTGCAAATAAGTAAATTCCGCTATTCCTATAATTTGAACTCTTTCATAAGGCATGTGTTCAAAATACCCTGCAAAGGCAAGCCCCGGTCTGTTGACATCGGGAACGGTAACAACTCTTTCAAGCCCGTTTTTACCTGCAACCAATTCCAATTTAAAATCGTTAGTTTTTTCTTTAATAAAAGTGCCTACTTTTAGCACTTTCATTTTAATAAGCATCCTCCTGCTGTATTATCTTAATTATTTCTTCTTTTGTTTCCGCATTTTTAATAGTTTGTCTTAAAAATTTATCTTTGAAAAGTCTTGAAATTCTTGAGAGAGCTTTTAAATGTTGTCCTGTAACTTCAACTGGACCTACCAATAAAAATATAATATAAACAGGTTCACCGTCTAAAGAATTAAATTCTATACCTTTTTTTGAAATACCGAGTACTCCAACCTGTTCCGTTAAAGCATCCGTTTTGCCGTGCGGTATAGCAACACCCTGACCGATACCTGTTGAACCTAATTTTTCTCTTTCCAAAACAACTTCTATTATTTCATCAACTTTTTTTATTTTTTTTGAAGTTTTTAAAGATTCAATTAACTCAATAATTGCATCCTTTTTATTTTGTGCCTTCAAATCCACAATAATCGAATCTTTACATAAAAAATCCATTATGTTCATTCTAAGTTCCCCCTATTGAACTCTTATATTTTTTATTATTTTAATTTTCAGGTTCCAACATAACTAAAGAACCGCTGTCATTTCTATACAAAACATTTATTTTATCGGTTGATGAATTTAAAAACATATAAACTCTGTAACCTAAATTATCCATTTCTTCTATGGCATCTTCAATTGAAACAGGGTGTAAATCAAATCTTTTTATTTCGGATATTTTATTTCTTGAATCCTGCATTATATCCAATGAAAACACATCGGATTTTATTGATTTCGTTTTTAAAACTTTAAGATTTTCTTTTCTGTGAATCTTTGATATTTCTTTTTGCTTTTTTAATTGTTTGGAAAGTTTATCTACCGCTAAATCTATTGAAGCATATAAATCTTCGGATTCTTCTTTTGCCCTAAATACTTTACCTGCTATATGAAAAATAATTTCCGTTATTTGTCTGTTTTTTTCTACCGAGAGAATAGTTTGAACCCAAACAGAATCCCCCGTAAAGAATTTTCCTGCTTTTGCAACTTTTTGTCTGACATAAGAATCTATTGCATCGGTTAATTTCAAATGTCTTGCCGTAATGTTTATCTGCATGAAATTCTCCTTTTACTGTATATTTATCTTATATTTATATCATTTTATGAATTCAAAGGCAACTTTTTTGTAGTTTTTTCAAGCGGTATAAATTTATAACCGGTTTTTGTTTTTTCAATTTTTCCTATACCCGGGTAAACCAAATGTGCTCCTGCAATATAATATTTGCCGTTAGAGTATTGTTCCAAAATATTTTTTCTTAAAGCTATAACTTGTTGCGGATCTTTATCATAAGTCATATAAATATTATAATTTTCAAACTGAACTACAGCATGCAACATATCACCCCAAACAAGCATATTTTGATATCTGCTTGAAACTAAAAAAGCCGTATGCCCTGCAGTATGTCCGAATGCAGGAATAGTTTTTATATTATTTATGATGACATCATTTTGTTTAAATGTTTTAATGCTATCATGATAAACAGATGAAATTGCTAAATTCGGATTTGCTTCAAGTTCTTCTTTTGATATGTAAATTTCGGCATTTGGAAAAACTTTCGCATTATTTTTCACAAGTCCGCCGATGTGGTCAAAATGTGTATGTGTTATGCAAATAAAATTTATATCTTCCGGTTGTATGTTTATTTCCGCCAATCTTTCTATAAGAACATCGGGGTCTGTTCCCGCATCGAACAATATTTTAGTTTTACCCATATTAACGAGAAACACATTGATTGCGGACAAATTTGCATTTTCCTGATTTAAATATTTTTCCAATTGTTTTTTATTGTCGTATCTGAAAAGATTTTTAGGATGTTCCATTTTTGAAATAATTAAAGAACTTACCTTGTAATTTCCCAATGTAAAAGTAAAAGTATTTTCATCGGCATACAAATTTGAAAACATAAAAAAAGAAAAAAACGCTATAATAAAAAAATTTTTTAACAACATTTTCTCCTCCCGTATTTATTTAATTGCTCTTACACAATATGTAAGATTATATAATTATAAATCAATAAAATCAAAATTTTACAAAATAAAAATTTTGTTTTACATTATTTATTTTGTATGATATAGCATTATAGTTTATAATTTTAACTTGGAGGATTTATGAGAAAAAATTTTAAGTTGTTTGCAGTATTGTTTTCGGTTTGTGTTTTTTCGGCTGCTGCTATGGCCGATATATTTTCGGCATCTGCTTCCGGAGATACTGAGGAAATAGAATATGCAATGACGGAAGACGGAGAAGACA
>Ga0247611_10007165_pt1 | contig 14082 bp, 16 predicted proteins | sample 177DNAGHGhighgp2_FD_192422 | JGI IMG/M metagenome (GOLD analysis project Ga0247611, IMG submission 192422) | Sheep rumen microbial communities from Palmerston North, Manawatu-Wanganui, New Zealand - 1770 DNA GHGhigh gp2 | ecosystem: Host-associated > Mammals > Digestive system > Stomach > Rumen...
GGGTACTAGGGGGGCTCAAAAATAACAAGGAAATTAAAAATTCGTTACTAAATCGTTACAACTTTTGTCAACTGAACTCGATGACAAATCAGCAACAAATGGTTACAATATGTAACAACCATATATTACGCTCTGTATAATTTTGTGAATTTTTTGTGAACAATTATTTTTATTTACATATATTCCCATACTATTCAATTATACAGTAACATTCACGCATATATTCATGAATATTAATTTACATATTTTTACAAATGCCCCCAAAAGTTACGGAAATAGCTCATTTTTTCCCATTCTCAAAACGCATTATGTCAACCATTTTGCATATATTCAAATATATTACAATTTGATTACACAAGCCTATTTTGTAACCATTTTGTAAATATTTGTAGTCAATTTTACACCATATTGTTTCCGATTTGACGCTAATTGGTTACAAAGTGGTTACGTATCAATTACAATTTGGGGACTTGACATTACAGAATGAATATGGTATACTTTAGGCGTAGCCTAAAGAGCTACAAGGTAATTCAGTCCATTGCACCGCGTCCCCGTCGTTCATGAGTCCTACAAGGACTTAGCACTTTGACAATTAGATACGTTTAAGTATCGCCCGCCCGCGTGCGCGGCTCGCTCTTTCTGGTTTAGTCCACTAAACCGGATAGCCGACAAGCACGACATTATGAATGGAGATACTACCAATGAACGAAATCACCATTTCCACTTCCAGCGTCCCCACCAAGTTTTCCTTTAAGAACGCCAAGCTGAACGAGCTGTCCGCAAAGATCGCGGAACAGTCCGCCGCAATGAACGCCCTTTACACCGAGGCAAAAGATCGCGCCGAGGCGATCAACAAAGCGCTTGCACCGATTTTCGGTGAGCTCTTGAAATCCAAGTGCTATAAAGACGACGGCTTTAAGTCCGTCGCGGACTTTGCCGAACAGACGTTCGGCATGGGAAAGTCAATGGCCTATATGCTCGCCCGCGTTGGCGATCAGTTTTACAACGACGATAACGAGTACACCAAGGCCGCCCGCGACACTCTTTCCACTTCCAAGCTTGCAGAGTTTGCGGGCGTTGATCGTACCGCAATTGCCAAGGCGATCAAAGACGGCAAACTTACCAAGGACACCCCGCTTGCAGAATGCCGCGAGTTTGCTACTGCTCACAAGAAGCCTGGCAAAGAGAAGATCGTCCCCACGTTTGATCTGTTTGCTATAAGGCCGGCCTACGAGGGCACACTTTCTGACGAGTGGAAGAACGGCAAGAAGCTTATTGCCGAGGACATCATAAAGGAAGAGCTTGTCGATCGCGCTAAAGAGTATAGCGGTCTCCCGTTCTACACTTCTATCAAGCTTGAGGGCGATAAGCCCAGCGCGGCCCAGCATTTTATTATGTTCTCCGCAACGGGCGTTTGCGGTATGTTTGAATACCGTCCCCACGTAAGCAAGGCCGTCACCACCAAGGGCAAGGGCAAGGACATTTCCAGCCTTAAGGACATGCTTGCCGCAATGTCCCCCGCCGAACGCCTCGAGCTCTTGAAAGCTCTTGACGGCTCGAGCGACGAGGATGAGGGTAACGAGGGTTAATACCCTCGCCCTCGTTCGATAGTATTAACAGAATATCATACCATGAGTCAATCCTCATGGTATGATATTTTGCCGCCCGCACTTTCACGCGCTAAATCGTTAGTCAACTAAAGTTTAGTCCACTATATTGGAGGCCGCCGATGATTTTCATTATATGTTTCAAATCTCCCGGCGGGCGCCTTTGCAAGCTCAACTGCATCGCTCCAAATTTTGAGGAATGTCTGAAAAAAATTTCATCCATGTACGGAAAAAATCTTGTCAGCATTACCTATGATTTGAGAAAAAATTCGGAGGCGGCCGTCGATGGGTTATCCTGAAAAAACTTTGCGCAACGAGGAAATATTCCGGCTCATGGAAGCTGGAGAAACTGTTTACTCATTGGCAGAAAAATTCAATCTCAGCGTCAGTAGAATCTGGCAAATCTACAATTTTGTAGGCAGAAAAAAGTTCAGTTCTCTGAACTTAAATTATAAGGAGGAAAAAATCAATGGCTAAGATCAACTTCAAGAAAATGGCTCAGGACGAGCTGTCCCTCTCCCCGCTGATGGCGGGCCGCGATCAGATCAAAACTGAGGACCTCATCGGCCAGACCGTCACGGTCGTTGGCTTCGACTTCGCAACGATCACCGACAAGGGCGTGGAAAAAACTTTCCCCGTCCTGCTCCTGAAGGAGTACCCCGACCGCTACTACAACGGCGGCGCTCTCCTGTCCAAGCTTTGCCGTTGCTGGGCTGAAGCCTACGACGGGGATATTGAAGCAGCGTCCGAGGACCTCGCGGCCGAGGGCGGTGTCCAGCTTCGCTTCACGGCCACCAAGACCAAGTCCGGCAATAACCTGACCGCGGTTGATGTGGTCTGATACCAACCAGCAGGGGTCGGGAGAAATCCCGGCCCCTATTTTAGTTCACTGAACAGGAGGGTATTATGGCAAGAAAAATCACATACGCGAAGCTCAAGAGCATGGAAGCCTCCGAGATCAGCAAGCTCAACCAGAAGGATGCGGCCGAAATGCTTCGCCAGTTCCGAGAAAAATTCAGGTACAGGCAGAAAGCGTTCGATCGTGCAGGAAAAAATGTGTACTCCCCTGCCCTCGAAAAAATGGAGGACTACTACGATCGCAACGGAGTTCAGTCCCCTGAAGCGATGAACGTCAATCGTATTCGTTCCGAGCTTTTCCACATTCAGGAGTTCTTTAACTCCAAGACTGCGGACGTTAAGGGTGCGCGTGAGGTAATGCGAGAGCAGGATGCGCGCATCTTCGGCACTAACGAGCGTGGAACTCCGCTCAAGCGCATGACGATTGAGGAGCGCACTAAGTTCTGGTCTGTGTACGAAGAATATCTCAAAACCTTCAAGAACGCCGAAGCAAAATATGGTTCGGAACGTATCCAACAGTTTCTCGGTGACCTGACCCTTGGAGATCGCGGGAAAAAGAATATTTTTCGGCAAGGCGATCTTGGTCTCATGCAACAGCTCAACGCGCTGAACACAATGCTCAGAGAAAGTGAGGGCGAACATCATGTCGAGCTTCGCAACGTTCGACAAGGACGCTGAGGGCCTGTTGAGTCGACTGAACTTCCTCAAAGCAGTCGCCGAAGCAGACCTTCCGATCGTTACCAACAACAAAAAAGTCTCATATTACAACGTCCCTGCGGCGTTCGATATTGAGACCTCCAGCTTTTACATTGACGGCGAGAAGAAGGCGTGTATGTATGTCTGGCAGTTCGGCATACTCAACTGGGTTACCTACGGGAGAACCTGGGAAGAGTTCGACAAGTTTATGTCAGTTCTGTCCACTATACTGCAACTGAATGAAGACCTCAGACTTGTGGTCTACGTTCATAACTTCGCCTATGAGTTCCAGTGGATGCGAAAGCGTATTCACTGGGACAAGCTGTTCTTTCTGGACAAGCGCAAACCAGTCTACGGAATCTCGGGAGGCTTCGAGTACAGATGCTCCCTCAAGCTCTCCGGCAAGTCACTTGCAGCGGTTGGTAGAGACCTTCAGAAGTATCACATTGAAAAGAGAGTAGGCGATCTCGACTACTCTCTCATTAGGACTTATAAAACCCCGCTTACTAAAGAAGAATGGGGCTATTGCGAGGCGGACATTCGTGTCCTTCTCGCTTATATTCAAGAGAAAATAGAGTCAGACGGAGACATAACCCTAATTCCGTTGACTAACACGGGCTACGTGAGAAACTACTGTCGCAAAGCCTGTTTCAAGAGATGGAAGCGGTACAAAAATCTCATGTCCGAGCTGATTCTCACGCCAGAAGAATATGAACAGCTCAAGAGGCTCTTCGCTGGTGGCTTCACTCACGCTAACGCCCACTATTCAAGGAGGGTAGTGGAACATGTAGGCTCCTTTCGACTTTACATCATCGTACCCGTATGTGATGTTGAGCGAGAAGTTCCCAATGTCGAGCGCAAAGCTTGTAGAATCAATATCGTCTGACAAAGAGCTCTTTGACTATCTCTACAACTATTGTTGCATGTTCGATCTTACGCTAAGAGACGTGACACCCAAAGTAGATTGTGACCATCCGATCTCAGCATCAAAGCTTATTCAGTCAGAAGGCGTAACAAAGGACAATGGCCGTGTTATCTCGGCAGATTGGTTGACAGTTTCGGTGACTGAACAGGATTTCTTCGTTCTTATGGACTTCTACAATTGGGATTGGGACACTATGGAAATAGCCAATTTCCGGATATTCGAGAAGGCTTATCTTCCAACTGCATTTGTCAAGGCAATCTTAAAGCTGTATAAGGATAAAACTGTGTTGAAGGGGATCGAGGAAGAGATCATAAACTACATGATTTCCAAAAACATGTTAAATGCGGCCTACGGCATGATTGTCACCGACATTGTACGCGAGATCATATCCTACGAAAACGATCTATTTCAGTCCACTAAACCGGATTTGGAGGAGGCAATTGAAAAGTACAACAAGAGTATCAAACGGTTCCTATATTATCCTTGGGGGGTATGGGTTACCTCCTACGCCAGAGCAAATTTGTTCTCTGGAATCCTTGCCTGTGGAAACGACTATGTCTATTCTGACACTGACTCCATCAAAGTGCTTCATCCAGAGCGGCATATGGATTACATCAATCAATACAATGATGGAGTCATGGAGAAGCTTAAACGAGCCGCAGAATTTCACAAGATAGACGTTTCTGAGTTCAGTCCTCTGAACCGAAAGGGAGTGCCAAAGCCAATCGGAGTGTGGGATTTTGAGGGCGTCTACGACAAGTTCAAGACAGTTGGCGCCAAGCGATACATGTACCTTCAAAATGGCGAATATCACCTTACGGTGGCTGGTGTCAACAAAAAGAAAGCAATGCAATATATACTCAAGACCTACGCCGACCCGTTTGATGGGCTCGATGAAGGACTTGTAGTGCCAGGTGATTACTCAGGGCGCCTGCTTCTGGACTATTGCAACGACGAACCGTGCTCTGGAGTAGTTACAGATTATCTGGGAGAGGAAGGTGAGTTTAGTGAACTGAGCTACGTTCACATGGAGCCGACAACCTACGAGCTCACGTACTCAATGGATTACAAGGCGTACACAGACGCCTTACTGGAAGTGAGGGATGATTCATGGTAGATTTTGTAAATATCTATTTCGCTGGAAAGATAATTTTCGTTGCTGTTGGAACTGTTTTACAGTTAGGGATAATTTTCCTCATCTTGATTAACGGAGGATTTAAGAAATGATTAATCTCAAAGACGAGTACATTGTTATAGCCGACGGATTCATCAAATTCCGTGGCAATTTCAAAGCGTGCCAGAAATGGTGCAGAGACATTCACTGGGCGCATGATGCGTTCAAAGAGTTAATCATTGTAAAGGTGGTAGCTAATGGCAAGGAAGTTTGATTACTACGACATTCGCCGTACAATCAAAGCCTACCCAGATGCAAAGTATTACATGATCTATGGAGAGCGGAGTAACGGCAAAACTTACTCCGCCCTCGACTATGCGATCGAGCGCTTTGCGAAGACGGGCGAACAATTCGCGTATGTGCGGCGTTGGGGCGAGGACATTCGCCCGAAAAATTTGGGTACGTTATTTGACGGACATGTGCAAAATGGGCGCATTTCCCATTGGACAGGAGGGGCTCTTGATTCAGTCAACTATTCTCGAAGCAGATTCTTTCTCTACAAAAGCAACGATGATGGTAGTAAAGACGAGCTTGAAGAACCGGCAGGATACGCTTTTGACCTCAACTCAATGGAGCACGTCAAAAGTACGTCTTTTCCTAAGATTCGCACAATCATCTTCGACGAGTTCATGTCAAGAAATGGCTACTTGCCTAATGAATGGGTTCTGTTCACTAACACGTTATCCACCATTATCAGACTCAGGGATGACGTTAAGATCTTCATGCTTGGGAACACCGTCAACAAGTATTGCCCATATTTTGGAGAAATGGGCATTTCTCACGTCAAAGATCAGAAGCCAGGAACCATTGATGTTTATCATTATGGCCAGTCCGACCTCGAAGTCGTGTGTGAATACACTGAAAGTTCAGGTAAAAGGGGAGGTAAGCCGTCAGACGTATATTTCGCATTTGACAACCCTGAGCTCAGAATGATAACAGATGGATCGTGGGAGATCGCTATTTATCCACACCTGGAGAAACGCCCTCGTCCTGCCGATCACGTAACTGACTTTTTCGTAGAGTTTGAAAATGAACTTCTTCACGGTGAAGTCATAGCCGCTGACACTGGCCCGTATATTTTCCTGCACGCAAAAACTACGCCTATCAAAGACCCGGATAACGATATAGTCTACACGACTAAACCGTCTGTCCGGTGGAATTACCGTATGGCGTTAACTAAGCACAGCGATAAATTATCCATGTTCATTCAGAAGTGCCTTCGTGAAAATCGTATATTTTATTCCACCAACGAGATTGGTGAAGTATTCCGAAATTATGTGATGTGGAGTGATTCATATTCTATCAAGAATTAAGTGGTGGCTCTTTGGGCCAAAGTACAAATTCTGCAAATGCTTCTGCCCTCTATGCAAATACTATGATATTTGCGTAGCCGACGTTGAATATGTCGAAACGGTAATGGGCGAACCGTTTGAATAAAATGACCCCGTGTAGTCAACTGAACTACACGGGGTTTTCTTATGCAAAGAAACTGCTCCAAGTCTGGCGGCCGCAGATACCATCCTGTTCAAGCTGTTTCTCTTTCTGGTACAAGAGAAGCTGATCTTGGGTTTCTGAGCCAAATACGCCATCGGGTTGCAAGCCGAGAAAATCCTGCAAGATTTTGACATAGATGCCGTGAGAGTTTATTTGGAGTTGCGGGAAAGTTTTGATCTCACATTTTTCATCCCAGGTCAACTCGGAATAGTATTCGCGATACTTCTCCCATTGCACCGGCTCAGTGGACTGAACTGTTTTACCCTCCCAGTTCGGCCGATAAAATATGACAGGAGTCGATCCGGGAGAGAATTGTCGATAAGCGACCATATCGTTCCTATTTCCTTCTATGGTAGTAACAGTCCCCCCTTCTACCTTGACCACGATTCCGACATGATCGTCATATTTTCCGTTTCCATTCCAATCGAAAAGAGCAATGTCGCCCCTGCTTGGAGTCATTGGTCTTGTGGCTCCAGATGCAATGAGAGCTGTTTCAAGCCTGCCACAATGAGCAGACACAGGAACAATGTTTTGCAGACCGCACCCTCCAGAAACAGCTCCCACAAATGCGGCGCACCACGGATCGTTCGGCCCCATTTCATATTCATCCTTCGGTTTACTGGAGTTGTACAGTGCGAGAATAATCGAGTGCTGGGGAGTGCCTTCACGGACTCCGTGAAAGCGCTCCGCCACACTGATGAAATTGTTGATAGTTTCGTCGACTGAACTCATTCTGTAACATACACCCCCGTTTTGAGCAATTGCTCGATTTGCGCCTTTTCTTCGTCAGAAGCAGTAGGAGAAATTACATGAACTTCACGGCATCTGAGATAGCCGGTGCAGTCACCAATTCTGACCATCTTGTGTGCCTGATAACCGTAGAGCTCATTGTAGTTGGGAACCTGAATCTGCTTGGGTCTGGTTACGATAATGTAGGGAATCTTCGCGCCCATCGCACCATAGGAAGAACCGAAAGAACCGGAATGCTGAACAGAAGATTTTGCAGAGACAACGCTATGAACAGCACTCGCGGCACCATAGGCGAGACCCTGCCCAATTTGACCCAAAGAGCTTCCTCCCATAATACCACCGATAACAGAGCCAAGCCCCCACGCGGCGGCCTCAATCATACCTGCTTTGATTGCCGCCTGGGAGCCACCGGCCAGAGGAAGCTCCACGGCACAGTTACCGCTGAACTGGTACATAACCGTGCTGTAGTCTACTTCAGTTCCGTTGACTACAGTGGACTTCGCGCAGGTAATCATAGCGATGCACGACCCGTTATACTCGTCAATCCGATATGTCACATTAACGCCATGTCCAACAATATCATCAACGTTCAGTTCTACAATACCGATGAACGGGAGATAAATGTGACACTTAGAATATGGAGCGTAATCGAAATAATTCCCGTAATACTCAGGAACTGCAATCGAGCCGCAGTCGATGGAAGTGTAACGGGAAATAATTGCCGAATTTACACCGCTATCGAGAAAACCGCTACGAATGTTCTTGTTGCCCACATCTGTCGGGGTACAGTAAAGCTCAAAGAGTGTAATGACACCATCGAACGGGTTATTCCAAATTTTGTCGATAGTTGCATCTTGCCATGTAACCCAAAGCCATTGGGCAAAATCAAGAAGCTGAGCCTGCGTTGGATGATATACGCTTATGAGTCCAGTAGTAGAAGAAAAAGGCAATGGAACAATTGGAGGAATGGGCGGGACAGGCTCACCACTCGGAGGCGTCGGGTAAGGGTCTAAAGGTTTAGTGGGCTGGGGCTTAGGTTCTGTTCTTGTCTCTGGCCTCGAAGGATCTCTGTACGGGTCTGGAGAAAGAGGTGAAGAAGGATTTGGATCAGGCCACGGATAAGGCCACGGATCAATGTATGGGTCAATCTGCTTGGTTGGATCTTCAACATTTCCGGGATACGGATTGGGGCTGGGAAGCGGATACGGGAACGGCCAAGGGTACGGGAGCTCTTCGGGCCATTTGATAGGCCACGGAGCAGTCTCTGGCCAATTCTCAGGCCACGGAACAGGCCAAGGAACTTCTTCGGGCCACTCCTCGGGGCTCTCTGGCCAAGGAACTCCCTCTGGCCAATCTTCCGGAGCATGATTAGGCCATGGTACTTCTTCAGGCCACTGTTCAGGTGAGCGAGGCCACGGTTCAGTCGACGGAAATTCTTCTGGCCATTTCTTGGGAACTTCGGGAGAAAGAGGCCATTCAGAAGGAGGATCGGCTGGGAGCGGCCACGGCATAACTTCTGGCCAGTCAGGGGTCGGTTCTGTCGGCTGAACTGGGAACGGGACTACCGTCGGCCACGGCTCTTCTTCCGGCCATTCCTCGGGAGGCGAATCAGGAGTGGGGTCGGGAACATGCTCGGGGAGCTGAGGAACAGGCTCAGGAGCAGGAAGAAGCGGAGTGACGGGAGTGATCGGAATTTCTTGCGGTTCAGATTCCGGATCAGGCTGAACTATAATCCAAGGATGTTCAGGAGAAGGAAACCACTCTGGGAGAGTTGGTGCAACCACTCCAGGTGTTCCAGGTTCTGGCTCTCCTTCTTCTCCGCTGTCGAGAATCTGTGTAATGTTTTCAGGCGGATCAGGCATTATAGGTATGTTATATTGGTCCGCAAGATTCCCTCCAACGTTATATCCTCTCCGGAGAGTTAAATATGAAGGGCCATACTCAGATTTATATGCGGTATCTTCTGTACAATAAACTACTTGATTTGGGCCATCCTCCCATGCACAGCAAAAACCGTTACCGCTTATTTTATGATACGGAGAACCTTCCGCAGTATGATAAGGTACTGTATTTGGGGCGGCAATTAGAGTCAGACTCCCATATTCTGATGTAACTTCAACCGTTTCCCGAGTATGAACTCCTTCGTCCTTGAATAGCTTCGCAAGCGCATCTATTATTGGCTGGGCTATACACATTACAGGATTCCAATGACCTGTTGTTGGATCGAGGTAGTAATCGAGGTACGCTTGAATCTTGTTCTCCGCATAGCAGAATGGGAGCATTGCTTGAGATATCTTTGTCCAGAGGTTCGGATTTTCTCTATACAGGCTCTCGCCAAGAGCTACACCGGCTAAAGGCGCGCACATAGCGGCCGCGGCCGGAACCTCAATAGTGCACAGGCCAACAAGAGCATATTTTGCCTGAGCGGCGGCTGTTTTTGCCAATACTGCGGCACCAGTAACTATTGAAGCGGCTGTTGCACCAAGGTTTTGTGCATTTTTAGCAACCGTGAGCGCATCATCATACGATATTACCGGCATACCTTTGCCGCCAGACACTGCTTGAAGCCCGGCCGTATATTGACTGAAGTTGGTTATAGTAGCCTGATGAACAGCTCCGGATTGTACGGCTTCTGCAACAGAATCCCACGTACCAGTAGCTTGCAAAGTCTCTATGAGTTGCTGGTAATCCATTATATTGTGAATTACTGACATTATATCACCCCGCTGTTATTAGGATGTACTCGCCATGATCGTTGAATCCACCGGGAAATTCATACACTGTTTGAAACATAACGTTCTCAGAAACGAGGCTACCATCGTCAATGTACTCGTCACCGTTTTCCACCATAGATTGTTTATCGACAACAACTTGAAGATCACTTATATCACTTCTGAAAGACATGAGAACATCGACCGCAAATGTCACATCCCAAACTCCCTGTCTGTAAGCAGTTCTGTCGACTATACTGTAATATCGCTGGAGCGCGGGAATGTAAGCGTAATTGTAACGAAGTATCCCGTCGCTTTCAAAGCGAATGACAGGATTCATTACGCTGATCTCATCCCGTGGAACTCCTATGAAAGTATTATCCTCCTGAGTAGTAAGGAGGCGTTTATTTATAACGCGATCATCGCTTGCGTTATAGAAAAATTTAACTTCCATTATGACCTCCTAAAAGAAATCCGGATGGAGCCGAAGCCCCACCCGGTTTAGTGGACTCAACTCATGCGACGTAGAACACGACCATGTTCTCGTTGAAATCGTTGAAGTAACGAGCGTCCCGCTTATACCAATAATTGGTGAACTCCGCGGGCTCGTTCCAGTGGGTATCTACGCGGCTGTTGTAACCGTTGACACCCAGGGCATCGTTGTCGAAAACGGTGCAGATGATACCAGAAGCTTCCACGCTGTGACCCTCGCTGTTGGTGAGCTTGATTGCAGACGTGTCGGAGAAATCAAAGCTCGTGCCAGAACCCTGCCAGAACGGAACTTCCTCCGCCTGCTGGAGACGAGTGTACTCATCATGGAAGGTGTTGGACTGGAGGAAGATATCGGCGGCCGCGCGGAAATCAGAGTGCATGATTATGTGCTGAAGGTCGCGGGGGCTGAATCTCTCCATGCCGCCGATGTTGAACAGGGTAGACATTCTGGTCATACGACGGATGGTGACAGCCATCTGGTAGGCGGCGTAGCGAATGAAGTCAGGATCGACGATAGCGTCTGCCGCCGCGAGAGACTTGCTGTACTGCTTGTTGAAACGATACAGCAGGTTAACGCAACGAGCATTGCCGGCCCCGGTGTAGACGCCGCCGCTGTCCATGTCGTAGAAGGTTTCGGCCATCATATTGTTGATGGTACGCATGATGAGGTTATCGAAGGCAACTGTCATGCCCTTCTCAACCTCATTAAGAAGCATGGACAGAAAGCCGTTGAGCTGGGTAGCGCTGGAGAAGGACTGATACAGAGACTTCTCCTGCACGGAGCGCTCGATCTGGAACGTGGTCATCTTGTTGAAGAACTTGACGTACACGTCGGGCTTGTGGAACACGTTGGGATCATAGGACGCGCCGTCGGTGAGATTCCAGCTCTCGTTCTCAGTGGCGGTGGGAAGGCGGGAGCCGATCTTCTCCAGAATGGAGCCGTACCTCCAATCGTCCATCATAACGGAAGGGGCGGAACCGGAGTAGGGGCGATTGACAAAGACAACCTTACCGATATGGTTGATGAGGGAACGAACGAAGCGATCGAACGCGTTGGCATTGAAAATCTCGTTGCCTGCATCGACAATGCCGTCGAGATTCTCGGTGATCAGATCATCCTTACCGAGAGTCTCGGTGAGAGAACTGTTGACGATCTCATAAATCTGTTTTACTTCCATTGTTTTTCTCCTTTCATTTTAGTGGACTGAAATCAGGCCACAAGATTTGTGACAGTCACCTTGTCGGCGCTGGTGATGGACAGGCGAAGAACGTGGCCTGTTGCGATGATAGTGGTGCCCTCCATCCACGCGATCACAGAGCAGGGAGAGCAGGGGGCGCCGGACATGTTGCAATTTGCGGCAATGCAGGGCTTGCCGCTGTCGAGAGCAGCTTTAGCTTTAGAGTAGATGCCGGCGATGGTCTGCTCGGTAGAAATATTCAGATTCAGCCCGGTGCAGTCCACCATTACATAACCAGTGTGTGCCATTTGTTATTCTCCTTTTTTTCTTAAATTTGCTGTATAAGCATATAATCAACTCTTGTATTATATTGCCAAGATACAACAGTTTCAAATGCTGGATACTCAGTGTTTTCAAAAATAACTGGTACTGATCCTCTTACCATCCAAGACGAGCTATAGCGAAGCTCAATGATACCGTAACCTGTCCAACTCGCTACTGTATTGTAAACAACTGAAACAGCTTCACTTGTAGGAACAAATTCTTCGTCTTGAATTGTCCCTAATTGAACATACATACTTGCATCATATCCGCCCACTGAATTAGTCCATATATGGACAGCATTTTGAACTGCCTGAACTACTACGCTGCTAAATCCATCAGCATCATAATCTGATGGAATATAAGTGCCAGGCTCAGATACTGTAAGCGAAACAAGAACTGGAGGATCAGGAAACGGTACGTTTACAACTACCGGATTAAACCCTTCTACGGGAGGAACTGCTGTATAAGTACGATTTTCAGTAGCCTCAAGAGGTACAATTCCGCCTACTGGCGTCGGAGGATCGAGCCCAATAATTGAAATTTCATCGAATTCAGTCACCTGAATTACTGAGTTTATGAGAACAGAGTTCTCCCCTACGAGGATTTGCGTATGCTGAGGAGCAATTTCTATACTGGCAAACTTCCAGTTGTACAGAACTGCATCTCCACAAGCGTTTACAGCTTCAACGATCTTAGCATAAAGTCCTTCTACAACTGTGCCATTGGCTTCAGCGAGATCAATCCCGCCCATATCTACCATATTGTACGGATACGGAATCATGATCTCACCTCAAATCCTGCACGGGTCATAGATCGGAAGGGACAAGACACTGTCAATGTCCTTGTACACCTGATCGAAGAAGTTCCACATCCATAGTTCACGCTCGGCGGAAAGCATCTGCTGAGTAGTTGTAACGCCGATATTGCCAGAACGCGTCGTTGTCTCAATCTCGTTGCTGGCTCTTACGGAGTCATCTTTGCGATCATCAGTTCCATTGACTGAAGTCTGGCCGGACTCATGAGAGTTCGTGCGATTCGACAACTTACCGATATTGTCCGTGTTGTTGATACCAGCGACGTACTCCTTCGTCTCGTTACCGCGACCGTGATTGGTTGTGTCGACTGAACTACCATGACCGACTTTAGTCTCGGACTCTCCACGAGCCAGTTCTCGCTTGTCTGTCATGTTGTAGTTGTGGATGGGGTTGTACGCGACCACGTTGGTTTCCCACAGATGCTTCCAGGGCTCACCGAATTTTGTCCAGATAATGCGTGCAAGAAGTACCCGATCATCTTCGGTGAGTTCTTCGGCTTCGCCAAGCAGGTTCATGATGACAGGGGCGATGAACTTACCGCCAGAGCGATTACCAAAATACTCGGTATCGAGAACGATAGATTCGGTTGAATCTTTCCACGGAAGTTCAGCCCCGATGAATAGCAGCGCGTCAAATATACCGTGACCATTCTTCCAGTCGGCGAATGCCTCCCGGAGAAGGGGCACCTCTGACGCCGCTTCACCGAACGGGTTAATGAATGGCCAATACCTATTCATCAGCATTTCCCTCCTCGATCGATTCCTTTTCGGCCTCCTTAGTTTCCTGCTCAGTGTCGCGCTCCTGCTGTTTGTTCTCCCAGGAGCTATTCTTGTCGACTGAAATGGAGGTTCCGTACTTCTTGTTGACAGCCTCTAAAGCTACCTGGCGGCACTCAAGCATGTTGTCGACAAGAGGGAGAAGTACGTCGGTGTTAGCCTGCAACTCTTCCTCGGACTGATACTCGCGCTTCATGTTGAAGTTGGCGTTTAAGCCGATCTCGTTGTACCACGACGCCTTGAGGTATTGCTGGAGCTCAATGAGCTGGATGATGACATTTG
>Ga0247611_10007166_pt1 | contig 14081 bp, 6 predicted proteins | sample 177DNAGHGhighgp2_FD_192422 | JGI IMG/M metagenome (GOLD analysis project Ga0247611, IMG submission 192422) | Sheep rumen microbial communities from Palmerston North, Manawatu-Wanganui, New Zealand - 1770 DNA GHGhigh gp2 | ecosystem: Host-associated > Mammals > Digestive system > Stomach > Rumen ...
CCTCTTGATATCAATTTTCTTTTGCTTGATGAACTGGTCGATGAGGCGGCTTTTGCCGATGGTGCCGGCGATGATGGCGTGTTGCTGTGGTACATCGACATACTCGACGGTGGCGGCAACACCCGTGACCTTGCGCACGTCGTCGCCCAGGTCGTTGGCGGCACGGATGACGCCTTTCCAATCGTTCTTGTCAACGATGATGGTGGCAGTCTTGCCGTCTTTGGCAATACAAAACTTATCATTAGCTGATACTGAAAGCACAGCCAGCAACAAAAAAATACCACAGAGACAACTTCTCATTCTTATAGTTTTAATGGTTTCTGGGTGCAAAGGTAAGAAAAATGTTGCATAAACAGTCCCGATTTTTGTTGCATAGACTTCATGAATATGTTTCATCCTTGTATTTCAATCACTTTACTTATTTGTTATAATTATGCAAAATACCTATTTTTGATGATTGCGTAAGTCGAAAATTATGCTTACCTTTGCACCGATTAATCATAAATAGGTAAAAGGACGATGAGAAATCTGAAAATGTATGAGGCTGACGACAAGATGATATCGCTGATTCGCGATAACTATGATTTGCTGCAGTCGCTCGGTAGTTTTGGAATCAATCTTGGATTCGGTGATAAGACCGTCAGGGAGACATGCGAGGACAACGGAGTGGATACCTATACGTTCCTGGCTGTAGTGAACTTTACGGCCAATGGGTATGAAAGCTTCGAGAACGATGAGCAGTTGTCAGTCCCTACGCTGTTGCATTATCTGGAAGCTTCTCATGCCTATTTCCTTGATTTCCAGTTGCCCTACATCCGCAGGGAGCTGCAGGAGTCGCTCGATGAGAAAGACTCGCTGGGTATGCTGATCCTGCGTTTCTATGACGAATATGCACAGGAGATACGCCGTCACATGAAGTATGAGCAGAAGACGCTCTTCCCCTATGTGCAGTCGCTGATAGACAAACAACCCATCAATGACTATAATGTGGATACTTTTTCCAAGCATCACGGGGCAACGGATAAGAAGTTGCGCGAGTTGAAGCTCCTCATTATTAAGTATCTGCCACAGGATGGACTGCATAACAACCAGCTGACTGCCACTCTCCATGATATCTACGAGAACGAGGTATGGCTTCGTCAGCACGCCATGGTGGAAGACAGTATCTTCGTGCCTGCCATTCGTCGTCTGGAGAAAATCGTGAAGCAGAACGACGTGACGCGCAATATCTCGGATATGGTGACGAAGGCTGGCGTTGGCGAGAGTCAGGAACTGTTGTCAGACCGTGAGAAGGATGTCATCGTCGCATTGGTGCAGGGTATGCAGAACAAGGAGATAGCCGACCATCTGTGTATCTCCGTGAACACCGTGATTACGCATCGTCGCAATATCGCCAGAAAGCTGCAGATTCATAGCGCTGCAGGACTTACGATCTATGCTATTGTGAATAATCTGATTGATATTTCCAGCGTGAAACTCTGATCACTCCTTGTGTGTTTCTGCGTATTCCGAGGGAGACTGTCCGAAATGGGTCTTGAAGGCGGTAGAGAAATGGGCCTGATCGGCATAACCTACGTGATCGGCAATCTGGGATACGTTAATCTTACCTTCACGAAGCAGGCGGGCAGCTTGTTCCATGCGTAGATTGCGCAAGAACTTACCTGTAGATACACCTGTGATTTCTTTCATCTTACGATGCAGTTGCGCACGACTGATACCTACGTCGTTGGCCATGGTGTCTACGTTATAGTCTGGATCAGAGAAATTGGCATTGACGGAGCGCATGATACGTTCCATGAGGGCATCGTCGTTGCCTTTTACTTCTACCTGTTCAACGCGGTCTTCCTGTTTCAGAGCTCCACTGAACTTACCCTTCAGACGACGTACGTTGTCAATGAGGTTGTCTATCTGTATGTGTAGCTCCTCCATGTCGAATGGTTTGGCAATATAGGCATCGGCACCTCCTCTGAGTCCTTCCAACTTATACTCCACCTCTGCTTTAGATGTCAGCATAATGACGGGTATCTGCGAGATATTCGTATTATCCTTGATATGCTTAAGTAGGGTGAGACCATCCATCTCAGGCATCATCATGTCGCTGATAACCAGGTCGTATTCATCGGTAAGCAGCATCTTCAGGGCTTCCTTGCCGTTGATGGCATGGTCGAACTTATAGCGGTCGCCTAATTCTGAGATGATGTAACGGGCTATTTCAGGTTCATCATCAACAATAAGAATGCGGAATTGACGGAAAGATTTCTTTCCTTTGGTTCCTGATGAGAGAACCTCACGCACAGGATTATCTGTCACAATCTGTTCAGGGCGCAGGTGCTTGTTGCCTTTGGGAATAGTTATCACGAAACAGGCACCTTGTTTGTCTTCACGGCGTAGAGCCTTAATCTCGCCGCCATGCATCTCGGTGATGGCGCGGCAGAGATTTAGACCGATGCCCGTGCCTTGTATGCCCAGGTTAGCAGAGTTCTTTCCTTGATAGAAACGGTCAAAAAAACGACTGGGATCTTCATTCTTAAAGCCCATGCCATTGTCGATGACAGACAGTTCGATGTCCTTCTCTGTCTCATGAAGCACCACTTTTACCTCACCATTATCATAGGTGTATTTGAATGCATTTGAGAGTAGATTAGAGATGACCTTGTCAAAATTGATACGGTCAATCCATGCTAAGACATGGTCTCGCTCGTGCTCGAAGGTGAATGAAATATTGCGCTGGTCTGCACTGAACTGATATAGTTTGCATACGCCGCTGATAAATTCAACCATGTTGGTCTCCTGACAATGTAACTGCATCTGTTTTTTATCCAGACGTCGCTGGTCAAGAATCTGATTGACTAACTGTAGTAGACGTTGGGCATTGCGATCGATCGTTTCAATGGATGGTTGAAGAATCGAGGAATTAAAGGACTGAAAATCTTTCTCAGACTTCAGTTCTGCCATCTTTGAGCCTTTCAGTTTTCCGATGGCTCCCATGATAATTGTAAGTGGTGAACGAATATCATGGGTGGCATTGATGAGAAAACGCATCTTCTCTTCTGCCAACATACGATGGGCGCGTCGGCGATAGCTGAAACCTATGCCGGTAATGATGCCGATGAATGCAAAGAGGTAGATAGCGTAGGCCCATTTGGAGCGATACCATGGGGGAGTCACCGTGAGTGTGATGGTCTTGGTCTGTGAGTAGGTGGTCCCAGACATGGCCCTGACTTCTATGTTGTAGGTTCCTGGCTGGAGATGGTTTAACAGAATGGTGTTCTCGCCTTCAGGATTCTGCAGCCATGCCGACTGGTTGATACGGTACTCAAAGATGATGTTCTCTGGCGCGTTATAGTCGAGTAGTGAGAATTCCAGTGTGATGGCATTGTCGAGGTAAGACACTTCGTAATGATCATCATCCTGCGTGTAAATCATTCTGTCTGGCAGACGGAAGGCTGTCAGATAGAGTTCGTTGAGCGTTGTGTGACACCCAATGACGTCTTTAGAGCGAAAAACGGTTAGACCATTATAGTTGGCATAACAAATCTTATTGTCGCTGGTAAGTAGTCCTACGCTTGTGATATATTCCTTAGCAGAAAGACCATTGCCATAGACATGTCCGATGGTTTTGCCTGTGGCGGGGTCATATTGCCAGATACCCTTTGAGGTGGAGCACCATATGAAGCCTTGTTCATCCTCAATCATATAGCCTACAGAGAGTTGTCCCAAAGCTACCAACTCTGGCCGTTTCTCGCCTTCCAGTCGATAGATGCCTTGCTCTGTTCCTACATAAGTAGCACCGCTACGTGTTTGTAGCACATTGAAACACATGACATCAAAGAGATGAGGACGATCAAAGTTTTCTGTCTTAGGATTATAACAAGACACACCTGATGCTGTGGCCAACCAGATATTTCCCGACTTGTCAGAGGTTACTCCCATGATCCAGTCGTTGCACAGACCACTACTCTTGTGACTATACTGACGTAGGTCACCGGTATTTGTATCGTAAACACATAGTCCACGAGAGAACGTGGAGATATACAGTCGCCCATGTGCGTCGTCGGTGATGGAATTAAATTTGTCGCAGTCGATGGTTGCTTTTCTGGTGGATACGCCAGTCAGTGGGTCGTAGGCATAGAGGGCATCATCGGTACCCACCCAGTAGTTGCCTCTGCGGTCACGGAAAATACACTCAGCCTTGTCGGGAGCTGTTGGATGGGCTTTCAAATGTCCATCTGCATCAAAACCATAGATGCCGTTACCCTGAACAGAACACCAAATATATCCATTGTCACCTTCACAAACAGCCGTAATGGTAGAGGCAAGGTCTATGCCTTGGGTGGCGAAACTCCAAGATGAGAATTGCGGACTTTTGGCTGGTAGCATCACAAGTCCCTTTGACTGACAGCCCAGCCAGATATTATGCTGACGGTCTTCTGTTATAGCCCATATTTTCGTAGTACGCAAATTCAGACCTGAGGCTATGGCGGGTACACGTTCCAATTTTCGACTGTTGGCAGGGATGCAATAGAGTCCATCGCCACGGGTGCCAATATAGGTGTTGCCCTTGCTGTCGGTATACACGCAGCGAATGATGGCACTAGGCTCCATCGCACTCATATCGTAGTTCGGATTGGTGAGCTGTCCATTGCTAAAACCATGAAGACCATGCATACAGACAATCAGAAAGTCTCCGTCGTGATAGACAAAGTCAACAACAAATCCTTTTGTAGTATGCATCTTGTGAATACCATAGGCATCTTTCATGGATATCTGGTCACTGAAACTGCATTGCCAGATACGTCCAGAATCATCTTCTGTGATGCTGTTCACAAACAGCATGTCGAGGTCGCCTTCTGTATAGTCATCTGCCATCTCGTTGGTCATGCAATAAAGACCGTGGTAGCCACTGGTAGCTATAATCATTCTCCCATCGCTCAGATGTGTCATCTTAGTGACACGTGGCTTGCGACCTCTGGCGAAAGGATAGTGGATAAATGTTCCCGTGGCATAGTCGAAGCGGTCAAGTCCCTTATTGGTGCCTACCCATAGTTCGCCATCCTTGTCACAGAACAAGGTGCATACCGTGCTGCTACTGATCGTTGTAGAGTCGTTATGTTGGTGTAGATACTCTGTAAAATGATAGCCGTCGAAACGGTTTAGTCCATAGTCGGTGGCTATCCACATATAGCCGTATTTATCCTGGCACAAATCGTTGATGAGCGCACTGGAGAATCGCTCTGAGGAAAAGAAAACCCCGGTCTGACCAAAAGCCAGAATAAGGGCTGTATGAAGTAAGATAACAATTGATAATAGTCGACGCATAGCTATTCTGTTATATAGATGGTCCGATGTATGATGGTTTTAATCCGCCCCAGTCAATAATGACACGTTGTACCATTTGTCCTGGGTCGGCACTCAAATGTAGGGTGTGGCGAAGGATGTTTTTGTCAAGGGCGAAGCGCATGCGGCATACGACACCATTACGCATCACTTGATCTTTCCATGTTCGGTCGTATTCCTTGAATTTGTTTTCAAAAATCTGTTTGGGACTTTCATCGATGCTAACACCAATGCGGTTTGGCTTACCTTTGTAGAGTGGCCACACAGGCACGGTGTAGAGCACCACGTCAATGCTGTCGTGCTGAGAAACAGCAAAATCATAAGCTACGCTCTCTGCATATCTGTCCGACGGCTCCTTGGTGGGGGAACCAAAATGCACCACAACACCATCATAACCAATACCTCGCACAACCTGAATCTCGGAGGAGGCACTAGTTGGTCTGGTGAGATCAATGACGTGGCAACCTGGGGCTTGCTTGCTATTCCTGAGAGGAACCAATGATAGGGCTTTCTCACCAGCACCTTCGAAATACGTCACCTTGGGTTTCTGATAGTACTGACAAGTAGGCGTAAAACTCGTTGCGAGGTCCATCATACCATCCCATTTGCCGTTCAGTTGTTTGTTATAACGTTGGTTCAGAGCATTGATACTGTCGTAGGCCTCCTCCATCTGACGAGCAGCCCAATTGGCCTCGGCCTGTTTTCCTACTGCTGCCAGTTCCTGATTGAGTTGTGCCATGAGGAACTTACGATTCATTTGATAAGCACCCTGTACAGAGAACTGTAACAGTTCGAAGAAAGCAGGGACTGCCTTGCTGTCTATCATGCTGGACAATCGTTCTGCTTCATCGCTGATACGCTGATAGTCTCCCAGTCGACGCTGTGCTTCATCGTAGTACTGGAATGAGAACTCCGTAGATTTTAAACCTGTATGCGCTTTATCGTCCCATTGATAATCCCAACCCATGAATTCTGGTTTGCGACTCCAGGCTAAACGGTAATAATCATCAAGGATGATTTGTAATTGAGAACTGAGAATTGAGAGTTGAGAGGTGTGATGACCAAAGGTGCGAGCCAGGAATTCTGCCTGATGCTGATAGACCTTTGCAAAGTCAAAGGCGTTGATATCCCAAGCCATGTCAAAGAAAGTCTGCATGCCCAGTTCCATCGGCTTGATATCACCCACGTTGAGCAACCAGTAGCGATCAGCTCCGTTTTCATAGGCTTTACGCAGTTCTTCGTACATCAGAACGGGTGGGGTAGTATTGAGCCACAGGTAGTCGTGAGGTGCTCCTAAATAAGACAGATGGTAGTAGATGCCTGAGCGACCTGAACGTTTTTGCTCCTCAGGATTTGCTACACGCTTCATATATCCGTAGTTGTCATCCACCCATACCAGTGTGATGTCATCAGGCACTTTCAGCCCGTTCTCGTAGATATCCATCGTCTCTTTGTATGGTACGAATATTTGGGGAATCTCTGATGCTTTCTTGCTGATATGTTTTTCCAGCAGATAACGTTGTTCTTTGATGACTTTCTCAATCAGGGGCACACGCTCGCTCATGGGTAGATTGCCACGGATGCCCTCATCGTGAACACCACGCATGGCAACCGTGTAGATGTTTTCGTATTTTGCGGCCTCGCCGAGCCGGGCATCCCATTTCTTGTAAATGGTCTCACGATTGGTTTTGTAGTTCCATTCGCCGTCTTTCTTTGAATCCCATTCACTCTCAGCAGCATTATTCACTAGCAGGGGCTCACAATGCGAGGTAGTGATAATGATGCCGAAGGAGTCGCATACCACCTTGCTTTCTGGATGCGAATAAAAAGCTCCAGTGCAGGAATGCATGGCAGGTGCCAGCATGTTGGCCTTGAGACGAAGGAGCAGTTCGCAAACTCTGGCATATGTTCTGGGCCCAATATCGCCTAGCTCTTTCTCGTAATTATCTGATGCCCACGGCTTCAGTCCCCAGTCCTCATCATTGATGAAGATGCCGCGATATCTGACTGCTGGTTCGCCAGAGGCAAAGTAACTGTTGGAAATCTTGATGGTCACATCTGGATTCTTGTTGACGGGCACGTCGGCCCACCAATACCAGGGGGAAACGCCCATGCGCTCAGAGATGTCGTATATGCCGTATATGGTGCCGCGTGTGTCGCTGCCAGCAATGACAAGGCGTGGCTCTTTCTCATTGGTCACGGTTAATACATAGCTCTCCCATTTGCCTTTGAGGTCAGCCTCCTTGATATATCCCTGCTTGATGAGCTTTTGTATCGTCTTGCTTTTGCCGTAAGTGCCCACGATGATGCGCCCCTTCCCAGAGATAATGGGGGTAGTACCTATGACCGTTTTGATATCGGTTTGAAGATCTGAGATGGCTCTCTTTACCTGTTTTGATTCAGATTTCTCATAGCAGATAGCTTTGTTTTTGAGTCGAAACGTATTACTGCCCATCATACAGATTGGCAGGAGTGTTAACATGATAATAAAGAGTTTTTTCATCGTCTTCTGCTATTTGCTTGCAAAATTACGTTTTTTTTATTTTATCTATGTAAGAAAATGTTTCAAATATGTGTCAAAATGTATCTTTTCTTGTAAATTGCTAGTGCCGTTTGGAATATAATATGTATTTTTGCAGCGTAAAGATTAAACCATTTTTCACTCTTTGCATCAGTAATAAAGGAGTTTAATAATTAAAACCAATAAATTAAGAATCAAAAACAAATTCTATGAAAAAAATTCTGAAAACGATTGTATGCGGTGCTGCAATGCTTAGCACTACTTCCTTGATGGCACAGCCTGCAGGAGGCTTTGGCGGTTTCCAACAGCAAGCCAATATTGAAACTTCACAGCAATGGAAGGATGTGAACTACGCTGGCGATGACAAGGCTTATCATACTTGCGATATCTACCTGCCTAAGCAGGAGAAAAAGGCCTATCCTGTTGTTGTGCATATTTATGGCAGTGCGTGGTTCTCGAACAATAGCAAGGGGGCTGCCGACATCGGTACAATCGTCAAGTCGCTTCTCGAGGCTGGATATGCCGTTGTTTGTCCAAACCATCGTTCAAGTGCTGATGCCAAGTGGCCTGCACAGATCAATGATATCAAGGCTGTGGTCCGCTTTATTCGTGGCGAGGCTAAGACCTATAAGTTCGATACCTCGTTTATTGCGACCTCAGGCTTCTCTTCAGGTGGTCACCTGTCAACCCTTTGTGCAGTGACCAATGGCGTAGGTCAGACTAAGGTGGGCAAGGAAGAGCTGAATATCGAAGGTACTGTAGGTAACTTTACTAAAGAGAGCAGTTTTGTGAATGCTGCTTGCGACTGGAGTGGTCCTGTAGATGTTACAGATATGGAGTGTGGCGAGCATATGTCGTTTGGTCCCTCAAGTCCTGAGGATGCTCTTGTGAATAGTAAGAAGAACGTAGATCCTGATAAGTATCTCTCTGTCAGTTTCCTGCCTTATATAGATAAGGACGATGTACCCCTCATCGTGTTCCACGGCGTAAAGGATAATGTTGTGCCCTGCTGTCAGGGTAAGAAACTTTATGACTCTTTGAAGGCTTTGGGTGTGAAGACTGAGATTACCCTTGAGCCAGAAGGTGGTCACGGCATGGGTATGTATTCTGCTGAGAATCTGAAGAAGATGACCGATTTTCTTGATGCTGTTCGTACAAAAAAATAACTCCGTCCATTTATAAAAGAGCAAGGACTTCTGCGTTGATACAGGAGTCCTTTCTCCTGTTCTAAAGAATGTGAAACAATAACTATATAAAATAAGACGTAAGTCTTTCGTGTTTTTCGGTTTATTTTGTACCTTTGCACAGCTAAAACTATTTTAATCAATAACAATATGTTACGAAATCGAATTGCATTACTCTTTTTGATGATTGTCAGTTCTGCAGCGACTATTGCTCAGAACCATCGTTTATGGTATTCAAGACCAGCCAGTCATTGGTTGGAAGCACTTCCTGTAGGTAATAGTCACATGGGGGCTATGGTCTATGGTGGTACTGATACCGAGGAAATACAACTCAATGAAGAAACCTTTTGGAGTGGTCAGCCTCACAATAATAACAGTTCGGAGTCGTTGGAGGCTCTGGCTGAGGTTCGTCGTTTGATTTTCCAAGGTAAGGAAGCTCAGGCAGAAAAACAGATAGATAAGTATTTTGTCAAAGGTCCTCATGGTATGCGTTTCCTGCCGATGGGTAGTCTGAAGTTGCAGCTTGGTCATAAAGAAGTGACGGACTATCGCCGTGAACTGAATCTGGGTGATGCTACGGCTACCACCTCTTATAAATATAAAGGTGTGAGATATGAGCGTACGGTGTTCGCATCGCAAGCCGATAGCGTGATTGTCATCCAACTGAAAGCTGATAAGAAAAAGCAGTTAAGTTTCGACATGTCTTTTCTGAGTCAGTTGAAAGCGGCAGTGAAGACTGAGCATTGTTGTCAGACGCCCAAAGCGAAAACCATGAGCATTGGTAAGAGTGGTGGTATAATTGTCGCTACTGTGCAGGGCGTGGAGCAGGAAGGTATCAAAGCGGGCCTGACTGCTGAGTGTGTAGCCAATGTATGGGCAGATGGTGACGTCACATTTGATGGCGCCGATGGTCAGGTGGTCCATGTGAAGAATGCGACAGAGGCTACAATCGTAGTGTCTGCAGCCACTAATTTTGTGAATTATCATGATGTGAGCGGTAATGCCGAAAAGAAAAATAAACTGCGTCTTGACCAAGCAGAGACCATGCGATTCCCAGAGTTGCTGAAGCGTCATGTGGCCAAATATCGTGAGCAGTATGATCGTGTGTCGTTGTCACTGCCGAAATCGGAGAACTCAAGTTTGGAGACTGATAAGCGTGTGGCTGCCTTCGAAAAGGATGCTAGCGATCTCGATATGGTTGCCCTGATGATGCAGTATGGACGTTATCTGCTGATTTCCTCAAGTCAGCCAGGCGGACAGGCTGCTAACCTGCAGGGGGTGTGGAACAATAATGTTAATGCTCCCTGGGACTCGAAATACACCATCAATATCAATGCTGAAATGAATTATTGGCCTGCTTTGGTGGGCAACCTCGCTGAGACGCAGGAGCCTTTCTTCTCGATGATTAAGGACTTGAGCGAGACTGGTGCAAAGACGGCTAAGGATATGTATGGTTGTAAGGGCTGGGTGGCACATCACAACACAGACATATGGCGTATCGCCGGTCCTGTGGATGGAACACCTTGGGGTATGTTCCCAACGGGTGGTGCCTGGATGACAACACACATCTGGCAGCATTATCTTTATACGGGCGATAAGGATTTCCTGAAACAATGGTATCCTGTGCTGAAGGGTGCAGCCGACTTCCTGCTCGACTATATGCAGGTATATCCTGCGGGAGGTGAGGTGAAACAGGCTGCAGGATGGCTGATGACTGTTCCTACGGTATCGCCTGAACATGGACCGCGTGGCAAGAATACCAATGTGACTGCAGGTTCTACGATGGATAACCAGATTGCCTTTGATGTGCTCTCACAGACACTCCAGGCTGCAAAGGTGCTGGGTGAAGACGAAAACTATATTTCTGCTCTTAAATTCCAAATCTCAAATCTACCTCCTATGCAGATAGGTCGTTACGGACAGTTGCAGGAGTGGCTTATCGATGCTGATGATCCTAAGGATGAACATCGCCATATCTCACATCTCTATGGTCTGTATCCTTCTAATCAAATATCTCCCTATTCTCATCCCGATCTCTTTACGGCTGCAGCTAATACCCTGAATCAGCGTGGTGATATGGCTACAGGTTGGAGCTTGGGTTGGAAGACCAATTTCTGGGCTCGTATGCTGGATGGTGACCATGCTTTCCGTATCATTAAGAATATGTTGCATCTGTTGCCTGATGATCGTTCTGCGCGTCAGCATCCTAACGGACGTACTTATCCCAATCTCTTTGATGCTCATCCTCCTTTCCAGATAGATGGAAACTTCGGCGTGTCGGCAGGTATCTGCGAGATGTTGCTGCAGAGTCATGATGGTGCTGTTCAGCTATTGCCTGCTTTGCCAAAGGACTGGAAAAACGGTGAGGTGAAGGGACTGCGTGCTCGTGGCGGATTCATCGTTGATGAGACTTGGAATGAGGGTGGCTTGAAGAATGTGACGGTTCTCTCAACTATTGGTGGCACATTGCGCTTGCGCTCGTACGTGCCATTGAAAGGTAAAGGACTGAAAGAGGCTCATGGTGAATGCCCCAATAATCTGTTAGCACCTGCGGAAATCCGTACGCCATTGAAGTCAACAGAGCTGAAGGACTTTTCTCTCCTACCTTTGCAGCATGTGTATGAATATGATGTAGAAACGGTTGCTGGTGAGACATATCGCTTCGGAAAACAATAAAATGAGACGAATAGAAAAGAAAGCGACACATCCGACTTAAGGTTGTGTCGCTTTTTTTGTGTACTTTTGCATCGCAAATATCGTTAGTGATAACTTTAAACCATTTCTAAATCAACACAATGAGAAAAACAAGAATTTTTGCTCTTACTGCATTAATTGCAATGAGCACTGCCTCATGGGCACAGTTTCGTCAGGTTGACCCTAGAGAGAATGTAGGCCTGAAGGATGCTTACAAGGATTATTTCACCATCGGTGTAGCGTTGAATCAGCGTAATGTTAGTGATGATGCTCAGAAGGCTCTCACGATTAAGCAGTTCAATAGTGTTACTGCAGAGAACGACTGGAAGCCAGGTGAGATTCATCCTAAAGAAGGTGTATGGAACTTTGAACGTGCAGACAAGATTGCTAACTTCTGTCGTCAGAATGGCATCAAGATGCGTGGCCACTGTCTGTGCTGGCACTCACAGTTTGCCGATTGGATGTTTACCGACAAGAATGGTAAGGCTGTTTCAAAAGAGGTCTTTTACGAGCGCCTGCGTGAACATATTCATACTGTAGTGAATCGCTACAAGGATGTGGTGTACGCATGGGATGTAGTGAATGAGGCCATGGCCGACGATAATAATGCTCCTCGTTGGGGCCGTCGTGGTGGTCAGGAGCCTAGTCCTTATCGTCAGAGCCGTCATTTCCAGCTTTGTGGTGACGAGTTTATCGCCAAGGCATTCCAGTTTGCCCGTGAGGCCGACCCCAACGTACTCCTGTTCTACAACGACTACAGTTGTGTAGATGAGGGCAAGCGTGAGCGCATTTATAATATGGTGAAGAAGATGAAGGATGCTGGTGTGCCCATCGATGGTATCGGAATGCAGGGCCACTACAACATCTACTTCCCAGATGAGGCTCAACTTGAGAAGGCTATCGTCCGTTTTAAGGAGATTGTGAAGCACATCCATATCACCGAACTTGATCTTCGCATGAATAACGAGAGTGGTGGTCAGTTGATGTTCTCTCGCGGAGAGGCTAAACCTCAGCCTGCTTATATGGCTACATTGCAGACTGACCAGTATGCCCGTCTGTTCAAGGTGTTCCGTAGACACGCTGACGTTATCGATAACGTTACATTCTGGAACTTGGGTGATAAGGACTCTTGGCTTGGTGTGAACAACCACCCACTGCCTTTCGATGAGAACTACCGTCCAAAGGCTTGCTTCCGTGCAATCCGTGATTTTGATGCTTCACTTGATAACCGTCAGCCTAAGGAGGATTTTGTTCCTAATTTCTGGAACCAGCCCGGTCAGGAATGGCCTAAGGTGAATAGCGAGGGCTATGCTCGTTTCCGTATTGTGGCTCCCGATGCTAAGTCTGTCATTGTTAGCCTTGGTCTTGGCGGACGTGGTGGCACTGTACTGAAGAAAGATAAGGATGGTGTTTGGACTGGTACAACCGATGGTCCTATGGATCCGGGTTTCCACTATTATCATCTCACCATCGATGGTGCTACTGTAAATGATCCTGGTACTGGTAACTTCTTCGGCTCTTGCCGTTGGGAGAGTGGTATCGAGATTCCTGCTCCTGATCAGGATTTCTATGCAAACCGCATGGATGTTAAGCATGGTAAGATGGTACAGGTTCTGTTCCCATCAAAGAGCACCAATATGGTAAAGGTTGCCAATGTCTATCTGCCTCCTACCTATGATGGCAAGAAGCGTTTCCCTGTGCTCTATCTGCAGCATGGCTGGGGTGAGAACGAGACCAGTTGGCCTGTTCAGGGTTGTGCTGGACTCATCATGGATAACCTTATTGCAGAGGGTAAGACCAATCCATTTATTATCGTGATGACTTATGGAATGACCAATGATATTAAGTTTGGTGGAATGGGTGGTTTCACTGCCAAGGAGTTTGAGACTGTGCTCTGTGATGAGCTCGTACCTTATATCGACGCTAATTTCAAGACCATCGCCAAGAAGGATAGCCGTGCTATGGCTGGCCTGTCAATGGGTGGTATGGAGACGAAGACCATCACACTGCGTCGTCCAGAGATGTTCGCTTACTACGGACTGCTCAGCGGTGGCACTTATATGCCAGCTGATATCAAGGATCCTAAGCAGGTGAAGGTAATTTTCGAGAGCTGCGGTAGCAAGGAGAATCCTGAGGGCATCAAGGCTAGTGTCGATGCGCTGAAGGCTGCTGGCTTCAATGCTCATGGTTTCGTGTCTGAGGGCACAGCACATGAGTTCCTTACATGGCGTCGCAGCTTGCGTGAGATGGCTCCACTGCTCTTCAAATAAATAAGGATTGTAACATAATTTAAAGATAACGAAACAAAATGCGGCACTTGTTGCCGCATTTTGTTATTATCTTTG
>Ga0247611_10007167_pt1 | contig 14079 bp, 13 predicted proteins | sample 177DNAGHGhighgp2_FD_192422 | JGI IMG/M metagenome (GOLD analysis project Ga0247611, IMG submission 192422) | Sheep rumen microbial communities from Palmerston North, Manawatu-Wanganui, New Zealand - 1770 DNA GHGhigh gp2 | ecosystem: Host-associated > Mammals > Digestive system > Stomach > Rumen...
GGATTAAATTATTTTTAGAAAAGTATAAATAATTGTTGTGTCTTGTTCATTCAAACGTTGATATATTTAAAAATTTTTGATTTTGAAAGTCCGGTGTCGGATTTTCCATATATCAAATGATGTTTTCTTCTTTTTTATTGTCGTATTTCTTAATCCATTGATTAATTCTTGGGGTGTCATTGTCAGAATAAATATTTTTTATTCATAGATATATTCAGTCACTTGAAAAGGCATCGCTTTCTATTTTTTCAAAGATTTCTTCTTCTTTTCAATTTCGTATAAAAAATCATATGGGGAAATCTCATTTTACATTATCAAAAGTGTTAGCTGGAACTACAAAAATTTTTTCGAGCTTCGCAAGGAAGCACTTTCTGAACTCAGAAAAATTCGCTGATTGCAAATTTTTCAACTTTGAAAAATTTGCAATATTACAATTAGGAATTTCTTTGTATATTCTGATTAAGAATTGAGTAAATAACTCGTTACTTGCTTTTCAAATTTCTGATTTGTATTTTTCTCGAGTTTTATTCTCTATCGAAGTTCAAGCTTTATTTTCTCAAGTTCATGTAACTGTCTTAGCATTTGTAGCTTCGGCATAAGGTGGATTGATATAAACAATCAGTTTCTTTCTTTTTTCTTCGTCATTGATAATATCTTGCAAACTCTGAGGCAATTTTGAAAACTCATCATTTAAAAAATCAAATTGGAAAACGTGATTTTCAAGCAGATTTATAGATTTATTCTTAATCATATCTTTCATCACGATAACATCTGCATTATCAAGAGTGGATGCATAAATATTGTATTTGTTTGTTAATCAAGCGAGTAAATTTCCCGTTCAGGCTGCACAATCTCGGATGTAATATTCATCTTGATAGTTCTCTCCAAAATATTCAGCCATATATTCTTGGCTCTTTTCTACCCAAATTCTTGGAGTGAAAAAGGCTCATTTTCTTTCTCTGATATCTTGTGGAACGATTAAATCTCTCCTTTGAATTATGTATTCTTGATATTCCTTTCTTGGTGGTCTTTTATAGTTTCTCCAAAAAAATTCATAAGTTTTTTTATTTTTAATTGGTATCGTAATGTTTCCAAATAAATTTAAATTCTTTCCAGAGATTCTATAACCACTATCTTCAAAGATTACAAATAAATCATTTTTTACAGATTCATCATCTTGGATCTTGTCAGTTCAGCGGTCATCTACAAATAAATCTGCTAAAAAAAAGTCCGAATCTAAAATATTATTTTTTTTCAAATCATCTCGGTTTACATCAATTTGTGGTTTTACAATTTCTAATCGCCTAAGATATATTGGTAAGAAGTTGTTTTTATTTATTCTTATCTTTGCTGTACTTCCAGCCTTTCAAACTACATTTTTGATAAAATCTTTAAGCTTTTCTTCATCTTTTTCATAATCAAAAATCCATGTTTTCTTTTTTAGGATTCATTCTATTCTGTTTTTTACTTTTTGAAATTCTTTGGTTTCATGATTTGATGGAGTTACATTTCGGTTAAAGTCGTTTTCATAAAAAATATCTTGAATTTCTATGTATTCCACAAAAGCAATTTTTTTGAAATCAAATGCTCACAAAAAAGCTGGTGGCAAAGTTTTTTCAAATGTCTTGGCTTTTCAGATTGTTAAAATCAATTGAGTAAACATTTCAGGAATATCATAATCTCATGTTTTAGCTTCCGCCCAAATAAGTGGGGCAGTGCTTGAAAAAAGGTCTACTTGTTTTGATTTTACACAAAAATCTATATTTCAAGGGATATCTGTTGTATCAAAATGAGCAAAAAAGTCTGCTCAGACTTTGTTTTTTAATGCTTCTTCACGAATGTTTGAATATTTCATTTATAATATCAAAATAAACAAAATTAGTTCTATTAATTATGAAAAATATTGCAAGAAATTTATAAAAAAAAGAAACGACAAATGCCGTTTCCTTTTTTGTACATGAAGTTACTTATTCAGCATAAGCCATTACTAAATTTCTCTGATTAGATTTTATATTTTCTGAAATAAGATTTTTTATTTGAAATTATTTTGCTTAACCGTAAAATTACTAGTAATATGATGTTTTACCGTATAAACAGCATAACACATGACATCAAAAGTTTATTTCACTAAAGAAATTACACCTGAATCATTAATCAGAATTTATGAAAAATTATGAGTTGAACTGAAATGAAAAGTTTGAGTGAAAGTTTCTACATGAGAAAGAGGTTCAAAATGATATCTTAAAGCTGACTTAATCTGACCATTAGTTCAGAAATTAAATGGAACGATAATTGAATGTAATACTGCATATCCAGGTTCTAGAAATACGGCCGAAGAACATCTCAAAACTGCTCAGGAACATTGATTCACTTCTTTTGCCGAAGTGGATATTATGGATGCAGATTGAGAATTTAAAATTCCAGTAAAAAACTGAAAACATTTGAAATATGACATAGTTTGAGAACATTTGAAAAATTACGATTGCATGCTAAATCTTGCTCACTGAAAATGACATATGATGTGATGATTTGGAGCAAATCTGAAAAATCAATCAATTTGAGTAGCTTCACGTAATTGAAAAGCATATATCCATTCTTGTGGACAGAGTGAAGATCCAGATGAGTGTTGGACGGTAAAATTTGAACAATCAGATTTTATTGAATCAATGGCAGAAGCTGCGACTGCAGTTGCCGATTATTTCAAAGAGAATAATAAGCCAATTCTTTACATAACTGTAGCAAATGCCATAAGTTTGAGCTGTGATTGTGATGCTAATCAGTGAGATCCAGTTATCAATGATATCTGAATTTTCGCCAGTTTAGATCCAGTAGCAAATGATCAAGCATTCCTTGATGCTATATGGGCCACTTATGAAGAGTGAACCAAAGATATTCAGGAGAGAATTGATTCTAGAAAATGAAGATATATTACGGAATATGCTGAAAGTCTTTGACTTGGAAGTACGGAATATGAATTAGAAGAGATTGATTAAAATTTTTTTATTAGTTTATATAATTATAATATGCCAAAGAAAGAAGTTACGCCCAAAAAAACACCAGCTAAAACCAAAAAGCTAAGTACAGCTGATAAAAAAAATATAGCAAAGAGAGGAAAAGAATTTACAGATTGGATGATGAAAAATGTAAATCAAAAATGGTTCTTTTCGTTAGAAGAAAGAGAACAGAAATTATTAGAAATGTCATATGTGGTTGTTCTACAAATATGTCCTGAATTAACATGGGAAGATTACTTAAATCGTTTAAGAATAGCTGATACTTGCAATAAGACTACAAAAGCTGTCAAAAACTGAACTCTGAAGTTTTTTCATTTAGGTTAAAATAAAGCCAGATTTTCTCATCCTTTTAGAATCCATATTCTCTATAATAATACTTTCCTTGTCTTTTTGACTCTAAAAAATATGTTTACCAAACTTTAATATTTTTATGCATAGATGAAAAATTGCCAGACATTTAAAGAAGAACTTTGAAAATCACATAGTTCATTAAAATTAATTCTCACAGTAATATTTATAGCAGCATTATTAGTCAGCAATGTAATTACATGAAGACAAATAGCTCTACCATTCTGAATTACAATGACATGAGCAATCATAATTTTTCCCATTACTTATATTTTATCAGATGTCTTCAGTGAAGTATATGGATATAGATGGAGTAGAATTACTTGTTATATGGGGTTCGCTTGTAACTTAGTGATGTCTTTAATATTCATGGCAGTAATAAATATGAAAGCTCCTGAATATTTTACAAATGCAGATGCTTATTCTACAGTTTTGTGAAATACATGGAGAGTACTTTGTGCAAGTTTGTTAGCATATGTAGTTTGAGATTTTGTAAATGATAAAATTTTCCAAAAAATGAAAGAAAAACATCCACATGATAATAAATGATTTGGATGGAGAGCTATATTATCATCTTTAGCATGAGATGCTGTTGATAGCTGAATATTCATTCCACTTGCATTTTTAGGGACGATGCCAAATGAAACTTTACTTATAATGATAGTTACACAAGTGGTTTTGAAAGTTGCATATGAAACAATAATTTTGCCACTTACAATTTTTGTTACTAAAAAGATTCAACAGTATGAGGATAAATGGGCAATGACTAATAAACAATGAAATTAATAATTCTGCTCCTTCAACATAGTTTCAGGTCGATTTGTGTAGGAAATTTTCTGGTCCAATTTTTTAATATTATCCATATCTTCATCATTCAAGGTAAAATCAAAAACATCAAAATTTTCTTTCATTCTTTCAATGTGAGAAGTCTTTGGAATAACAATTACGTTATTTTGAATAAAAAATCTGAGCATAATTTGAGCTACAGTTTTATTATATTTCTCAGCAATCTTTAACAAAACTTCATTCTCAAGCAATCAGAATCTTCAAGCTCATAATGGACTCCATGACTCATGAATACAATCATATTTTTCCAAAAAATCATGCATTTTTCGTTGTTGCCACATCACATGTGTCTCAATCTGATTTATTACAGGTTTGCTTTCACAATTATTGTATATTTCCAAAAATTGTTCTTCATTAAAATTTGATAATCAAATAGCTCTACATTTTCACTGTTTATAAGCCGTTTCAAGAGCTTTATAAATGCTGATGTTATCTCACTTTGGCCAGTGAATTAAAATCAAATCAAAGTAATCATATCAGAATTTTTTTAATGATATATCAATTCCAGTCAGAGTATTTTCATATCATTTGGTGATTAATTTTGTAGTTACAAAAAATTCTTTTCTATCGATTCATGACGCTTTGATAGCTTGTCAGACTCATCTTTCATTTTCATAATATTGAGCTGTATCGATATGTCTATATCATGTTTTGATTGCATTCAAAACTATGTCTTTTGCATCATCTTGAGCTACTTTGTAAACTCAAAATCAGAGTATCGGAATTTGTATTCAGTTGTTTAGAGTTATGTTTTGCATTATGTATGGGCAGATAAAAACTACATCTTTGAATACTCAAAGATGAGCCAAAATCAATATTTAATATTTTTATAAATAAAGATTTGAAATCTGATATTTTTTTGATATTGTTTAACTGCCAAATTAAGAATGCTGTTATTCTACAGTTTTTGTTAACAGACGGAAAAGGCGATTAAATCTGCCTCTAATTTGTCTGTTGACAGTATATAGAGTTCTTAGTTTGGCGACTAGCGGGTTTAGTCGCCTTTTTAAAAAGGTAAGAAATCTGAAGCTTTATTTTTTATACAAAAAAACATGAAGAAAAGGTTACTTTTATTACTACTTATGCCAATACTAACATGAGGTATGAGTATGGTGAATGCTAGTGATACTAGCTGTTGGAGCATATATTGATGAACTCATCCAACAACAACTAATGCATCAGGAATTGTCTATTGATGTGATGGTAATACACCAATTATTACAATTTACTGAGATGATGGAAAATGAATAACTATCAAAGCTATGAATGAATGAGCTTCAGCGATATGAGCAAAGAATGATAATGTAGCATCATACTGAAATAGTTATCAATGGTGAAATAATTATTGATTTCCTTTTGCATCATGAAAAAATGATATAAACATATCTACAGAATATACTTCTACTAAAGTAGATGTCGCTAATTATTGACCTGTAGATAAGTCTGTATTATGATACTATGATAGTGGAATGTGGATTCCACAATGGCAGTGGTCTACTGATAATAGAAATTTACGATGATGATCATGAGATGAAAAATGAACAAATGGTAAATGGTGATTCGATACGGATTATTTCGTTGCAATAAATACTTGAGATAGGAAATGAATGTGTGATGATGGATATCATATACCTAGTCAATGAGAATGGGCTATGCTGATGCAATTACGATTAGACAAATATCCAAGAACAGAGACAGTAAAAACAGAAAGTAAAGATTATGTACTAGAGGATGATTTGGCGCGAAATTCTATATATGATGAAGATGGTGAAATTTGAAATGATTTTTCTAGTGACATGATGTTGCCGTTTGTAGGTAGCCGCCGTTATGACGGGACTGTGTACGCTGGTGATTACGGTTACTACTGGTCATCTAGTCCAGACGATTATGCCAATAGCGCACGTTACTTCAACCTATATCCCGATAACCTCTACGCGAGTAACAACTACTATCGCGGGTACGGGAACGCAGTCCGCTGTTTCAAGAATTACTATGTAAAACTTCCTAAAACCTTAAACCTTTTCTTCATGCCAAGTACAGGAGATGTACAGGAAGTGTGAACATGAGAAGTCACAGAAAATATGACTGGAGCAGTTCCAGATGCTGTGACTACATCTATGGGTAGTGTGATAAATACTGGATACACATTCTCTGGTAGCTGGGTATTATCATGAGAGACTGATGCTTTCAATTTCGAAAATAGAATAATTTCATGAGCTTGGCAGACGAGAATGATAATGTATACTTTATCGCTCAGTGGACTGGTATCAAGTATAGTGTAGAATTCACGTGAACTGATGTAGAATGAACTATGAACCCTCAAACTTTCACTTACGGTGTTACATGAACTTTGAACCGTAATGCATTCATAAAGAATTGATATACTTTCAGTGGATGGACAGACTGAACCACATGATATACAGATAGTCAAGAAGTTGTTAATCTAACTACTACAAGTGGAGATGTAATTACACTTACAGCTGAGTGGACTAAAATAGAAACTAAACCATCATGAGGTAGTAGTGGATGAGGAGGTAGAAGTAGTAAAACTTCAGACACACAAGATTCTACTACTCAGAATGACAAAAATACGGGAAATGTCATTCAAAGCGAAACGAAGTGAAGCGAAGAATCCAGTAAAACACCTATGGATTCTTCGGATAAATCCTCAGAATGACAAAATCAACAGCAATTCACAAAAGAATTTCAAGAAGCTTATGAATTTGCAAAAGAAAAAGGAATTACAACTAAGCCAACTATAAATGATGCAAATATGAATTGAAAACTTACTAGAATTGCTATGGCAAAAATGCTATCATACTATGCTATTAATGTATTATGAATGAAACCAGATGAAACTAGAAATAATAAATTCAGCAATATTTCGGACAAATTAGATGCACAATATGATAGTGGAGTGACACTAGCATACCAGCTCTGAATTATGTGAATCAATATGCCAAATAATAAATTCAGACCAAATGATGAAGTGACTAGAGCTGAATTTGCTACTGCATTATCTAGAATGTTGTATTCTACTCCAGATGGAAAACCTTATTACACTACTCATTTAGCTAAACTTAAAGCAGAAAAAATCATCACAAATGATGACTATAAGATGAAAGAATTACGCGGTTATGTAATGATAATGCTAAAAAGAAGTGCTAAGTAAAAATGTTAAATTAAAAAAGTAGCCTCCCATTCGGGAGGCTTTTTAATTTCTTAATTTATAATTTACTTAAAGCAATCAAAAAAGCGATTTCTCATCATACGACTAAAAGTACAATAATTATTACCCAAATTATTCATGTTTTTTTATCTATTTTGATTTCTTCTTTTCTATCTTCAGTCATGATTTATTGTTTCTGATAAATTATTGTAATCAAAACTTTTTTCTTAAGTATCATGCTAATTCTTCATATTTTTTCTGCTCTTCATATCAGGCAAATTTCCATGAATAACTAAGCATATCAACAACGCTTTGATATATTTTTTTAGCTTGTTCGGGTTCCAATTTTCTGGCATCTGGATAATCTGTCCTTAACTTTTTAGCATAATCTGCACTTATCTTTTGGTATTTCTCAGGTAAATCTCACCATGTAGAAGTAAGTACCGCAATTACAGCATTCACAGCCTTTAAAGTTCTGATTTTATTTATTGTTTCTTTATCGCTTAATCTATCATAATTCTTATTTGCTTTTGCTTTGCTATAATCTTTGGTAAATAGGCTTAGTTTACCTATTCATTTGAAATGCTCTTTCCAATATTTATCAATTTTACTTACTTGAACTTTTTTTCATGAAGCACCAACCATTTCATTATTTCACATATAAAAAGCCACGTGGGTTATTTCATTCTTTGATTCATAAGTGTTTTTAAAGAAAATTAAATCTCAGACTTCAGCTTTTGATAAATCGTCTACCATATTTCCAGTAGAAGAAAACGCTTCTCATTGCATCGCAGAATTTCTTTCCACAGTAATTCATACATTCTCCAATATTACTTGGACAAATCTACTACAATCAGTTGGATCTCATGGTAAATCTCCGTTTCATCAAAACATATATGGACTATCCAAAAATAATTTTGCAATTTTTATGATTAAATCACGATCTTCAGCTGTTATTGTTTTAGCCATTATTTTTTATTAAATTAAATAAAAAAATATTAATTAATAAAATAGGAGTATTTATTTTAAAATCAAGGAAATTGTGAATATATTCCTTTTTTATTGATTTTTTAATCAAATTTTATATTGGTTGAATATATTTAATTTGGAATAAAAAAATAATGGATATTAAAGAATTCTTAGAAAAGTTTAAAAGTTTTTCAGTTCAAGACTTTGAGCATTTAACATATGCAATGATAAAACCTGATGCAATACGTGCAAAAGAAGAAATTATCCAGGATATTGAGGGTAGATGATTTGAAATTTTATTCCATCAGGATTATCAGTTTTCCAAAGATCTTGCTCAGAATTTTTATTCAGAACATAAGTGAAAATTCTTTTATGACCGTCTTGTAGAACAAATGACCACAGGTCCAGTGGTTGTCCTTATTCTTAAGAAAGATGGAGATATTCCTTGTTATCAAGCATGGAGAAACGCTCTCGGAGCTACAAATCCTGCAAATTCAGAGGAATGAACACTTAGAAATATTTATACATACAAACTTTTCGGAGGCCCTGAAATGTATGCTCAGGAGAAGGCGACGAACTGCTTCCATGGAGCAGATTCTGTGGCATCGGTTATCAGGGAATCAAACTTGGTTCTGTATGATATCGCCATGAATTCTTAGTCTGAATCTATCACTTAAAAGGGGCAGGTTTTTTATCTGATCTTTTTTGATTTTCATTTGAAAAAAATATAAGGAATTGTACAATGAATAAATATTTATTTTCGTGGTAAACAATGTTTCATTATTTTCAGTGAAAGGTAGAAAAAAAAGGCTGAATTACATTATTAATTCACGACTTTATAGGAATTCAGGTTTCTTATGCTTGAATCAAGTCTGAATGAGAATTCTATCTTTTCCCAGTTTATGATGAAAATAAGAGAACTGTACAATATTTTGCATTCGATACATTAGAGCAAAAACAGATTTTTGAGCAATTCTTGAAAGTAAACTGAATCTGAAGTAAAACAGCGTTTCAGCTCGCTCAAACTCCATCAGAAGAACTTTCAAACGCAGTCAAAAATATGGATGTGAAATTCTTTCAATCGATCCCATGAGTATGACCAAAATGAGCAAAGAAAATCCTACTCGAGCTCAAAGATTCACTCAACGTAAACGAATTATCTTCACTCGATGTGGACCAAAAATTATTCAAAGATATTGTAAAATCTATGCGTTGACTAGGATATGAAGCAGAAAGTGTAAAGAAAGTTCTCCTTACATATAAAGAGCCAATCACCAAAGAAAAAATACCAGAAATTATCAAACGAATTATTTCACAACTTTAGAAATCAGATTAACTGCATATGTTTCAACTCAAAGCGATATTAGATACATATTGAACCAAAATAAAGTACGCATTATGAGTAGCTCTTTTTATTGCGATGATTTTTGCAATTAGGACATATGTAAACTATTTGACAGTGATGGATTCTATCGAAACTGTAAATTCAAGGACTGCGTCAGTTCAAAGTGAAATGGATTATGCTCAGAATTTTCAGAAAAAATATTTGGCTTCAGACTACGGATATCTTTTTTTGGCACATGATAATTCAATGGTTTTTCAATGAGAGGAAATTATACTTTTTAAATCTTCTGAAGATGTAGTGGAAACGTGATTTAATGCTGATTTAACGCATATTCCTTATCGTCCAACGGAAGAAGAACAGAGAAAGATGATGGAACCTACAAAAGCATGGAATTTATATCTCAGTGAAACTTGGTCTAAAATAAAATAATTTAATATTTCACAAAAATATAATGCTGACTACATTCTCGATATTCTGGATATTAAACGTATTTTATCAAGTCATAGCTACATTTTTGGTATATTGAATTCATCTATGTGAATCGACATATCCAGCATTAATTCGTGAATGAATATGGTTATTATTCCTGTTCATAGTTTTGATTTTGTGATACAAAAAATTTAAACCATACTGGAAACATTGGAAAAAAGTTTGGATAGCATTTATAATCCTAATTGTAGTTTCAGTCTTATTTTCACTTTTGAAAGATGCAACGTTGAGTAATATGTTTATCTGAATCAAATACTGATTCCGATGGACGTTTATACTAATCTCTGCAAGTTTTTTTGGATATGTGATTTCAGAAAAACGACAAAAATCTAAACTGATTCAAATTCTTCCACGAGTTTTAGTTTGAATCGTTTGAGCAGGATTTTTGTGGCAATGAGCTAAATTGTTGCGACCAGATTTTTTCTATTCATTGGGATATGGAGGATTAGACGACTATTCTTACGGAGAAAATCCACCAATATATTATCTCACATGATATGAATGAACTTTGCGTTGGCAATGATTCTTCTCATGACCAAACAATTACTGATATTTTTTGGTTGCATTTCTTCCATTCGTTTGGCGATTTTTTACGAATAAAATCAAGAAAAAAGAAGATACAGTTCTATCAATTCTTGCTTTGGTAGTGCGAATGGCATGAATGGTAGCTACACTTTCTCGTGCAGTTTTGGTTTGAATGGTCGTAGTTTTTGTAGCTCTATATTGGAACCAGTTGAAATCAAAAAAGAGATGGTTGCTTCGATGAGGAATCTGACTTTTAGTTGCTTTGGCTGTATTATCAGTTCTTAAACGAGAATCCACAGTCTGACATATCACTAGTAAATTATCCACAATTCCAGAAGTAATTTCTGAGCCACTTTGACACTGACTTGGAAGTTCAGGACCAGCAATTCATTATGAATGAAAATATCTCCCAGAAAATTATTTCCTACAAATAATGCTCGATATCGGAACAGTTTGATTCTTAGTTCGAATATTTATGCTAATGTGTTTGCTTTTGGTTCAATATAAAGTGATATGATTAAGTAAATGGAAGCTGACTAACGAGGAAGAATATCAACTTCAAGTATTGCATAAATTACAAATCTGATTTTTCGCTCTATTCATAATGTGATTATTCTTGCATGTATTCGAAGACAGCATGGTAAATTACTTATTCTTTACGATATATGGAATAGTCTTGGGAAGCTTGAGTACAAAGCTGAAAGGGGAGTTGTCATGGAAAGAAGTTTTAGAGCAGAATAAAGATTTGCATTAAAAATTAGTTTTATATAATCATTCATCATAATGAGAAAAAATATTTTGTACTTCCTGGCTTGAGTTATTGTAACAATAATTGTTTGACGAGTTTTTATTAACTATTGAAAACAATGAACTTCAAGCAATTCAGTTGTCCTTGAAAATACTAGTAATCAAGTATCTTTTGAAGACAAGGAAAAATGTATGAAATATTATGATACATATAAAAACTATCTTACCAAAGAATATGAAGGAAATATTGAAAAATGAGATATTTTTGAATTTGAAATGTTTTATAATTCAGAATTAGATACATGTTTATCTGCTTATTGATTAAAGGGTATAAGAATTGTTAGCTGAGAAACATACAAAGATCAAATTTTTAAAATCGTTGATTATCTTGATTGAGAGAAAGAATTATATACATGCCGTGAAAATCCTCATTTGTTTTGAGTAGATAAGAATTGTGAACGAGAATGGAAATTTGAAAAAGAAAAATATAGAAATTAAAAGTTTCTAAAAAGCTCTCCAAACGGAGAGCTTTTTTCTATAATTACTAATTAGCTTCTAATACTGAATTAATTAATTCTCCCTCAATATCATTCTGAATATATCTTTCCACTGGTCTAGCTCCATATTGTGGATCGTAAATCTTTTCAATGATATCTTTCACTTGTTTAGCTGTGAATTTAGGCAATTTAATTCATTCATTTCATTTCCATGCATCCAAGAATGTAGCCAACTGCATATTGAATATTGATTTCAAATCATCTTTGCTGAGTGGCTTGAATACCACTTTGTGGTCAATTCTATTCAATAGTTCAGGAGATAAAGAATTTTTAAGCTGATCTAAGACCCTTTCTTTAATTAAGTCAAAATCTTTTGCACTCATTTCTTTTTCGTCTCCAGTAGCGAATCAAATGCTAACTTGTTTCTTACTAAATTCTTCACTTCCGATATTAGAAGTCATGATTATGATAGTAGATTTGAAGTCAATTAATCTTCATTTACTATCTTTTAGCTGTCATTCATCCAATATTTGTAATAAGATATTCAATACATCCGGTGAAGCCTTTTCAATTTCATCGAATAGAATTACAGAATAAGGTTTTCTTCTAACAGCTTCAGTTAAGTTTCCTCAATCTTCAAATCCTACATATCCAGCAGGAGATCAGATTAATTTACTTACAGAAAATTTTTCCATAAATTCAGACATATCAAACCTGATCATAGCACTTTCATCTCCAAAGTAATCTCTTGCTATAAGTTTTGCTAAATATGTTTTACCTACTCCAGAAGGTCCAAGGAATAGGAAACTTCCGATAGGTTTTTTCTTATTAATCATAGAAAGTCTGGACCTAGTTAGAGTTTTAACTACAGCATCTACAGCTTCATCCTGTCCAATGATACTTTCTTTCAAAGTTCACTTTAATCTTTTTAATTTGCTGATTTCATCTTCATTCACGATATTTACAGGGATTCAAGTTTTTTCTGCCAATACATTTCCGATATCTTTTGCATCAATCATACTTCTCAAATGAGTAGGTATTGTGCTTTTATTTCTGATTGATTGTAATTTTTGCTTCAAATTCTCTTCCTTTTCTTTCAAATCTGCAGCAGTAAAATAATCCTGATTTTCAATCGCTTTAGTGATTTTTTTCTGAATTGATTCTATTTCTTTTTCAGCTTTTTGATAATCGTCATTTACTTCTAATTTTTCTTGCATAGTAGATTTTCTAGCACAAGCTTCGTCTAGAATATCTAATGCTTTATCAGGTAAATGCTTATTCAAAATATATCTTTTACTCAAATTGATAGCAGCAGAAATAGCATCAGGAGAAATCTGAACTCCATGGAAGTCTTCATAAGTTTTCTTGAGTCATTCAATGATTAGTTGAGTACTTTCATTATCTGGCTCATTTACTACTACTTCCTGAAATCTTCTCTTCAAAGCTGCATCTTTTTCAATTACCTTTTGATATTCATCAAAAGTTGTAGCTCCGATTAATTTTAATTTTCCTCTAGATAGCATAGGTTTGAGCATTTGAGCAGCATCATTATGATCTTGTCCACCTGCTCCGATAATTGTATGAACCTCATCGATAAACATTATGATATTATTTGCAGGATCGATTGCTTCGTCCAAAATTGATTTCATTCTTGCTTCAAATTCTCCACGATATTTAGTTCCTGCAACCAAAGTTCCCATATCCAAAAGGAAAAGACGTTTTCCTTTGAGTTTATCAGGCACTTTTCATTCATTAATTCTTTGAGCTAATCCTTCTACAATTGCAGTTTTACCTACTCATGGTTCTCAGATAAGTAGGGGATTGTTCTTTGTTTTACGTAAAAGTGTATAAATCACTTGATTGATTTCTTGTTCACGTCAAATAATTGGATCGATAAATCCATTTTTACATTCTCTGGTTAAATCTGTACCAAAGTATTCTATATTCAGCTTTTTCTCTTCTTTTTTCTTTGTTGCAGTTCCATTTGCATCAATATTTTGATCGTAATCCTGTCAAATCTCGCTTTCTACGCTATTTTCAGGATTTGAAACATCATTCTCTTTCAAGAAAGCTTCTAATTCATTCAAGTTGTCATTAATGTTTATCATAGTTTGTACTTTACTAGGATCT
>Ga0247611_10007168_pt1 | contig 14078 bp, 20 predicted proteins | sample 177DNAGHGhighgp2_FD_192422 | JGI IMG/M metagenome (GOLD analysis project Ga0247611, IMG submission 192422) | Sheep rumen microbial communities from Palmerston North, Manawatu-Wanganui, New Zealand - 1770 DNA GHGhigh gp2 | ecosystem: Host-associated > Mammals > Digestive system > Stomach > Rumen...
CCCGACATACTATACTTGGATCGATGACAAAACTGGAGCGGAGCGCAGATATTATGATGCGCTTTATCCGATCAATCCGACTCAGGTCGATTTTATCGAGGACGCAAGCGGCAGACTGTTTGTGACATTTTGGTTTTGGAATGGTTACACAACTACAGTGCCTTATGACGATGTAATTCACATCAGATACAACTATTCGATCAATCAGTATATGGGCGGAAATGAGATGGGACAGCCTGATCATCAGGCGCTCCTCGAAACGCTCAATTTGAATAACGATCTCCTGCAGGGAGTCGCGAAGGCGATGAAAGCATCTTATGCGGTCAATGGTGTTGTGAAGTACAACACACTGCTTGACAGCGGAAAGACGGAAGCCGCATTGAAAGAGCTTGAAAACAAGCTTCGCAATTCGGAAAGCGGATTCCTGCCGCTTGATCTGAAAGCTGAATTCACTCCGCTTGAACACAAGACAGCTCTTGTGGACAAGCCGACACTCGAATTCATTGACTCGAAGATTCTGCGCACATGGGGAGTGCCGCTTCCGATCCTGACTGGCGATTATACAAAACAGCAGTACGAAGCTTTTTATCAGAAAACGCTCGAGCCGCTTGCGCTTGCATTCTCGCAGGCGCTGACGAAAAAAATGTTCACTCCTCGCGAGCGAGCTTTCGGCAACAAGATCGAGCTTTATCCGAAAGACTTGATCTTCATGACGATCTCTCAAACGCTCGAGATGATCAACATCCTCGCGCCTACAGGCGGAATGTTTGAAAATGAAAAGCGCACAGCACTCGGACTGCGTCCGCTTCCTGAGCTTGAGGGCAAGCGATATATGTCACTTAACTGGATCGAAGCGAACAATGCTGATCAATATCAGGTCGGCAAGGTAAATGTCGATGTGGTTGATAAAAATTCAGATGAAAATGTCATGGAGGAATAAGAGATGGCAGGAACTCATGAAGCTCCGCAGAGCGCAAACGAAGCGATTCTGCAAAACATGGTAGGAGAAACAAATATTCTGCGCGAGCCGCAAAGCCGAATCGAAGCACTGCTGACCGAGCTTTTAGGCACTTTGGAGGGAAGCGGAATCTCTGTGCCGACAAGCGATGGCGATTATATACTGCATGTCGAAAATGGTGTTGCGACATGGGTTTCAACAAGCGCTTTGGAAGTAAACGAAGGTTAAAACGATCTCAGGCGGTGATCATTCATGGACGAGCTTTCGCTGTTAAAAGAAAAAACGAAAACACTGACGATAACAGAAGTCAGATTTAATCATAATCATGGCAAAGACGGAAGATTCACTTCAGGCGGCGGATCGAAAAGCGGCGGAAGTGGTGGCGGCGCTTCAGGAAGTGTTGCTGATTCTGTAAAAGCCGAGACCGACAAAGTCAAAAGCCGACTTTCAAATAATTACTCTCCGATCAAAAAGCAGGAAATTGACATGGCGGAAGTTAAAAGTCGCGGCGGACTGACTGACGAAGAAGCTAAAGCAAGCGCAAAAGTTGCGGAAAAAGTCTTTAGTGAAGCATCCGCAAAAGAGCCGATCATCACAGATGACATTGTGTCCTCTGTTTCTGATGTAGGCGGTCAGATGTATGGTCTTGAATTCAGATTGAAACAGCCGACTTCACTGGCAGGAAAGATCGGTGCTGATGCAAAAGAAGATAACATCTCATTTGCTGAAGCAGGCGCGAGCATAAAAGACTCGGTCAGATATACTGCGGTCATTGATGAAGGCAATTTCACAAAAGGATATCAGGACATCAAATCGTCATTAGAAAGCAAAGGATATACTGAAGTCAGATGTAAAAACTTCTATGACACATACAGCAAAGGGAAATCCGATCAGAAAGCTGTCCAGTGTGTCTATGAGGACAAATCAGGATTCAAATTTGAGCTTCAATTCCACACTCCTTCAAGTCAGGGAGCGAAGGAATTAAATCATCCGCTTTATGAATCGCAGAGGAAAGCAACAACGAGCGATGCTCGGAAAAAAGAGCTTTCAGCACAGATGCGAGAGATCGGGACGCATGTTCCCGATCCGAAGGGAGTCATGTCAATCAAATCGCATGGATAATATGTGATTTTGGGTATATTTGCCTATTGACTATTGACTTTTTAGGTATTTTATAGTATAATACATGCGGAAGGAAGAGGTAAAAAATGGAAACTTTCTATGTCCTCCGAAAGAATGGCGCAGTGAAGAGGATCGCAAAGATCGTTGACAATGCGCTTGCCTATGCTTGGGAGAATGGTCAGTGGATTCCGATGGCAGGACTGCTGAAGATTCAGAACGAAGTGACAGATTACGAAGAGATAAGCAAGGAAGAAGTGGAAAGACTGACTCGCAATGGGTAAAACGATGCTCGAAAAAGCTTTCAAAATTTCATACATGGCACACAAAGGTCAGATGGATAAAGGCGGCGCTCCGTATTATCTGCATCCGATCTTTGTGGCGCTCAACATGGAGACCGAAGATCAGAAAATTGTTGCCTTACTGCATGATGTGGTCGAAGATACGGAGATCACACTTGATGATTTAAGGCAGGAAGGATTCTCGGAAAACATAGTCGAAGCAGTCGATGCCATTACGAAAAAAGGCGAAGCTTACGAAGTCTATCTGCAGAAGGTCAAAGCAAATGCGCTTGCGCGAGCTGTTAAGATCGGCGATCTAAAACATAATTCCGACATAACGAGGATAAAAAATCCTACAGAAAAGGATATCAAGCGAATAGAAAAGTACAAGAAATCATTGGACTATTTGCTTGCGGACTGAGCATGAACGAAGAACTGGAACTGTTAAAACAGAAAACGATCACGCTGACTGTCTGTGAGGTAAGGTATAACCACAATCATGGCAAGGATGGGAGATTTACTTCAGGCGGCGGATCGGGAAGCGGCGGAAGTGGATCAGGAAATGCATCTTATAAGAAAGCGGACGCAGGGACGCAACTGGCACATCAAAAAGCAATTGCAAAACTGAACGGATCGGAATATGAAGATGGCACTTATAATCTTGATACACTGACTCAGGTCAGCTATTCCAAAGGTTATCAGGTTACATTCTGTCAGATCGGGGACAACTATTCTGATGCTGAATATGCAGATAAGGTCAATGAATTTTTAGGTGTTTCGTCTGATGGTGCATCAAGCGCAGGAAAATTCGGCGGTACTCCTGAAGTATCATTTCATGTGGCGGATCGAGCAACTGCGGAAAGACTGGGACGAAAATATAATCAAATATCAATTTGGGACTGGGAAAACTGCGAAGAAATAAGCACAGGCGGATCAGGGAGAAGATAAAATGGCACTCGATAATAAAATTGAGGAATTTCAGCATAGATATCCGACAAGGGCGGAAAAAGAAGAAGCCTTGCGCAACATGTCAAACGAAGAGATCGATGACCTGATCGGTGCAAGCTCTAATGTTCAGGCGAAGATTTTTTATGCTTCATTCAAGAAAAAAGATGATGGTGCGAGAAAATGAAGAAAGAACTTGAAAGAAGATCATATGATTTTGAAGTGTCTGCCGCTTCAAACGAAAAAGGAAGCATGATCACTGGCAGACCGATTGTTTATAACAGCAAAACGAATCTCGGATTATTTGACGAAGTGATCGAATCAGAAGCTTTGGCAAAAGCTGATCTGACTGATGTTCGATTCCTTGTGAATCATGACATAAGCAAAATTCCGCTTGCGCGATCAAGGCGAAACAATGGCAACAGCACGATGCGACTGATCCCTGATGAAAGCGGATTATCAATCGAAGTACAGCTCGACACAGAAAACAATTCCGAAGCGAGAGCGCTTTACAGTGCTGTTGAGCGAGGCGACATGACAGGCATGTCATTCATGTTTAGCATAGATGACGAAGAGTGGGAAAATCTCGAAAGCGATCATCCGACTCGTCATATCAGAAAAATTGGAAAAGTTGTCGAAGTCAGTGCAGTGACTTTCCCTGCATATGAATCGACTGAAATATCTGCACGAAGCAAGGAAGCATTGGACAATGCTCGGTCAGCACTGGAGAGCGCAAGACAGCAAAGTGCAACATCAGTGGACACTGATGAACGCGAACTCGAACTGCTCAAAGAAAAAACAAAAATCTTATCAAAAGGAGTATGAAACAATGAGAAAAGATGTTCTCAAGAAGCGCCATGAAAGACTTCTCGCAAAGCGCGAAGCTCTCAAGGCAAAAGCACTCGCGTCCTCTGATGTCAGCGAGGTGCGCTCGATCAACGAACAGATCGAAGATGTAAATGCAGAAATTGCAGAAACGGCAGACGAAATATCCGCAATCGAAGAAGAGGAAAGGTCTGCTTCCCAGTTTGAAGAGGTGAGATCGAATCCGCCTGCCAATGCGACTCGCGTCAATGGCAGTGTAGTCGCAGGATTCGGACTTGGTGCAACTGGATCGCAGACTCGCGAAAATTCCGATCCTTTCAGCTCGCTCGAATATCGTCAGGCATTCATGACCTACGCTCAGACTGGCAGAGAGATTCCTGTGAATCTTTATCAGCGCGATGGCGCTCCTGCCAACACTAATTCGCTCGGCGCAACGATTCCGACCACTGTGCTGAATGAATTCATCAACCTGATCAGAAAGAGATATGGCAATCTGTACGCGAAAGTCCGCAAGCTCAACATCAAGGGCGCTGTCAAAGTGCCGATTTCCGAGCTTCAGGCGACCTTCAAGTGGGTGACTGAAGATACTGTTTCTCCTCGTCAGGATGGCGGCAAGATCAATCAGTATGTCGAATTCAGCTACAACATGGCGGAGATTCGCGTTTCGCAGACTCTCCTGTCCTCGATTGTAACGCTCGATCTCTTCGAGAGAGAAATCGTCCGCATCATGCTGATCGCCTACATGCAGGCGATGGACACTGGAATCGTCAAGGGAACTGGTGTCGGTCAGATGCTTGGCATCCTGAACGATCCTCGCGTCACTGGACAGGCGGATCATATAATCGAAATGACTGCTTCCGATATCAACAACTGGACTGCTTGGAGAAAGAAATTCTTTGCCAAGATTCCGCTTGGATATCGCGCAGGCGAATTCATCTTCCCTCTCGGAACTGTGGATGCATATCTCGAAACGATGGCGGATGCCAACAACAATCCTGTATTCCGTCAGGCGACTGGACTTGAGGTCAACAGCGGCGATGAAAGGAATCCGAATGGCAGATTCTTCGGCAGAGAAATTTCTCTTGTCGAGCCTGACATCCTTCCTGATTTCGACAGCGCCAATGCGAATGACATTGTCGGTATCTTTTGGCAACCTGAAGAGTATGCCATCAATACCAACATGCAGTTTGGCATGAGAAGATGGTTTGATGAGGATCGCAATGAGTGGGTGAACAAGATGCTCACTGTTGTTGATGGTAAAGTCCTCAATCCTCGCGGCATCTATCTGATTAAGAAGAAAGCTTCTTCGTAAATCAAAAATAAACCAAAAAGGAGCTTCCGAAAATGCTGAATACTATAGATGCACTTAAAGCTCTATATGTTGCACTCGGCGGAGATGCCGCTGATGTTGCCGATCTCACGATCATCCCTGAACTGATTGCCGCAATTGCGGAAAAGGTCGAGGATGTGACGGAAGCGGCAAACGCAAAAGAGCTTCCTGAAGTGTCCGCAACGGACAACGGAAAAGTCCTTAAAGTTGCCGATGGCAAATGGGCAGTCGGCGCTGATGCCACAGCTTAATTTATAAAAAAAAGGAGCATTCGCGCAATGGTTTCACTTGCAACTGTTAAAAACGCGCTCGGGATCACAGGAGATTATCAAGACGCGACTTTACAAGTATATATCGATGAAGTGGTGTCATTTCTTGTTGACTCAGGTGTGACAGAAAGCAACATTACAGATGGAATTGTTGCGCGAGGTGTCTCTGATCTGTGGAATTACGGAAGCGCAGAAGGAAAGCTTTCGCAGTATTTCTATGAACGCGCTTCACAGCTCGCACTCAAAAAATAAAAAAGGAGAAAAAACAATGATAAACAATGATCGTATTGTTCCTGTACAGAAGATTGATCTTCTGTCGCTGATCGGAACTGTTCTTGCTCTGAACAGCACTTCCTATACTGTCCTTGCGGCGACTGATGTCGAGGGCGATTTCGAAGTCACTGGATCGGGTGCGGCAGGCAACAAGCTTGCCAATCAGCCGCTGAAATCTCTTGATTTCAAGTCGGGTGTCACTTCAGGCACTGTGTACTTTGTTGCCGCTTATGATTACGAAGGATTCAAGGTCGCAGGAAATGCCGCCACTTATGGCGAAGGCGCGACTGTAAAGAAGGACGGAGTCAGTCTTTACAAAGCTGTACTCGGAAGCGGCACTGTGACGATCACTGCGCTCACTCCTGAAGTCGCTTAATCTATGGCACAATTTCGACCTACGCTTCCATTTTCGACAGCGTTGATCGTTTTGAAGCCGACTTCAATCGAAAAGGTCATGGGAGTGCCTAAAAAGGTATTCCCTGACCTTAAAGATGGCATTCGAATAAATGCGTCTTTTAAGACTTACGGCGGCACTCGCTCAGAAGAAAAGACTGTTGATGGACTGATGTCAATCGAGGACACTGCATATGTGCAGACATGGTACAGACCTGACATCACAAGCGATTGTCGGATTGTTGTTGCGCAGACTGGCGCGACATATGAAATCATCAACGATCCTGAAAACATCAACTGCCGAAATCAATTTCTGAAGTTTATGGTGCGGCGAGTCAAAGGCGGTGTCTAATGTCAATCAAATTAAATCTTGAGGGATTCAATGAACTCCTCAAGAAAATTGAAAAGGCAGGCGGCAAGACTGAGTCGGCGACAAGGGCATGCATGGAGAAATCAGCGCTGATCATGCAGGACGAGCTAAAATCGCAAATGCGAGCTTCGGAAGTCACAAAAACACTGATCGATGCAATGCCTGATCCGACTGTCAAGAATGATTATGGATTGATCACAGCGGAGGTCGGATATAAAAAAGGCACATTTGATCCGAAAAATCTCTCTGATGGGTACAAAGTTGTGTTTCTTAACTATGGGACTCCGTACAGAAAGAAACATGGCAAAGAACGCGCTCGGGGATTTATTCAAAGAGCAAAGAGCAAAGCAAAGCCGAAAATTAAAGCGGCGCAGGAAAAAACATTGAAGGACATCTTGAAAGGACTTGAATCATGAAAACAGAATTGATCGCGATCCTCGAGGAATTTTGTCCTGATAATGTTTATCTGCAGGGATCGATGAATCCCGATATTGCATATCCTGAGAAGTTTATAACATTTTTCACTTCAGACAGCGATTTCAATGCTTTTTATGACAATGACGCAAATCGGATCGATTGGAAAGTCAGTGTCATATTTTATTCATCAAATCCTGCCGAACTGGAAAGTGTGCCGCCTTTGATCATCAAGGCACTCAAAGCTGAAGGATTCATCCCTATAACTGCAGGGATCGATGTCATCAGCGATGTCATAACGCATACAGGATGGGCGATGGATTTTTACTATCCTGAAAATTACCACTAAATTTTTAAGAAAGAAGGTACAAAATCATGGCTGTCGAGTTTAGAGGTTGCAAGAAACTCGTTTACGCAGAAGTCACGAAGGACGATGCAAGTGATTTTACCACTGGAACAGTCAAGGCGCTCGCTCCTGTTGCGGAAATCAGCAAATCTGTCGAGACTTCAAGCGAAGCTCATTACTATGACAACAAAGCCGCCATCATCATCAACACTGAAGGCGCTGACACTGTCACTTTCACGATTGCTGTTCCCGATTTTGAGACTTATGCCGAGCTGACTGGCAGGACATATGACTCAACGAAGAAAATGTTTATCGAAAGCGAAAGAGTACAGAAGTATTTCGCTGTCGGTTACATTCTCGGCGAGATCGGCGAAGGCGAGGATGAGCGCTATGTATGGAGACTCAAGGGAACATTCAACATTCCTGACGAGACTTCTGCAACGAAGAATGACGGAACGGATGCCAACAATCTGTCTCTCGAATTCTCGGGCATTTATACTCAGCATGAATTCACCAATGGCAAGGGAACTGGCAATGCAGGAGCGGCAAAAGCTGTCTCTGTTCTCAAGTCTGCCAATGTTGCGACTGAGACGCAGTTTTTCACTGCTGTTGTGACTCCTGATACCACATTCACTCCCTAACATAAAAACGAGGAGCGATCCGAATGAATTATCAGGAATTTATCAAGCCTGAACTGCTGATTCTGATTCCTGTGCTGTATTTTATCGGAATTGCCATCAAGAAGAGCGCGATCAGAGACGCGCTGATTCCGCTTATACTGGGCGCTGTGGGCATTTTTGTGTCGGGGATATATTTACTCGCCACAACTGAGATCAGCGGTCTAAAGGCGGTTGCAACTGCCATATTTACGGCGCTGACGCAGGGCATCCTGTGTGCGGCGGCGGCAGTGTATGGCAATCAGATAATCAAACAGGCGATCAAGGACAAGCAGGAGCTTGCCGAAGCAAAAAAAGAAGAGGAAGAGGACTGAAAACATGGCACAGTTTGAATTGAACATATACGGAAACAATGACGAAATTGTCAAGACATACGCAACTGACAAAGTGCGGTGGGGAGTTTTCATGCAGGCGCTTGAATTGCAGGACAGTCTCGCAGAAAAGAGTGCCGCAGAGCAATTCAAACTGATCAACAGCTTTGTCAAAAAAATCTTTCCTGATCTGACGGATGCCGAGCTTGAATGTGCCGATGCCGATGACATTGTCAACACATTCAAACAGCTTCTGCACAAATCCAGTGCAATTGGTGTCTCGTCAAAAAACGCATAAGGGGAAGCGCTTCAGGCGCTTCCCTAAATGCGCCACAAGAGCCGATATCAGTTTTTGTTGAGCTTATGCGCACAACAATGACTCTTGCGGCAAATTTGCGATGCAGTCCATTTGAAATTTTCGGTCAGGACACTGACGAAGTGATCATGGTGATCAATTTTTATATAGAGCTTGGATTCGAGGAAAGCGAAAAGCCGAAAGCGCCTGTGCGCATGGCGAAAGAAAGAAGAATCCGAGTAAATGACAAAACGGCGACTAATGGGTGGTTTTGAGGAGGTGAGAAATTGTGGCAAGCGAAAGACTCGGCGCATCATTCAGTATCGACATAACACAACTTCAGGCAGGACTCAAAACTGCAAACCGACTCATCCGAGAAAGTCAAAGCGAATTCAGATCGGCGGCGGCAGGACTTGATGACTGGAGCAAATCCGAGCAGGGACTGAATGCAAGGATCAGCTCACTGAATCAGATTACCACTGTACAGCGCGAAAAAGTAAGAGCGCTCACAGCATCATATGAAAAGCTCATTGACGAAGGACTCGATCCTGCAAGCGACAGAGCGATCCAGTTGCGGACGCAGATCAACAACGAAAAAGCGGCACTGGCGCAAAACGAAGCTGAACTGAAGAGAAATCAGGAAGCTCTCAAAGGTCTCGGCAGAGAAAGCGACAATGCAGGCGGCAAGCTTGAAAAGCTCGGATCAATCGCGAAAGCGGCAGGAGCGGCAATTGCGGCATCACTGGCGGCGGCAGGCACTGCTGTTGTTGGTCTTGTTAAAAGTGCAGTCGATGCATATGCGAATTATGAACAGCTTGTCGGCGGTGTTGAGACTCTTTTCGGCACTGGCGGTCAGTCGATTGAAGAATATGCGCAATCAGTCGGAAAATCGGTTGATGAAGTCAAAGATGATTATGCAAAATTAGAGTCGGCACAGACCACTGTTTTGAACAATGCGGCAGGCGCATTCAAAACAGCAGGAATGTCGGCAAATGAATATATGGAGACTGTGACGAGTTTTTCTGCAAGCTTGATCTCAAGTCTCGGCGGCGATACAGTAAAAGCGGCAGAATACGCTGATCGAGCCATCACAGACATGTCTGACAACGCAAATAAAATGGGTACTGATATCGGATCGATCCAGTATGCCTATCAAGGATTTGCGAAGCAGAATTATACGATGCTCGACAACCTGAAGCTCGGGTATGGTGGTAATCAGACCGAGATGGCGCGACTGATCAAGGATGCGTCCAAAATGACGGATGTTCAGAAGAAGCTGAACATTACTGTCGAAGAAGGCGACATGTCCTTTGCGAACATAGTCAACGCGATCTCTGTTGTTCAAAGCAACTTGGGGATCATGGGGACAACTGCGAAAGAAGCAAGCACAACGATTCAGGGAAGCTTGCATTCTATGAAATCCGCTTGGCAGAATGTTCTCACTGGCATGGCGGATGAATCGCAGGACATTGATGCGCTGATTCTCGATCTTGTAGACTCAATCGGAACATTCGCGGAAAAAATTCTTCCTCGCGTTTCGGTGGTCATGGATGGACTCATCAAAATGATCGAAAAACTCCTTCCGCAGATTCCTCCTCTGCTTCAGCAATTCCTCCCTGTTTTGCTCGAGGGAGTCACAAACCTGATGCATGGTGTAGTGCAAATCCTGCCGCAAGTGGTTGATACAATCATGGAAGTTGTGCCGCAACTGATCACAGCGCTGATCGGCATGCTTCCGACATTGATGCAGACTGTGGTTGACATTGTTGTTCAGATTATCAATGCGCTATCAACAATGATGCCGACAATTGTTGATGCGATCATGGAGATTTTGCCGATCTTGGTGACATCTCTGATCAATGCGATTCCTCAGCTTCTGCAGGCGGCGATCACATTCCTGATGGCAATTGTTGAAGCGATCCCGACAATAGTCGAAGCGCTTGTCACAAATCTGCCGATGATCATTGACACAATCGTCAACACTTTAATTCAGAATCTCCCGATGATCATAAATGCGGCGATTCAGCTTTTCATGGGCATAATTAAGGCAATTCCGCAGATTCAAGCGGCATTGGTCAAGAATCTGCCGACAATCATTCGAAGCATTGTCGATGGACTGATCAAGGGAATTCCCGAGCTGATCAAGGCAGGCGGACAACTTCTCGCAGGACTTTTTGAAGGATTGCTCGATCCAAAAGTGATTTGGAACAACATTAAAGCGATGGGCAACTCGATCCTTGACGGAATCAAGGGATTCTTCAAGATCAAATCTCCGTCAAAGGTCATGGAGTCAGTGATCGGAAAGAATCTCGCACTCGGAATCGGTGAAGGATTCGAAAACAATGTCGGCGAGGTCAACAATCAGATCGCAAAGGCATTTGATCTGCAGGGCATGGCGGCAGGCGCAAAAGCGGCAGGCGCTGATGTCGGCAGATCGGGAAGTGTTGTTGTCAATCAGTACAACACATTCTCAAATCCGCACAGCAGATATGAGCTTTACAGAACGAAGCAAGAAACAGCGGCGGCGGTCAGACTGGCGATGGGTGGTGTTTGAGCATGAGCATGATCAAGATGGTATATGTCTCCCAGTGGGGAGGTACGCTCGATCTTTTTGACAATGATCTGTTTTGGGTGACAAACATTGACGGACTGACCAATGTCGCGACAAGCATTGCTTCTGTGGTGATCGGCGGCATTGATGGCGATGAGATCAACAACATACAAGCTCAGCCGCGAGACATAATCATGGATTTTCGCATCAAGACAGGAGTCAATGTCGAATACGCTAAAAGAGCGATCACTGCGATTATAAAAGCAAAACAAAAATGCACATTGCAATGGACGCAAAATCAGCGGACTCTTGTCATTCAAGGCACTGTTTCGGCGATTACAATGCCGAGATTCAAGCAGGGAGTGACGATGCAAGTCTCGATCCACTGCGGTGTGCCTTTTTGGGAAGATCAGAACGAAACGGAATCCGAAATAAGCGAAGCGGAAAATCTGCATTATTTCACAGACTATGTGAACGATATGCTTTATTTCCCCGATGATCATGGCATTCCTTTCGGAGAAATCGATACAAGCAGGACGAAAACATTCAATAATTCAGGCGATGTTGCTGTCGGCATGGTCATAGAAATTATCGCATATAAAACTGTTACAAATCCGATTATTTATGATCAGTACGGCAATTTCTTCGGGATCGGGTACGGATCAAAGACTGTGACGATGGCGGCAGGCGACAAGCTCGTCATTAATACAAAGAAAAACGAAAAATCGGTCAAGCTGAATGGTGAGTCAATGCTCGATTACATCAAGCCGCAATCGACATGGATTCAGCTCGAAGCAGGAGAAAACACTTTTTCGATCAACAGCGATGATTCCGAGATCGACAACATGGTGTTTACTTTAATTTATCGTCAGAGGTATGTGTGATGATCGATCTTGTGGAAATCAAAAACGCAGATCGGGTGACAGTCGGTGTAATTGATGCGGCATCTTCGATCATATGGCGATCCGTATATTTCGGAGTCGGCGATTTCGAAATATACGCGAAAGCCGATGAACAGAATGTCGAGCTGTTAAAAGTCGGGTACTATGTGACAAGACCGAATAATGACGAGATCGGGATCATTGAGCATGTCAATCTGACATTTAACTTTTCCGATGGTTACATGCTCACAGCGACAGGAAGATTCGCAAAATCGCTGTTGGATCGGCGCTTGATATACAAGCTATCCGAGACTGTAAACACTCCGACTGTGATCAGCGGAAATGTCGAGATCGCGGTGCGAAAGCTTGTGCAGGACAATGCAATCGATTGCTCATTTGACAGCAGGCGGAACATTCCGATTTTAGGACTGGCGGCACTGCAGGGACTAACTCCGACAATTGTTGATGGATCAGGGCAGGCGGCGCAAAAGCAAGTCTCATATCAGAATCTGCTTGAGTACACAGAAAAAGTCCTGCATGAGTACGGACTTGCGGCAAAAGTGATCTTCAACAACAGCAACAAAAAACTGCTGTATCAGGTTTATCAAGGCACTGATCGAAGCACTGGCAATGCCGCAGGAAATGACGCAGTTATTTTCTCGCTTGATTATGATAATCTTGTTTCGTCAGAATACGATTACAGCGAGACAAGACTCCGCAATTCTGCGCTGATCGGCGGAGAAGGCGAAGGACTCGAGCGATTTTTCACTCTGCTGACGAAGAACAAAAGCGGACTGCAACTGCGCGAAATCTTTGTCGATGCGTCATCTATTAATCGCACTTATAAGGACGATCAGGACGAAGAGCAGACATATACGAATGCCGAATATCGCGCAATGCTGAATCAAAAAGGTCAGGAAGTCCTCGAGTCGCACATCATCACTGAGACTTTTTCGGGAGAGATCAACGCGACTCATGGTGTGTGGATATACGAAAGAGATTACAATCTCGGAGATATCGTCACTGTGCAGGACAACATGATCGGCAAATATATCAATGTCAGGATCACTGAAGTGACCGAAGTGCAGGACGAGAATGGTTATTCCGTCAATATTATTTTCGGCGAATGAAAGATAAGGAGCTTTGAAAGATGGCACAGAAAAGCGGATTTTTTAACGCGCTCAACAATGGCGGAGTTTATGATCGCACATACAATGCTGACGATTACAGCGACAATCTCGCTGTGGTCATCTCCAGTGGTGTGCTTCGCTCGACAAATGACGATCTGAAGGTCACTGCAAACGGACTCAATCTGTCTGTCGGAGCAGGACGCGCATGGATCAAAGGTCATTATTACAAGAATGACAGCACATATGCGCTTCCTGCGATCTCAGCGCCTACAGGCGGATCGAGAATCGACAGAGTGATCCTGAGATTCGACAAGACGATCACTGTGCGATCAATCACGATTCAGTATTTGACAGGCACTGCGGCAACATCTCCTGTCGCGCCTGCTCTGACGCGCAATGACAACATATATGATCTTTGCCTTGCCGAGATCACGATTGCGGCAAATGCGTCCTCTGTGGGAGTCATAGACAAGAGACCTGACGCAGATCTCTGCGGATGGGTATATTCAACTTCGGGAGACAATTCTTTCTTTGTCACGCTCGACAATGATTTCTATACATGGTTTGAAGGAGTCAAGGACGATCTCGCCAGTGTAACGCTTTTCAAGCGCTACAAATGGCAGACAACGCTTGCCTCTGCGACAAGCACTGTTGCTTTCTCGATTCCGCAGTACGATCCTGACACATGCTTTGCTGAAGTATTTGTCAAT
>Ga0247611_10007169_pt1 | contig 14077 bp, 10 predicted proteins | sample 177DNAGHGhighgp2_FD_192422 | JGI IMG/M metagenome (GOLD analysis project Ga0247611, IMG submission 192422) | Sheep rumen microbial communities from Palmerston North, Manawatu-Wanganui, New Zealand - 1770 DNA GHGhigh gp2 | ecosystem: Host-associated > Mammals > Digestive system > Stomach > Rumen...
GATGGAGCGATACCGGCAAAAGTACACTTGTCAACGAACTGATAGCGTCATGTGTAAACAACGGCATCCTGCCGGTGTATTTCGACACGGAGGGGAACTTCGACTATCAGTTTGCGATAGATTGCGGTTTAAAGGCCACGCCCATTTACAGGGAGAAGGTTGACGAGGACACGGGTGAATTATACCAGGCCCTGGTGGATTGGGATACCGACCTCATTTATTTCGATAAAGACAAATTGCTGCTCCAATGGGGCAAATGGGACTACAAGCAGAATAAGGAAACCAGCAAAATGAGGTCGCAAGCGGTCATAGAGGACATTGCGATGGCGATTAACTGGTTCCTGGATTTGCAGCACGAAGGAGAAATAACACAGCCTCTATGTTTCATCTGGGATTCAATCGGGACCATATCCTCATACGCTTCGATTTCAGGCGTAAAGAACAACATGTACGACGCCGGCGCCCTTTCGAGCGCGTTCACCGACATCATCAGCGGAAGGATACCGGGCTCCAGAAAGGTCAGCAAGAAGTACACCAACACCATGTTCTGCGTAAATAAGGTATGGAACGATTCAATGAACTCACTTGGCGGTGTTCCCAGTATTGAACTGAAGGGAGGCAAGACTTTCTTCTACGCGGCAAGGTTAATCCTCCACCTCGGAGGCATCGCGAAGGCGGCCACGAAGAAACTGAACGCCACAGCCAAGGGAAGGACCTACAGGTACGGCATCGTGACCAAGATTAGAGTGACGAAAAACCAGTTGCCCTCCCCTTACAATATAACGTACGAAGGGGAAATGGCGTGCGTGCACAATGGCCTGTTGTCTCCGGACAAACTTGATGAGTACAAAAAGAACAACGTCAAGGAGATTCTTAAGAGGCTTGAGGAAATCGCCGCTGATTCTGGTGATAATGTTGAAATCAACGAAGCAGACATCGACTTTACCGAAAAAGACGAAATCGGCGATTAAGGAATATACAGAATGAAAGCATTTGGCTCTGATAAAAACGGGGAGAACGCGTGATGCGCGCTCCCCGTTTTTTGTCTTTTTGACTTATCGCATTAGTTCTTCCAGAAGTCTTCTTTGTTCAATTGCGATATGATGCTGTTCTTCTGTTGTTTTGTGAGTCCCTCGAAACGGACGGGCTCTTCGATGGGGCCATCCCAGTCTTCCCCATCAGGGATAATGTATGAGCGGTCGTCAACGTCGAGCCCAATCGAGAAGTCTTCCAATTCTCCCCTGTAGTATTCCGGTATCGCGTATGCGGTCACAAACACGACCCTGTCCCCCGCTTCGGCTGAACTAAGGTCATCAACACCGTGGAGTATATCCTGAGTTATGTTGTAATAAAATTCAACGTCCTCGAATTCGTCCTGGTCGTTGCCGTATATTGACCCATCATTATATTCATCCCATTCGGTTTCGTTAAGCATGCGCCTTACGTCATTGTATACTTCATTGATAAGTCTAGTGTATTGGTCCATTTTTTTCGATTTTAATTTTTTATATCACATATATGCCAAGAGGCTTCAACTTCAGTATCTCCATGGTGTTCTCGGTCATGGTCTTCTGCTTTTCAACCAGGTTCCACGGGAGCATCCTGTCGAGCCTTTCCTTGAGTTCGGTGAACACCCTTTCGCGCTCACCTTTTCCGTAATCCATGAGTTGGCCGTAGTCCATCTTGAGTTCGGCGTCCGGTATCTTCACCTCTCCGGAGAACTTCCCCCTGACAACGGCAAGGGTAATGAAGGCCTCGGCGACAAACAGTTGCCTTACCGTCTGCTGTGTCGGCTCGTTCATGAGTTCATACTGCATCTTGTTGAGGGGCACCTGGTCAGGCGTGATGAGTATGTCGTCCTTGTTGTCAATCATGCACTGTGTCAGTTCGTCCGCGTCGCCGGAAACATCATAATAGGTATACCACACATAGCACCCGTGGTACCTGTTCCACCCCCAGGTGTCGTCCGCTGCGAGACCGTTGACCATGTTCGGCGAGCCAGGGGTCGACATGAGGTGCACCAGGTGCGTCCCGTCAGGCCCGGCGGTCACCTTATATGTAAGGTCGCCCCTGAGCAGCGAGTTCTTGTATTTCAGGTCAGCGGCCATCAGCGTCGCGTCGTATGCGGAGCCTACGTAGAATCCGGTGATACCCATTCCGTTGCCCATGTTTCCGAACTGCCCGAAGCCGCCGGCGATACCGGTGTCGAGGGTTCCCAGGTTTCCGTACAGGGCGGCCTTTGTGGTAGACGGGGTGACATACAGGACCTTGTTGATTTCACGCCCGGCGGGTATCATGTAGACCTGCTTTCCCCTTTCCACCTGGAAAAAGTCTTTCTTGAGTTCCCAGGGGCCGCGCTGCTGGAGACCCACCTCCCTCGAGAACCAGTAACTGAAGTCCCTGGAAAAGTCCATTGTCCTTGTTGTGAGGGCGAAAGCCAGGTCTGTCGGGTTCTTTAGATATGAGTTTTTCCCGTAAAGGTTAAGCCACTGGGATTCAATGACCCAGTTCTGCACCTTTTCCGCATAGTCGCCGACGGCTGCCTCCAGCAGTTTGCACAACTGGTCGTCCGTCAGTTCAACCTTCCTGATAGGGGCTCCGAGTTTGGCTCTTGCCAGTTCGAAAAGCCCTTTCACTTCTTCTGTTACTATCATCGTATCGTCCTTTAGTGTCTGTATTTCTCAAGAGCGGTACCCATGGTCCACACGCCGTTTTTGACCACCTGGTCGAGTCCGCCGTACGGGTTCGGTTCGCTGTCTTCCTGGTAAAAGATGTCATCGGCGTCCATTGTGGGCCTCGGTTCCGCGGCCTCGTTTCTGGAGGCAATCAATGCGTCGAGGCGCTGGTTGTAGCCTTCTCCGCTACCCCCGATGGCGGACAGGTTCCTGAGCGTGTTCGATGCGTTGAATTCCTTCTTGTCGGAGCCGTGGACCTTTACGAGCACGTAGAGTTCCGCATTGTTCGGGAGTTCCTGTCTGGGTTCATAGCAAAGACGGCAGTTGTAGCAGGTTATCTTGACCTCGTTTCCGTTTTCGTCCATCAGACTTCTACCGCACGGGCATTTGTAATAGTATTTCCCGCTCGGGTCGTCTTCCATTACGCGTTTATATGCGGCGTCGGTGTCTGACATGTCGTAGTTGTAGAGAGGCTTTATTTCCGGTGTGATGACGCCTTCTTCTATTGTCCTCACCTTGGTCTTTTCGGATTTTTCACCGTCATTGGCGGATGATGTGTACGGCTGCGAGTAGAGCCTGTCCCCGACGGCCATGCACAGGGTGTCCGCACCCTTGTATGTTTCGGCGTACAGGTTGTATACCTCTTCGGGAACTGCCCAGAAATACCTGTCGGCGTTCTTTATTTCCGGTCTTGAAGCGTTTATGTTGATGTTTTTAATCCCCTCAAAGTTCAGGTTTCTGCAAGTGTACGCCGAAGTGACGATGCCGTATTTTTCTTTCAGTTCCCCGGCGAGCACGTTGATATGGTTTACAAGGTTCTGGTTGACGAAATCACCGTTTTCGTTAAGCCTGATTTTCCGGATGGCGTCTGTTTCGAGGTGCTTGTTGTATATGTCCATGGCCTCTTCACTGTCGAATACTGACTCGACACCGCGTTCCAGCACCATTTGCCCAAGGCGCTCGATGTTGTTTACAAAACCGACACCGATTCCGATGCCTTTTTTTGCACACTCCTTTACCGCCCAGAATATAGCGTTCATGACGGACGCGTCCACATAGGAGCGGACAAGGTTAAGCATCGCGTCCATGAGTTTCTCGCCGTTTTTGGTGCTGGCAAGTTGCCACATCATATTGTTTCGGTTGTTCTTCTCGTATGAGTTGGTGTACAGCCTTTCCGCTGTTCTTGCATAGCACGCGTATTTGACCAGGCAAACTTCCCACGCCGGGCACATCATGGCCGAGGTGAAATTTATGATAAGCGTGTCTTTCGGCACCTTTGCGTTACCGAGCGTCATGGCCGCTCCGGTTGACACGTCAAGATGCATTCCGAATGCGGCGTCGACATAGCGTTCAATCGCTTTTTCGTATTGGATTGCCCTAGTTAATTTTTCCGTAATGGCTTTTCTTTCCTCTTTGGACAATGAATTCCACTCCTTTTCGCTGTATCCGCTTTTTCTCCTGGAATCCTTGTTGTCGATTTTGTGGTTTACCCAATGGTCGGTGTTTTCAAGGTCAAAACCGCTCATGTCGTACCTGTCCAGGCCGGTAAGCGTGTTGCCGTATTGGTCTACATTTGAAAACTTGACGCCATAGGGCAGCAAGCCTGGTGAATCAGGCCCTGCCGGTTTTCGTATAAAGGCGCTTTCGGGAGGATTCGCCCTTTCGTCATACAGGTACGTGATGCCAAGCCTGTCTGCGAATGTCTGCATCCTTCTGTCCCATGGGTCATACTTGCGCCTCGTCCCGTTCTTCGCCGACTCGAGCCATTCGGCCATGTCTTTTGTAATCTGCTCAGGGTGCGCGTGGAAAATCTCGCTGGCGTGCTTCCTTCCTTGGGCGAACTGGTCGTTCATGAATTCAGATTTGCCGTCATCGCCGACGGACAGGTTGCTGTCATCCATGAACCCCAGCCTTTTGGAGAGACGGTCGAACGCGGGCGTCCCTTTCATTCCGTATAACGCGTCCTGCGCGTTCTGTTTTGCACGGCCGACCGACGAGAAAGAGTCCAGTGACTTTTCCGTAATTACGGCCTCTGATATATATTGCCGTACGATTTGTCTAATTGTATCATCAGTTAACATTTGCAAACTTTAACATTATTTTCTATATAAATATTTTGGGGGGTTTGATTTTTGCTATACATTTGCGGCTATGAAACAAGTCATAAGAAAAAATATAGTAAAGGCGAACAAATTGGATACTTCAGAACCGATTTATACATTGATTGTCGACGGAAACAACCTTTTGAAGGTCTCTTCGGCCGACAAGAAAATCAATGATGTCGGTCAGGACTACGGAGCGGTGTGCCAGTTCTTTAACCAGATGCGGAAGATGCTCGAGAAGAAGGATTTCAACTTCGTGTATGTAATCTGGGACGGCGACTATTCCGGCCAGTTGAGATATGACATATATCCGGATTATAAGGCGAACCGCGATAAGACGTACAAGGACCAAGAGCCGGACAACGAGTACGACAGGAAGATTCGGGCGTACTGCAAGAAGGTCCTGGCGTACAGCAAGGCCCATCGTAAACCCACCAAAAGGGACGAGACAGAGGAGGAGAGCCTTGAGCGCCAGAAACTGATAATCAGGGCCATTTTGGATGAACTGTTCGTCAGGCAGGCGTTTTATGATAATGTGGAAGGAGACGACCTCATCGCGTATTATGTCCAGAACAAGAAGCCTGAGGAAAAAATCGTCATAATGAGCGGCGACCGCGACATCATGCAGTTGCTTTCAGATGATGTGTGCGTTTATGTGCCGACAATGAAAAAGTTCATCACCCCGGAACTGCACCGGCAACTGATTGGGTACACCCACAAGAACGTTGTCCTCAAGAAGGTGTTCTGCGGGGACAATTCCGACAATATCAGGGGAATCAAGGGGCTTGGGGAAACCACGTTCTTCAAACTTTTCCCGGATGCGGTGGACAAGCCGCTTACCATAGAGGACATCATAGGGCGTGCCACCGTTATAAACGAAGAGCGCGCCGCCAGTAAGAAAAAACCACTGAAGGCCGTCGAGAACATCATCAACAAGGTGTCTGACGGTTGCCAGGGAGACCATATTTACGAAATCAACCAGAGGATTATAGACCTTTCCCAACCTTTGCTTACCGACGAGGCCAGAGAAGGAATGGATTCGCTCATGCACGCCCCCATCGACCCGGATGGCAGGGAGTACAGAAACGTGTACGAAATTGTGAGCAACAACCACATGCATGTATTGATGGACGAGCGGAGGTTCAGTGGCCTGTTTTCCATTTTTGAACGACTGATTATGAACGAGAAGAAATATTTTGAAAAAAATACCACCTAAAAACCGGTGTTTATCCAGAAAAAAATGTATCTTTGTCCAAGTAGTTAACATTATTTGACAACAAACATTTTTCTGGATTATGGAGAAAAGCAAGAAGTACAAGGATGGTCGTTTTGAGTTTGTATTGTATATCAACGATTTCATCATTTGTAGGAGAACATTTGACATCGAGGATTATATCGAGAAGAGTATGAGTTCAACCGAATTTCGCATCGAGGCAGACAGTGTTGTCGAACTTATCAAGAGCGACTTGAGGAGCAAGTCCAATGTGTACACCTGGTTTTACGCCGACCAGGACGGACACTACTACGAGGACAACATCCTCAACCAGCCGCTTCCGCCGGAGTGGGAGTACACTTTCAAGTTTGTCGTCATCGACAACGGAAGGTATCCTGAATCCAGGAGGAGACGCGTGTATTGCAGGATTTGGGACGGCGGTGTCTATCCCAAGCCCATAAGGGACCGTGTGGATATCTCCAACAGGACGCTCCGAATGATGGGGAAGGACGGTAACTCGATTATCATCGACATCAAATCGTACTTCGAGGAAAACAAGGACAGGCTCTCGAATGACATGTACATCAAGAGAGCCATCTACGCAGGTAGGGACAACCTTATCGACACAATCATCAAGACATTCCAGGATACTTGCAGTCCGAAGAATGGCAGCGAGGAAGATTCCCTTGATGAGGTGTTCACCGACCCGGAGAACGGATGGAAGATTCCGCACATGGAACTTGCCGACTACACCATGGACGATGTGTTCCGCAATGCGAACGGAGAGACTGTTCATTATACCCACAACATCAACGACTACAACAGGCGCCTGATGTACAAGTGGGTAAAGGCCGCCGGTAAGTCAAAGACTAAGAAAGACTGAAACAACAACAGATGAACCCGTTACGAAATGACACCAAAAAGAGGAGACCTCACGTTTCTTGGAGAGGACTATCAGTACATACTTGTACATGAGTTCCTCTCGGACAATGAGTTCTTTAGCGACTTGCATGACATGGTAGACCCTAACATGTTTACCAGTTACCTGCTGAAGGACATTGTCAGATTTATACAGGACTGGTACGACGATTACGGTCTGCTGATTGATTATACAACATTGAGAATCAAGGTCCGTGAACGCTATTCGGATTATCAACTTGATTCCTACCTTGCGGCTATCGACAAGATAGAGGCCACATCCACCGCAGGGTCTGACTACAATAGGGGGCTCGCGATGAAGTTTTTCAAGCAGCAGGCCATAATCAAGACCGCCAACGAGATATTGAGGATTGCCGCAAGGGGCGATACCGATTCATACGACGAGATGGTGGAAAGGCTTACCAAGGTTGTGCAGACCACGGGAAAGCACGACCTTGGCACCGGAGTTTATGATGATATCTCAGAGACACTGTCAGACGATTACCGCACCACGATACCGACGGGAATCGATAAAATCGACGAGACGCTCGAAGGCGGCCTCGGCAAAGAAGAACTCGGAGTAATCATCGGGCCGAGCAGTTACGGAAAGACATCGATGACATCCGCCATAGCCGCATATGCCGCCACGAACGGAAACAAGGACGGCCGCGGATTCAAGGTATTGCAGATTGTATTTGAGGACCGGCCGAAGCAAATCAAGCGCAAACATATGGGATATATCACCGGAATCGAGGCGAAGGACCTCTCCAAACCGGAGTATATCGATGAAGTGAAGGAACTTCTTGAAAACTACGACAAGAAGGATATGCTGAAGCGCAACCTCAGGATTTTAAGGCTGCCAAGCGGCGAGGTCACTCCTGACGACATAAAGCGCGTCGTCATCAAGGAGACCAATAGCGGTTTCCGTCCGGACCTCCTGATTGTAGACTATTTCGAGTGCCTCAAGATGGTCGGCGACTCGACAACCACCAGCGAATGGGAAAAGGAGGGCAAGACCATGAGGAAGTTCGAGTCCATGGCCGGAGAGATGAACCTGGCCATATGGATACCGTTGCAGGGAACAAAGGATTCGGTCAACGCAGACCTTGTAACGATGGACAAGGCCGGAGGTTCTTTCAAGAAAATCCAAATCGCCCACATCGTCGTTTCCATCGCCAGGTCCGTTGACGATATCAGCAACAACAAGGCATCCATCGCCATTCTGAAGAACCGCGCCGGACAAGCCGGAAAGGTATTCGAGAACGTGGACTTCAACAACGGAACGTGCCGCATCAGCACGGATAACGCCGTTGAATTCAGCAGCATGACGCGCTTCAACGACAACAAGGACAACCAGAAGTTCGCCCAGCAGAAAAACCTGATGAAGAAATTCGACGCGGTAAAAGAAATGCACAAGACAAAGCAGGACCCGCAACCGCCGATTGACACGGAATTTTAACTTTAAACAACTAAAACAATATGGATAAAGTAAAGGCATATGGCTATGATGAGGTATATGAAGCCACTCTTGAATATTTCGGTGGTGATACCCTAGCCACGACCACATGGATTAACAAGTATTGCCTGACGGACAAGGACGGCCATTATCTTGAACTCACTCCTGACGACATGCATAAGCGCATGGCGAAGAAATTCTCGGAAATCGAAGACCGCTATAGCGACAACTGTGTTGCCGGCGACAGTGACATCCTCAAACTGTCAGAGTATGGATATGGCAGAAAACACCTCGAGTATGAAGACATCTACAATCTGTTCAAGGGCTTCAAGTATGTGATACCGGCCGGCTCCGTCATGTCAGGCCTCGGGAGCCACCTTCCGGTCAGTCTCAGCAACTGCTGGGTAATCGACGGGCCGGATGACAGCATCGAGGACATTTTCCGTGTCGGCAATGAGCAGAGCCAGTTGATGAAGCGCAGGGGTGGCGTAGGGCATGACCTGTCCAAACTCAGGCCGGCGGGCGCTTCGGTGACAAACTCCGCGAAATCATCCACAGGCGCCGCATCGTTTATGGAATTCTTCAGCAACGGCACGCTCATAATCGCGCAAAAAGGCCGAAGAGGCGCGCTGATGCTCAGCATGGGCATTGAGCATCCTGACGCGGAGGCGTTCATTGAGATGAAGCAGGACCTTACGAAAGTGACCGGCGCCAACGTATCCGTGCAGATACCGGATGAGTTCATGGAGGCGGTTGAGGCCAACGGCGACTTTTACCAGCGATGGCCCATTGACCGGCCGATTAGCGCATTCAACCAGGAACAGTTGCCCGAGGAGTACGACACACTCACGGAAGTCGAGTATTCGCCCGTAGTTCCCGTCTTCGAGTTGTCTTCCGCCGTCATTCGACGTGGTTACGTAAAGAAGATTAAGGCGGCCGACTTGTGGAACAAACTCATCCACTGCGCCTGGAATACGGCGGAGCCGGGCATCATATTCCGCACGAGACATCACCAGTACTCCCCCGACGGCGTATATCCGTCATTCAGGGGGACGTGCACCAACCCGTGCGGTGAGATTTTCATGAACGAGGACAGTTGCCGTCTTATCCACATGAACCTGGTGTCGTTTGTCGAGGACGGCAAACTACAGGAGGAAAAACTTTACGAGTACACATACGAAGCCATGCGTCTTGCGGACGACCTGGTTGACCTGGAGGCTGACGCAATCAACCGCATCCTCAAAAAGATTGAGCGCGACGGAGACAAGGGGAACAGCGAATGGAACCTCTATACCAGACTTCTGAAGCATTCGTTAGAGGGAAGGAGGTGCGGCCTTGGGTTTACCGGCATGGCTGACCTTATCGCCGAACTCGGCTATAAGTATGATTCCGACGAGGCCCTGAAGGCAATCAAGCAAATCATGCGCATTATGTTTGTCGCAGAGATGGACTGCACCATCGACATGGCCAGAACAAGAGGCTGGTTCCCTGCAATAGACAGAAAACTGGAATTTGTTGACGGGAACGAATGGTACGAGTGGCTGCATGAGGAGTTTCCTCATCTGTATGAGAAGATGAAGAACTGCGGGCGCAGAAACATCTCATTCAATACGGTAGCACCCACCGGGACCGTTTCGCTGCTGGCAAGGACAAGTTCCGGCATCGAGCCTGTGTTCATGCCGGTTTACACCAGGAGGGTAAAATGCACAAAACCAGACGACAGGGTGGACTTCGTCGACAAGGTCGGTGAGAAGTACACCGAATACGTGACCATTCATCCTGGTCTCTATAAATGGGCAGAAAGAAAATACAACGACGACGTCAGTACCTATACCGCAGAACAATGGGAAGAAGTGTACAGGAATTCCCCGTGGTATGGCTCGACAGCGAACGATATCGACTGGGAGCGCAGGGTTGAGTTGCAGGGCATAGTGCAGAGGTACATCACACATTCGATTTCGTCGACCGTAAACCTCCCGAATAACGTCTCCGAGAGTTCTGTTTCGACCATTTACATGGAGTCCTGGAAGAAGGGCCTGAAAGGAATCACGGTGTACCGCGACGGTTGCAGGAACGGTGTTATGGTGAGCACGTCCAACGCGGAACAACTCAAGGCCATGACAAACGACGCGAAGAAAAGACCGGATGTTCTGGACTGCAAGGTAATCAGATTCAGGAACAACGGAGAAAAATGGGTGAGCGTAATCGGCCTTTTGGACGGTGAGCCTTATGAAATTTTTACTGGCCTCCAGGAAGAACTCAGTATCCCAAACTGGGTCGAGACCGGAAAGATAGTGAGGCACAGGAACGCCTTCAAGAACCCGGAAACCGAAAAGGTCGGGTCGAGATACGACCTGTGCTATACGGACAAGGGCGGATATGAGGTGTGCATCCAGGGCCTGTCCAGGATTTTCAATCCGGAGTACTGGAACTACGGAAAACTTATCAGCGGACTGCTGAGGCACCATATGCCGTTATGGTGCATCATAAACGTGATATCGACACTGGACCTCGATTCGTCCAATATCAATACGTGGAAGAACGGCGTCATCAGGGCGCTCAAGAAGTTCGACACGAGCGAAAGAAACGTTGGTGAACCCTGCCCGGAGTGTGGAGGCAAACTCGTCCGAGAGGGCGGTTGCATCCAATGCAAGGACTGCGGGTGGAGCCGATGTGAGTAAGTAACGGGTTTTGGGGAACCGGGGGAGAAATCCTCCGGTTCTTTGTATTTATATGGTATGAGGATTGAGAGGATTGAAAGACGGGACGACGGCCGCATCGGCCAGATGATAGGCGGATTTTTCTTTGACGGAGACGCCGAGAAGGGAAAGGAATATTACAGGGCATTCCGGACGGTACGCGACAAGAGCGTCAAACTGGTGGACGATGGAGAGATTGCCGGGATTATGCTGACGGCCGATGACGGCATAGAATTGTTTAACGGCGGCAAGGAGCCCGACGTGAACGCTGTATTGCACAAATACAGCGGCATCATGGCATCCGTGCTTGGTCTGGAACCGGAATACAGGGGAAAGGGCCTGAGCGACGAACTGGTTGACGCCATGCTTTCGCTGTGTTCGTCATACGATTACATTCTCGTTCCCGTGTCCAAGAAACTGAACACCCACACGTTTTGGGCGAGATACGGGGCGGTGAAGGTGTGTGACGACGGAAACAACATTCACTATATACTTACGAGAAACAAGTCGTTGCTTTCAGAACTCGGGACATCGAGACTGAGTGAAGATAAAGTTCATGGTATTGTCAAATGCGTTATTCGTAAACTTTTATGACAGAAAAAGACAGGGAGCATCACTGCTGCCTGTCTGTAAACCAATTTTTAATTATGAAAGAATCATTACTTTATCGCTTTCTTGTCTTAATTGTTCGAAAAAAAATTTATTTGACACTATCCTGCTATCAAGATAACCCTAATATCATTTCCCTCTAGATACCCTACGATTTCTTCGACAATTCCGTAGATAAAGTTCTCCACGTAACGCAATGAGGATATCTCGCTTTCGCGCCACTCGCAGTCCATCTCAAAACTTTCTTCGGAAAACTCTTCTTCGTCCTCCTTGGACACCATAGCCTGCGTGTCGCCAAGACAGACGTGCTTGTAGATGGCTTCGGTCTGGAGGCACATCTTCTTTATCATACTGTTCTTCAGGAACTCTTTGTATTCGGTGTCCTTCTTTTCAAGAAGACCGGTAAGTTCTCTGAGGTAGAAGTATCCTTCATACCACCCGAACCCATCCTTGTTGCGCTCTATTTCAGCCTTGGTTTCAGCGGTAAAATCCTCTTCAAGCCTCGTGTTTCCGAGTTCACCGTTCTTTATCATATCCCGGAATTCGTAGAACTGCCCGGTCATGGCGTGCGGGTGCAGTCTTTCGTCTTCGGCTACGTTCAGTATTACGCCGTCTGCAACCTCAACGCTGGTCTCCTTGGGTTTGTTGGGCGTGAACTCACCGTAGTAGTAGTCCTTCATGTAGGACTTCCAGTACAGGCGGTTCCAGACGCCATTTAATCTAACCTCGACTATGAAATCTGCATAACTGCTCATTGTAATTGCTTTATTTTCCCGCAAAAATAATGGTTTATTTTATAGTTACAAAATAATACCATAACTTTAACTGTTTTTAACATTTCAACCCAAACTGTTTTTGCTTTATAACTTTCTGTCGGGCATTATATTTTAACAAATGGTAAAAACAGCGCCGTCGGTATTTATAGATAAAATATTGCGTAATAAAAAATGGCTAGCAGACAGTATTTCGGCATCAAGTATCCATTCACGAACAACAGTGTGATGGAGCGGTATGCCGACATCAATGAAACCAGGGCCGGAGGGGTGAGAAGCAGGCTGCTGCACGTTGTATTCACGCCGAAGGGGCAGAGAATCAGGGAGCCTGAGTTCGGAACGGACCTCATCAAATACATTTTTGAGCAGAACGACGAAAGTTCATGGGATAAGGTCAAGACCGAGATAAAGAACACCGTGAGGCGTTGGGTCCCGGAGGCGTCCATTAACGACATAAACGTGGTTGACGAGAATGAGGACGGCGCCGCTGTCTTTGTTCGTCTGGACTACTCGGTACAAGAAGGAAATCAGATAATAAACGACAGCGTTGTCGTTCAATTATAATAGAATATGGCGCAGAAGAAAATAAACTACCTTGCGAGGACATTTGATGACTACAGGACGGAACTCATCAAGTTCAGCAACGAATACTATCCGGAACTCTCCGAGAGTTTCAATGACGCCAGCGTCGGTTCTTGGTTCATAGACCTTGTAAGCGCCGTCGGCGACGACCTATCGTACTATATAGACAGGGCATACCAGGAGACGAACATCAACAGCCTGACAACCAGGAGCGCGGCCCTGAACCTGGCCAGAAGCAACGGCCTTAAGGTTCCCGGGCCGAAAGCGGGTGTGTGTGAGGTTGAACTCAGTTGTGTTCTTCCCGTGAACCCGACCAACATAGCCATGCCTGATTGGTCGTACGCGCCTCTGGTGAAAAGGACCACTGTGGTTGCGGCAGGCTCGTACAGTTTTGAACTTGAGGATGACGTAAACTTCGGGGAGCAGTTCAACAGCGATGGCTTCTCGAACAGGAGGTATGTCCCAATGAGAGATGAAAATGCCGGTGTTACTGGATATACCGTGTACAAGAGTGCAATCGTCAGCGCAGGCGTTTCCAAGATATACAAGAAGGTTGTCGCCGAGTCAGAACTGGAGCCGTTTATGGAAGTTGTCCTCCCCGACCAGAATATCATGGCGGTGGATTCTATCATCTTCAAGGAGACGGCCGATTTCACAAGCGACCCCATGCTGTCCGAGTTCTTCTACGACGACGAGGAATACAGGATAAGCGGAGAGGCAATAAACACGTTCAGGTTTTTTGAGGTGAACAGCCTCGCCGACCAGTACAGGTTCGGTGTTGTGTCTTCCAGGGACATTAACTATGACGACATCATCGTCGACAAGTACAACCCCGTCGTCTATGAGGATGTGACGGAGACCGTCGAGGAGACCAGCGGGGATGCGATGGAATACCTGGTTTTCAATTGCGAAAACGGCGTCGGCAAGGTTTCGAACACCTCAAATTACCAGATTCTTATCGTTTATTCGGAGGGGGAAGGCCCGACAGGACAGACAAAGTCGGTCGTCGTTGAGCCAGGGGCAACAGTCGACATCTCAACGTGTGCGTCT
>Ga0247611_10007171_pt1 | contig 14072 bp, 1 predicted proteins | sample 177DNAGHGhighgp2_FD_192422 | JGI IMG/M metagenome (GOLD analysis project Ga0247611, IMG submission 192422) | Sheep rumen microbial communities from Palmerston North, Manawatu-Wanganui, New Zealand - 1770 DNA GHGhigh gp2 | ecosystem: Host-associated > Mammals > Digestive system > Stomach > Rumen ...
AATATATATTCCATTTTCTTGATTTTATATGTTTAGAATAAAATTATCAAAAATAATAAAATCGAAAATATCATAAAGAGACTTTTTAAAAAATAAAACAATTTCACTTTTTAGTTCTTATAATATTTTATTGTTTGATATTAATTAATATTTTTTTATCTTTTATACTTAAATTAGGTCATCTCCATAATCTTCATCATCAAATCCAGCTCCGAAATTGCCTAATCTTCTTTCTAATCCTCTTCCTTTTTCATTATTAACCTTATCTCCATTCATTCCAACATTGTCCATTTTGATGGCAATGCTGATCATTTTTTTCATTATTTCTTTAGAAGTATAATCTGGCAGTATCAAAAAGAAGAAACAAGTATCAGCTCTAGGTAGTCCATTCTTTTTAAATTGAGGATTAAATTTAATACTAAATTGAATTTGTTTTTGGTCATATTCTTCCTGAGTATATGGCAACCTTTCTTGAGCATAGCAAAACTTGACAAATTGTATCCTTTCTTCTTCGTTAAATTCTTTCACAATTTCCCAGACCCATTTAACTAAGTAATCTTTCTTTTCTAATTCAGGTGATATTATAGTATTTTTTTCTAGTAATTCTATATCCACAGTTTTCTTACCACAAACTAATCTTTCCATCTCTTCCCAAGTGTAATACTGCAAAACTGATAAAGGAATAATTTTATTAATTCCTTTTATAATTGATATTATTTGGGCATTGCTTTCATTTAATCTTAAGCTCTTTATTTCATGGAATAAATTCTGTCTATTTTTAGCTGAAGAAACTAGTTCATCATAGGTATATGTCTTATTTAATTTTTTTTGGGTTCCTTCAGATAAGGAAATAGTCGAAATACTTTCTCCAAATGAATTTTTGAGCAATTCTTTATTTATATCTTTATCTTCTACACATAATATTTCGCCCATTTTATATAATCCTTCATCAAATATCTTAATATCATTTTTATTAATTTTTTCTCCGATAATTTTTTTCCATACTAAACTACATAAATTAATAGGTAAGTAAACTCCAGTTCTGATGCATATACCCATTAAGAATCCTAAAAATTCAAATTGTGAATATTCTTCACTTTTTGGATTTATAGTATACTTATCTTTATATTCTCCTTTTTTATTCAAATTATTTTGTGTAGGAATCAATAAATTAATTTTAGCTGAAGTTTCTAATTCGTTTGCTATATCAGAAAAGAATTGTCTATAAGGACCACTTAATCCTTGAACGAATTCATTCATATATTTTATTTTAAAAGCTACATGGACCAAATCAAATCTTTTAACCCTGAAACAGGCTGGCTCAACCTGCAAATACTGTTCAAAAACTTGATTAAATTCTGCAAGATTTTTTAAATTATTATCATTTGAAGGATTGAACTTTTGGAATATAAGTTCTCCTCCTTGTTTACGAGATGTTTTTATTATATATTTTTTAAATGTTTGCTCATTGCTTCCATGGGCATTATTACTTTTTTCATCATTTAATCTTTCTACATTAAATGATGGTATTTGAATCAAATCTTCATCATACTCTGTTAGAGAAATAATATTTTGAAGTATGTTATTTTTAATTTTTGGAGAAATAATATAACGGAATTTAGTCATCAATAAGGATAAAGATGATGATTCATTTTTGTCATTTTTCTGTTTAGATAATTTTGTCATTTCTGGGGGACGAAGTAAAGGTACTATGATAGAGAATGACTCATTTACCAGAGATATTACAGTTAAATAATATCTTAATTCTCCCATAGACATTTCGGATAATATATTATTATTATTGTTGCTATTTCTAATGACACAGGGAGATTCCATTAAATGCTCAATACTTACATTATTTTCTAATTTTTGCATGGAGAAAATAGTTTTTCCTAAATTATTTATTTTTTCAAGATTTACGTTCTTATCTTTATGCATATATAAATCAAGATATAAATCAATTCCATAATTAGCTAATTTATTTACATCATTAATAGTTACTTTTTTGTCATTGGATAAATCTAAGATAGAATTTATTTCTTTTAATTTATTTTCATCTTTTTCTATTTGTGTGAAATATTGTTCAATGCTTTTTTTCTTTTTGGAAACAATATTATGCAAATGCATATTAATTAATTTAACTAATAAATTATTATAATTACTATTATCACTTTTTACCAAAGGACCCTCAGTTTCTAACTTTTTAGTTAAGATATCCATGCATTCTTCAATTTTATAATTATTAGCATCAATTTTATTTTCATCTTTTTTTACTTCTTTTTTCTTTATATCTTTTTTGGGTGGTACTACGACCTTTGGCCCATCACAAAATACACAAGATTCATTATCTTTATCATTTAATTGATGGCATGCGGCGCATTCCCACATTTCATCTTCAGGATTTTCTTCTTTTTTTTCTTCTTTTTTCTCTTGGATTGTGCATCTACTCAATTTTTCTACATTGAAATAGTCTATTAGTACTCCTACTATATTATCGCCTAATCCAAACACATCTTCATCTACATTATTTATTATGACACCATATTCTTGAAGATGATTTGAAATCTCATCAAATGATTTATTTTTACTATTATTAATAAATAATACTTTTTTCAATTGATCTTTCACATATTTATTTATTTTTGAGACAATTTCTTCATGGATTTTTTCTTCAAGAGGCTTATTTTCAATTATGCTTTTTAAGACATTAAATAATTTCATTTCTTCTATTAAGTTAGTTTTTGTGTTTTCTACTGGCTCATTTAATAAAGAAATGATGTTTAAGACACAATTAGATAATTCAATTATATAAGGACTGGCAAAGAATAATTCTTTATCATTATTGTCTAATTTTTCTGTAAATATTTTATTGAATTGATCAAAAATATTTTTATCTAATCCAATTGCATTTAATTTTTGTTCTATAGAAGTGCATCCTTCAAATAACGAAGAATATTTTGTAGCATTATTATTGAAATAATTGCTCAAATTATTAAATATATTATTTAATAATTTAAATAATTTCATTTGTAACACAATTGGGAAATTGTCATTTATACAGTTTGAAGAAATGGACATTATTAATTGCTTCAAGATATCATGTTCTAATAAAGAAATATTTGTTGTTAAATTAATTGTCATATTCATCAAACTATCAAAGTTATTTGGAATAAAAGCAGCAATAATTGGCAAATTAGAATCTCTTGAATGTAAGAACCATTCACTTAAATAGAATATGGTAGTACCTGGAATATATTCTATATAAACCTCAGGCTTATTTATTATTATACTTTGGAGACCATATTTTTCTTTTTTAATAGATTGAATTTCATATAATAAATCAGTACCTTCTTCATCAGCATAAAATCTAAGAGTGGCCTGTGGACCTAAGAAGGCATTTGTGTCAAATGATATAATTATTTGACTATATTTGCCATCATTTTTTTCTTCATTAAGACAAAGTTTTCTTAAAGGCAATAAAGATCCGCTATTCAATTTAATATTACTGAATAATTCCAAATTAAATATTTTTATATCATTATTCAGCTCTTTCCATTGTTCCAATATTAATTTTTTAAATTCAACGCTTTTTAGCATACTTTCATTGTTTGTGTCATTAATATTGATTAATCCAGTATTAGAACTAGTCAAGATGTTTCCAATATTATTAGTTGATTGGTTATCAATTTCATTATATATACAGTTATCTTTGCAATTTTCATTCCAATCTATTAATTTGGCCAAACTCATTTCTTTATTACTATCCAAATTTCCACTTTGCTTCAATCTAAATAATATTTTATTGGCATAAACTCCATTTAATTTTTCTAAATTTTCTTTAAAGTTTTTATCTATGTCTTCAGGCATATAACACAAAGAAGAATAGTTCATATGAACCATAATTAAATTCTCATATGATGTCCAAAATATTTCAGTTTTAGGACGAGTGGTCATGACTAGCACGATTCTATTGGTGAAATCACAGAATAATAAAATTACTAATTTTTCCTTTTTCAACTTTTTATCTCTGCATAAAAATACTTTGCCTATAATGCATTTTTCAACGGTCACTTTATTAGGATTGTAATTATCATCAAAAATAGTCTTTGTCAAAGGGGCATTTTCAAATACAATTGCTAAGTCATCATATGCTGATTTTAAATTACCGTTTAATAAATGACTTCTAATTTGGGAGGTACTCATGGCTACTGCATCCTTATAGTTGTCATGTCTGTAAGCATTTATAATAGCATCAACAAATATTGTATCAAATTTAATAGCATTTGACAAACAGGAAAGTCCTTTGTTTAGTGATACTTGAGGTAGACATGAAATGAATTCACTTTCAGGCAAAACTTGGTTAGAGATTTTTTTAATTTGTTCTAATTTTGATGGGAAATTTATATTATATCTTGGGATTAATACTTCTTGGGAAAGTTTTCCAAATTCTTTTTCATATTTGGCAATTAGTGAATGAGTGAAATTTTTCTCTAATTCATTAATGCATGTACATTGGATATAAGTGGATTTTTCATTCAAAATTTTAATTAATTTTTGAAGGTTTTCTTCTTTGATTGAAAGTAATTTATCTTTATTTGCTTTATATAATATTTTTAGTAATAGATTTAATATTAGTTCACTTTTCTTTTGACTACTATAAGCTTTTAGTGCATATTCTACAAAAGAATTGAAATTCAATTCTTGAATTAATTTAGTGGTATGGATATTTTGGGTAATTATTTCATTCTTATTAACCTTCATTTTTTGGCTGATTGTTTCAAATGTTTTATTTTCTTCATTTTCTTTTATTAATTGGATTTCACATTCACTGTTTTTGGCCAAATATATATTTGTCACAACTGCTTTTTTTCCATTATATAAAACTTTTTGTCCTTTTTTGATCAAATTATACTTACCAGAAATTAAATATATAATACCAATAATTTTATCAAAATTGTATTTTATATCATTTTTACTATTACTTGTATTAATTTCGTTAATTAAATCATCAACAATTTTTTTATAGTAATGCTCATGTGAATTTAAGAAATTATAAATTATATCAGTTAAATGGTTGATAGAACTCATAATTTGACCATCAGATATATAATCTAATTTACATATGTTATTTAAGTTAATTTTGTCCTTATTTAATTCTAATAATTTTTCATATAAAGATTCTTTTATAATGGTCAAGTTAGCAAAATTAACAGTGGTTTCTTTGATTACATTGGTATATCCCTCAATTAATTCTTCTGGTTTGGGCAAAGGTAAAAATATATCATCATAATCAAAAATAGGATAGTTCTTATTTAGACCCATATTAGGAGATTTAATTTGATAATTTAAACATTCATGAATTAATTTACTAAAGTATAAAACTTGTTCAAAAGTGTATTTATCGCTTAATACAGTGTTTCCTCTAAGGCAAGCGATATCTCCTAATTTTCCTGCCTCTTTTATATGATGTTGAATTCTTTTAGAATGCATTATATCCAATTTTATTTCCATTATTTTTGTTTTATTATCAACTTTATCTTTTTCATTTTTTAATGTTTCTTCTTGTAATCTTTGATATAAATAAATTAAATTTTTATTAATTTTATCAGTCATTCTATGTGTTTTTAGTTTCTTATTTCTGAGCCTAGCGATTCCAGGATTAATATTAGTTGATGATATATTCTTAATTAGAGCTTGATAACTAGTAAATGGCAACACTTCTCTTTTTGATATAATATTTTTTTGATTTTTTTCTTCTTCTCCTTTTTGCAATTTAGGATCTAATTGTACCAAAGGATTTTGACTTTTGAAAGTTGAATCCTTTTCTATTTCAGTGATATCATATTTTTTAATTTCCTCTATGGTCATTTTCTCTAATTTGCTAATAAATTCAGGATCATTTTTATATCTGCTTAACACGCTGGGGAACTTGTCTTCAAAGAAATATAAAGCATTTACCAAGAAGCCATAGTCTAATTCTGGACTTGAAGCATTAAATATAATTTTATATTGTTGCTCTTTGTATTTGTCATTTGAGCATGGAGTTTCAGATAAAAGGAATAAATTTCCTAATTTTCCAAAAATTTTACTAAAGTCTGGCACAAATTCACTTTCGTTCACATTTCCCATAATAGTCTTGATTATCAAGGTCAAATAGTCCAAAACTTCTTTTCGATTTGTGGATGTTATTACCGAGAACAAAACATCCAATAATTTCAATATGGAATGACTGACCTTAGGATCAGGGGATTTTAAATTTATAAAAGGCAAAAATTTAATAATATACCCCAATACCAATACCATATTTTTTTTATTCTCACTTTCTTCTTCTTTACTTAATGATTTATTAGTTTTGCTCTCATCAAATAAGCTGGTTATTTCACTTATGAAAAGTTCAATTATTTCTGGAATAACTTCTGTGCTATCTTTAGTGATGACAATCATTAATTTATTAAAAAGTTCAATATATTCTTTGAAGTATGGATCTCCAAAAAGTCTTTTGTGTTTGGCATAAATTATTTTTAAAAGCTCTATAGCTTTGTTTGAAATGGATTTTTTTTTGTCTTTATCTAAAAGTTCGAATAGTTTAAGTATATCATTTGTGAGTAAAATTAGTTTATTTATTTGATAAGTGATATTTTTTTTAGTTAATTCAAATGATAAGACATGATTTAATAATTCAATTTTATTATCTATTATATTATTCATATTTTCGCTATTTAGTAATTTTTTCACAACGTCGGAATCGAAGTCCCATTTGAAAGCTGAATGAAAAACACTAAAGTCGTTTAATAAAAATGTATGCATAAATGAACTATAATCTTTATGCTTTTTGAGATAATTATTATATAGATCAATTCCATATATTTTCATTGAAATATTTCTGCATTTGTTCAACAGGTCATTAACTAGAGCTTCAAGAGATAATTTATTATCCAATAAAAATTCTTTGAATAGAGCTAATTTATCTGCATTATAATCTATATCGAAAATATTTAATATAATTATTTTGTGAATGACATCAATCAGGGGTTTGTTATATGGTGATAAATTTAATAATAAATTATTTTCGATGCTTTTTCTTTTGTCTGGTGTATAGTTTTGAGGCTTGCTATAATTTAATAAAGATTGTAATTTATCTTTAAAATGTAAAGTTAATGATTTCAATTTAACATCATTTCCTAATTTCTCATATGGTATTTCATTAACTTGGCAAACTTCATCCAAAGCCTGATCATTATTAAAATACATAGACTTAATTTCATTAGTTATATGCTCTTCAATCTTATCCACCACATCAATAATTGGTTCAACCATATCTTTCTTTTCAACTTTTTCGATCTTTTTATCTTTATCTTTGTCTTTATCCTTATCTTTATCCTTTTCTTTTTCTGCCTCTTTTTCTTTTTCTTGAATTTTAGCATATCTTTTATCAAGAATATCTAATATGTCACTGGTTAAATTTTTGAGCATATCATAAGATCCTTTTTGCCTTTTTATATTCATTGCTATTTGATTCAAAAATTGTTTAACAAATTCCTTATCTTTTTTAGTGTATAAATACAATCCATTTTTAATTAAGTTCCATAACGATTTATTAAAGGCTGCTAATTGGTCAATTCCTTTTACATTTATAATAGTTATACTTTTCACATCATCGTCTAATTCTTGGACTGAATTATAATTTTTAATTTCTGGATTAATATTGATATATTTTAATACATTTAAAAGTGGATTTGTTTCATTATCATATATATAATATTTTTTATTGCAATTGACTCCAGCCAAGGAATCAATTGATTTATTCTGAATAACTTTCTTATAGTAATTTAGTGCTTTACTATCTTCTTTAATTTTAAGTAATTCATCATATTTTTCTAATCCTAATTTATTAGCTTTGTTCTTTACATCAGAATTAAATAGCTTTTTATATGAATCTACAATGATATAATCAATTTCATCTAAAATATTTAATTCTTTTTCAATATTTTTATCATCGATGGCAAATCTTCCTTTTCCATAATAATTTCCTCCTTTATATGGGTAGCAAGTGATTCTCAATTTAGTATCGACTGATTTAAGTGGTATTTTTATTTTATGATTTATTTCATTTTTATCGTCATCTAGAGACTTTGTAATAATTTTGAATTCTTTTCCTTTCAATTCAGGAATTTGAGAAGCCATGAATTTAATATCAAGTAATGAGGGCCCTCCATACCCCCCTGAGAGGGAGGAGGTAACTGAAACTATGTTTAATTCATTTCCACATAAAAAGTATTGTTTTTTATCAACTAATGTTCCACCTGATACCTTGTGTAAGAAGCATGTACCATAATCTTTGTAATTATTCTTGGATATATTTCTTTTTTGCCCTGGAGTTTTTGAATGATAATTAGTATATAATAAAATATCTTTATTTGTTGGATAAGCGTCTTCAGGGTTTTTATTTATTAATTCAATTTCTATTACTATTAAATCTTCACTTGCAAAGTTTAGCAAGTGGGTGAAATTAAGATCACTTTGATTTAGTGAATATTCAAACACTTTTCTACTTTCTGGAACTAAGCCTAATAACTCACCATTTTTGATAAATTCAGGATATTTTGAACTAATTCTTTTATACAAAAGTCCAAATAGTTCATTATAATTATCTATTATTTTATTTAATTCACTTAAAGCAACATTACTTATAGAAAAATTTCTAGATAAGGATAAAGTATGACATAAATTGCAAATATTTTTATCTAAAAATGCATTAATTTTATCTGAGCTTGGCAATAACAATAATTCCTTAATAATATTATATAACTTTTCACAAACAACTTTTGAATCTTCTGTTTTTAAACAAGGTAAAAATATTGTATTCAAAAAGCATTCAATCAAATAATAGCAATATTCTGAATTATTCTTATTAATTATTTCATCTTTTATTTTAGCGAAAACTTCTTCAGCTATTTTAGGGTCTTTTTTATCAATTAAAGTAAATCCTATATCTTTCTTTTTATTTATTTCACTAAAAGATGAATAAATTACCAATTTTTTATTTTCTTCATTTTTATTTTCATCACTCTTTACACTTATATTTTCATTATTATTTACTTCTCTATTAATATTTTCATCACCTGAAAAATCATCAAATTTATCACTCACTTTATCAACACTTAAATTAGGGGAGGAGGTCAAAGATGAAATTTTTTTACACCCACCTATTTCAGGGAAGGATATCTTGGCAGGTAGGTGTCTCATCAAAAATAAGTTTTTATATGAATTAACTCTATAAAAACTGTTTTTTAATTTAAATGAAATAAAGTTTTCCATTGAAGTTTTATTGAGATAGAAAATACCTTGATCAATTGAATATAATTTCAAAAATAGTTTTTCTTTTTTTACTTTATCATCATATAATATTTCAAAATTATCATCAATTATTTCTAATAATGACTCAATAACATCTTTATCATTTTTATTTTCATCTAAAAATTTATTTATAAGTTCATTAATATCATTTAAAATAGTAATCACTTCTTTGTTATCTGAGGCAAAATGATATTGGTAATCTCTTAAGAGATATTTTAGTTCAATTATAAATAGTTTCAAGTCGAAATTATCTTTTTTAATTTTTTCTGATATTATTTTATAGTTAGTGACAAAGCTGCTAGCATTATTCTGACCATAAAACTTTCTTGAATTATTAATACATAATTCATTTTTTGAATTTATAACATTAAGTAAGTCCTTATCTTCTTCACTGAATTTGAACTTATAACAAGCTGTGTTTTTATTTTGCCAATTAAATACTGAAGATGGCCAAGGAATTATATTTTTTTTGGTTATTTTGTCTTTTTTTAAATTGTATTCAGGAGAATCAATCTCATTTATGGCAGAATCAGCATTTAATTCAATTTTTCCGTCTGATAATTGCTTAATTTTCTCAAAAATAAAATTCTGATTTGAATCAGTTGACTCCTTAAGTTTATCATTTAAAATATCAGCCTCTATTTTACGATGAAATAGCCTGTGGGGGTACTCACCATATCCATACCTACTTTTTTCTTCATTTATCATAGAATTTACAATAAGAGAGTAATAGAAATTCCAATTTGAATAAACCCATGGTAAGTCATATTTATAGCAACTTAAAAATAGTTTTATTTTGTCTAAATATTTATCAAATATTGCTTCTGTTGTATTTTTTAATATGTCTGATAATTTAGTTGATATTACTTTTTCTAGATGCTCTTTTTCTTTTTTGAAAGTATTTTCAAATGTATCACAAACTAAAATAGAAATAGATAAAATAGATACATTTAATATATAAAAGCAACCATTTTCTTCATCATAGCAAAAAGATTCTAACATATTTTGTATAGTGTTAGCAGATAAACAATGCAATATTTTAATTAAGGTACATTGATATTTTTCTCTTTGTTCCAATTTTTGTTGATTATTTAAGCTATTCTGAGCATCTGAACTAGCATTAGTTTTCTCCTTTTCAAAATCATTTATGGGATTTTCATTATGTATGCTAAAAGTAAAATCATCAATTTCATCTTCTCTTTCCAAAGGAAAATCTTCTCCAAATCTGTCGAAAAAGCCAGGACCTAATGGATTATATAAAATGTTTCTGAATTCATTTCCACTATAATTATTACTTTTATTTTTATCCTTATTTTGATCATCTTTTTTATCATTTTGATTATCTTTAATTGGAGATTGTCTTTCCATATGATTAAATAGACCTATATTCATTATATTGTTCATTAAATTATTCATCATATTTATATTATTATTCAAATTATTATTCAGACTATTGATATTATACATCAAATTATTTCTTTCATTATATAAATTATTCATATTATTCATAATCATATTATCATTCATATTATTATTGTTATTCATATTATTATTATTCATATTGTTCATATTATTCATAGGATTCATCATCATATTGTTATTCATAGGGCTCATCATCATATTGTTATTCATAGGGTTCATCATCATATTGTTATTCATAGGGCCCATCATCATATTGTTATTCATAGGGCTCATCATCATATTGTTATTCATAGGGTTCATCATGCTATTCATCATCATATTATTATTCATATTATTCATATTATTATTCATATTGTTCATATTATTCATATTATTCATATTGTTCATATTATTATTATTCATATTGTCGTTATTTATATTATTATTTTCATTTTTATTGTCATTTTTATTATTATCATTTTTATTCATTTCATTATTCATATTATTATTCACATCATTTTTATTCAAATCATTTTTCACATTATTATTATTCACATCATTTTTATTCATATCATTATTCATATTATTATTCATATTATTATTCATCATATTATTTCCACTCATATTAATTGGATTCATCATATTTAATGGTGGTTGCATAAGTGGCATATTTGGATTATTTAAAGGCATATCAAAAAAAGGGTTCATCTGATTCATCATAGGATTCATCATTATTGGTTGCATTTGGCTAATGTTATTGTTAATATTATTATTTTCAACTTGGTTAGAATTTTGATTTACATTTTTATTTTTATTAGCTCTTTCTTGAATAATTCTTTGTCTTTCTTTTTTGATGAAATTAAATCTTTCACTATTTTTAATATTTTCTACTTCATCAAAGTAATCAAATTTTTTTTCTGTCTTTTTAGCTTTTATTTTTTCACTTATTTTCTTTTCATTAGCTTCAATGTTATCCAATACTTCTTTTTTTTCATTATCAGTCAAATTCAAATACTTATCATTAAGCAGTCTTTGATAATCATAAAATTTACTTAGTGTTGAAAATTTTGAAGCATTTGATTTTTTATAATAAAAAGGCTTATTTTCTTCATTATTTTGAACGTTGACTTCAAGATAAAATTCTTTTTTATCATTTTTAGTAGTACCAAAGACAAAACAACCTCCATCCTTAAATTTATAAGCATATAATTTTCCTTTGACCAAACACCATTTTAAACATTCAAATTTTGATGGGTCAAATTTAGTCCTATAATCAGCTGTCATTGATAAATCATTAGGCTTATTTATATTATCCAACTTTAATTTGCTTTCAAATATAACTATTTTTGAATTAATATCATAACTTTTATATAATTCTTCAGGTTGTTTAGCTTTTATTTCTATTTGTTTATTTTCTTGTTGTAGTTTAATGAGATAGTCAGCTGCTTGTTCTATGTCATAACCCTTTTTCTCTAAGGCATATTTGCATCTTTCTTTTGGGAAAACATATGAGAAACTTTCAAATAGTTCATTAACTAATTTATCATTTTCTGTTTCAACTGGACTTTGAGTTAATTCATTTAGACTATATTGATATAAGCATAAAGATACATCAACATATACATTACTTGAATATAAGTCTCTTTTTCTGAAACGCTTTTGTTCCATGCTTGTGAATTGCATTTTATAAGTGCTTTGGAAAGTATCATATGATTCATTTTCTTTTTTCTTAGTTTCTTTTTCTTCCAACATTATTGTATATAAATAATCATCATCAGATAAAAGTATATAATTTTGATTTTTATCTAAAACTGTTTTGGTTTTTGCACTCTGAGGTATATTTAAATTTATTATTTTTTCCACTGTTAGATTTTCTGGTTCTATTATCTTAATATGTCCTAACTTATTTTGGTTTGTTTTTAAATATATTTTTTTAGTACTTTTTACATATACCATCATTGGATTATTTTCTATGGTATTTACAACTACATTTTTAGCATATACATGTCCTTTAATAGTCCCATTTTTTCCTGTTCCAACTTTATATAAGCCACCACAAATACCATACAAAATAATATATAAATATTTTGAATCAGTGCATACTGCAGTTGAAGGTAATTTTTCTATATTGTAACTTCCTTTGTTTTGAATAAATAATATATTTTTAGTCATGTTAAAAACATCAGTGATAGCATAGTTACGCAAGATGGGATATGGCTTGAAGTCATTATCTGATAAAAATAAAAGATTTAATACATTTTTGAAAACTGTGTTTACAAAATTGAAATCTTTAGATAAATAGTCATTATATCTTTTATAATTTTTTTCTTTTAAAAATGAATGAAATTGTGAAATTCTGGTGTAATTACCTTGACATATATTCAAGACAAAATAAGTATCTAAGGCACAAATCAAAATATCTTTTTTCTTTTCTTTTTTTTCCTTTTTTTCTTTCTTTTCTTTTATTTCTTTTGATTCTGTATCTTTCTTTTCTTTTTTCTCTTCTTTCTCTTTAGGTGGCTCTGATGGTGCTGTTGATGATTCTTGAGATTTTGTTTGTTCATCTTTTGGCTTTTCTTCAACTTTTTCATTTGGCTTTTCTTTTTCTTTTTCTTTGGGTTTTTCTTCTGCCTTTTTTCCATTTGCTGGCTCATCTAAATCTTTTTCATCTTTTGTAATTTTATCATCACTTATTTCAATTTTAATTAAAGTTTCTTCAGGACTTAAAGTTATTTTAGATTTAATAAATTCTTCTAAATGATCCATGAATTTATCATTTGTTGGTTGATAAAAGATTTCCTCAAATCTTTTCTTTTTTAATTCTCCAGCTAAATTAATTAATTCATTTGGATTAGTAGCTGGATCACATTTTTCCCAATTGATATATTTGCAGCTTAGGAATTTATCAGATGGATGATTTTGTATAAGAATTAAATGTGGTTCTTTTGATTCTAGTTCTTTATATGATTTGAACTTTTTTTCAAAAAGTTTTAACTTTCTTTTATGTAAATCATCCATATGGGAAATGATATCTTCTCTTGAAGCTCCTTTATCTTCAGATTGAGCTGGGTCAATTTCAACTTGACTTGCTAATGATTCTTTATATAAATCTGAATTTTCAAAATAACTTCTGAAATTATAGGAACACATTTCATCTACTATGGAATAAAAATTTTCTTTTTCCATATTTATATATATTTTATTTTGAAATTCTATAGATATATTGATTAAATAAAAAAATTATCTTTTTTAAACTATTTGAGTAAAACGTTTTAAATAAAATAAAAAAATTGGGGATTGGGGATTGGGGATTG
>Ga0247611_10007172_pt1 | contig 14070 bp, 22 predicted proteins | sample 177DNAGHGhighgp2_FD_192422 | JGI IMG/M metagenome (GOLD analysis project Ga0247611, IMG submission 192422) | Sheep rumen microbial communities from Palmerston North, Manawatu-Wanganui, New Zealand - 1770 DNA GHGhigh gp2 | ecosystem: Host-associated > Mammals > Digestive system > Stomach > Rumen...
CTCAGTTAGTCCAACCCAGCTGTGATGCAGGGGTATACTCATATGTGAATTTGATATCATTAACAGCTACGCCGGCCGAAGCAAATAAGCCATAAACAGCACCGGTAGGAAGCATGATCAGGTCAAAATTATCATGAGCAAATACAGGGATTTTTAAATTCTGAGCAGGGCGAGCCCATTCAGGAAGTGTACCCAGCATGACTTGTGTAGTCGCGGGGGTATATGATCCGGTATTATCCTGAATGATTATACGGCCATCACCATATACAAGCATCTGGGATAAACAGGGGATTCCTGAATTAAATGCTGAAGTATCAACCGGATATGACAGATTGGTACCAAACATGATGGAATTGATCACAAGATCAGCATAATAAGGCGCATATGCAGGATTAGGGTGATAACTGTCTCCGTTTAAAGTCCATCTGGTCCTTAATGTTGAATCATTACCCCTGTAATCCTGGGAAAGGGAATACATATCAATCACATTCCATCTATATGCAGTACAATGCTTGATAATAAGATTCCTTACTACAAGCGCCGGCAACTTAGTGCGGTTGCTCTGATTAGGTGACAACGGTGTGATCCAGAATATTTGTGCGGTCTGCTGGTTAGTATCACACCATGCAGCGAATGTGTCAATAGCTGTTTTGATCTGTGTCGGGGTAGCTTCACGACTCCAGTCGTTAATGCCGAGCTCGACAATGATGATATCATAAGTGTCTGTAATTCCGGGAATTGCTTCTGCAATTCCTCCGGGTGAGTCTGGAAGATTGGAAGCTATACAGCGGGCTGAAACTGAATTGTTGTCTACAGTGCTGCCAAAAGCAGTCATAACAGCTTCAAAATGATCTACCCAGTTGGGCTGCAATGCAGCATAGGCGGGATCTGATACACTATCGCCTATAATAAGTATCTTCTTATTATCGACATTTCTTTTTGTATAGAGCAAAGAATTGACTGATATATTAAGTGCATCAATCTGACTTTGTAAGGTAGCTATCTGACCATTATATGCGCCTGTGATAACCCAGTAAGTCGGATTAGAAGCAGGATCTCCAACGCTGGCAGGCACTTCTTTTTTAGATAAATAGCTGCTGTTTAAATAGGTAACAAGTGTTAAGGGCTCATATGATCTTCCGCTTTCCCATTCAGCGGAAGAAGGATCCAGAGAATTCTCATATACCTTAGTGACATAACGAGCGCCGATGTACTGTCTTACACTCATGTGTTTTTCCTCCTTTAAGTTTCATATGATAATACCAGATGGCCATAATCATATCCGGGGATACCGGTATCAAGTCCGGTTGTTCCAAACATGATATCATCCCAGCTCTCGGGGATATAAGCCACAAAATAACCATCATCAGTGATATTGAATATAACGAGCTTCACCAGCTCACCGACAAGATCCAGCGCATTGGCATTCATCCAGTCAGCAAATGCCTGCTTGATGCTGTCAGGAAAGTTTCCGGCAATTATATCATCATATAATGCCTTCAGCTCTTCATATTCAGCCTGATGCTGATCAATCCAGCCATCGATCTGCTGCACTGCAGCAAACAGATCCTTGACCGTTTTAAGTACCCAGTCGAGATTCAACTCATGGAAATCTGTATAGGGATACTTATTGAAAAATCCTAAATCGATCATGCTGCACCTCCTATTAGTCATAAACCGGAATAAGAAGCTCACTGGTAAACACATCACATATATGTTCGTATAATGACCAGGATGATATATCATAAAATTCCTTTAACATAGCAGCTGAAGTCGTCACGCCGATATTACCATACAAGTGGGCCTCATGTATGTCCTCAGTGGCTTCGCTGCCTGTTTGATCCGATAAGGTACCCTTGCGGGCTGTGTTATCGGTCCCGGTATGCTTCATGATATCTGTCCCGGTGTGTTCTGTGGTATCAGTGCCGGTATGCTTCATCGTATCTGTACCGGTATGGTCATTGATATCGGTCCCGCTGGTACCGTTCTCGACTGTTCCGGTGTGGTCAGTTTTGCTCTGACCGTTATTGACTACATCCCTGCTCGACGGTGAATAACTAGAAGTGTCATAAGCTGCTACACTATGCTCAGTTGTCATCGCATCCGTCTGGGTATTGGTATCGGTATTGTCAAATGTAGTCTTATCTTTAAGGTCTGCGATCCTTGTGTCTCTCAGGTCTGCAGTCCTCTTATCCTGAAGGTCAGCTGTCCGCTTATCCTGCAGGTCGGCTGTCCTTGTATCATCAAGGTCAACCCTGCGCTGATCAGAATAATCAGCCTGCGTCTTAGATGTGAAATCTTTCTTATTATTGTTTCTTGACTCTTCAAAACGGTCATAGTTATATATCGGATTCCAACGCTGCTGGGTACCTCTGAGCCACTCGGCAAACGTCCTGAACCACTTACTTGACCATATCTTGATAGAGTACTTCATAAACTCCGGCTGAGGATACAGAACTTCAAACTCACCGGACTGCATAAGAAGAGACTGAATGAACAGATCTTTGTCAATGCCTTCCGGCATTACCAGCTCATTAAATAAAGTCTGATCATAATTATACATTCCTATCAATGTCAGTTTTGCGCTGCTCATCTTCCTGTACCTCCTCCCTCAGATTGAAATCAAGATTGATATCCGGATACAGCTTCTTGATATCCTTGATGCTGCTCTTCAGGCACTCAATAGCCGTTATGATCCGGGCCTGTGAATCATCCTGTCGGCTGTTCGCTTCTGCTGATACAAATCGCTCAGCCTTCTGGTAGGGTACAGTATTGATACCTATCTCAGCATCAAACGCATTGATTATCGTCTGCAGGTCTATAAGCTGCTTATCCGTGATATAGTTGTCTTTGACCTTCTGGATGTCAAGCATCTGAAAAGGTGTTTCATGAGACTGCGGATCGCTCATCAGGGCTTTATCCGTAAATACCGCAGGCTCACCTTTGTTGATCTTGTCAAATATCTTCTTTAGTGCTTCAACAGTGGCTTTATTTTTGCCTGCAAGTATAAATGAAAATTTTGTATTGATTATCGAAGTATTGATAGCACAGTCAAGCGCACTGAGCTTCTCTGCATAATAGGATATTATATCGAATATTCCCATATAGTCCGGCATGAACTTCAGCAGCTCACCATCCTCATGCAGCTTGAATCTTGTATCCTTCAGCCCGACTTTGTTCGCGTTGGGATTAGCCAGCACAAATTCTGTAGGCTGATAGTAAAAGTCAATACCGTACAAGCTTCCGGGATTGAACCAGTAGCCGAGCGTATCATTCTTTGAAACAAAGACAAAGCCTATTTTCAATAAACAGTACAGAAGGAAGTCCCTGCGGGTGCCTTCCCATTCTTCAGGAAGCGTTGTGCGGATCCTGGAGACTGCACGCTGAAAAAGTGATCTTTCCCAGTATGCATATGTCGCATTATTATATGCCTTCACCATACTCGGACTATACCGGCCGGCAAGTGAATTTAATGTCTGATAGTTTAAAGGAACATAAAACATCATTTACCTCCTATTTTATATAAGGAAGTTTTCCGCCTATCACCCAGGAACCGGTTGCAAGGGACCGCTGTACTATGCCATAGTCCCTTCCTCTGGCTTCAACTACCTGATTACTTCCTATATAAATGCCTACATGTGTCGCGCCGGATGTTTTATTAAAAACAAGGTCGGCGGGCTTCAGTTTATCAAGCCGGACCTTTTCTGACATTGCCTGCAGGTCTCTCGCTCTGTAATCGGCAGTAGGTTTGATAAGTCCTAACTTCCTTAATATATAAACGACGACGCCGGAGCAGTCGCAGGCTCTCGATTTTGTCATGTCGTAGCCTTTGTCATAACAGCTCGCGATAAAGCGCAGGACTCTTGCTGCATTATCAAGTGAAGTTTCACTGGCCCTTATCCGGGCTGAAGTAAGGCTCTCGGTCGGCTCACCGTTTCCTCCCCATAGGTAGATGCCATGAGCCGATGCAAGGGCCATTGCTTCTTCACATATCTGTTCGCGTATTCCCATGGCATTCTCCTTTAAGAATCTAAAGTATTGATAGCGGATAACATATCTTTGATATGCATCAGCTTATTATTTACATCTACATAATCATTAGTTGACAGCTTGATCAGGTCAAAATAAGTATAGGCTCTTGACTTGATGGGCTGAAAATCATGACTAGCTGTAGTCATCTGGTCATTAGCATATGCAGCTGACAATGCAAGCCATACAAGACCATTTGATACTCCGGTCGCATCTGCAACCGGTGCGGGGCATGTTGATATTAAAGTCTGAACTGTAACATTCATGTTTACCTCCTATTTTTAAAAAAGTGGCGGGCGGATGCCGGAACATCACACCCGCCGGTGTTATTGGATAAGGATGTCAATCTGCCATGTAGTAAACGATAACATTCTCGGTGAAATCGTTCAAAGGATTCTTATTGATCGTATTCCAGATTGTTCTGTAATGCTTTCTTGCTTCAACAGGTGTCGAAGTAACATCCTCAAGATGGAAGTCAACCATCATCGCATCACGGTCATATATGATACCGAGTACATTGCTGAGCGATACAGCTGCACCGGTAGTCTGTGCGCCGGGGCTTGATACATCAGGGATCGCAGGTGTAACACTGATAGCCATGGGATCATTGATGTTCTGCCAGTAGTCGATCTTCTCAAAATTATCAAGTGATAAGTACTGAGGATTGAAGATCTGAGGAAGCACAAGTGCTTCAGCATCATTCCAAAACTTGCTGATCATCATCATCCTCTGGTCAGCCTTCTTGGTCTGACGAGGAAGAACATACGAAACACCTCCGACAGTCTTTGTAGGGCTCCAGTGATAAAGTGTGCTTCTGTTTTCAAGCATGTCGCTATCAGTCTTAACAGTAGCAACAAAGAATGCAAGGAACTCTGATAAGTAAGTAGTCTGAAGCTGAGCTGTAGTGTAGGATGTAAGGAATTTTGCATTGAACTCGGCTGTAAGGTTCCTGAAGCTGTTAGGCATCGATGCTGTAAGATCAGCAACGCCGGCTATAAGGTTAAGTACTACAAGACGGCTGAATGCTTCCTTTTCGGTCTCGATATCATTTGCTACAGATACAAGGAAACCATTAAGGAAATCAGCCCACTCCTGGCCTGATCTGAATGCAGCTTTTAATGCATTCTCATATAATGTATAAGGATACTGCCACTCGATAGCACCACCGAACCATGCCTGCCATACAACAGGAGCTGACTGCAGCCACATGGATTCAGTTGACTGAGGTGTACCGCCTGAAGGATTCTGACCATTGTCGAAATCCATCTGAAGGTTAGTGAAAAGCTGCGTATTTGATGCACCTGTAGGAACTGCATTCTTTGCGTAGTAAGATATCTTTCTTATACGGTTGGAGAACATTCCGGAGTCAAGTGCGTTGATCAGACGGAACTTTGCAGCATAAGGTCTGATAGCTACAAGGTCACGGCTGCACACTAAAGAAAGTGTATTGATGACATTTTCGATTCCTGAGTTAAGAAGTGACTCACCGACCGATGCAAAGGATGATTCATCGATTGCCTGGATGGTCGCATTGCTTCCCAACATTTCAGCTGACATGGCATTGATTATCGCATAGCCGTCAGTAACATTTAAACGTCTGGGCATGTTATTTACCTCCTAATAAATTTCTTTAAAAATGTTTTGAACTGCCTGCCGGGGATCAGCCGGCTCAGCGCTTCCCAGATTCTGCTGTGAATTTGCTTTCTGCGCAGCTGCAAGCTGCTGTTTAAGTTTAGCTATCTCAGCGCTCTGATCAGCAAGCTGTTTATCATAATCAGGCTTTTCTTCACCCTGTGCCGGTGTGTCCGCAGGCCCATGCGGTTCATGCTCCTGGCTGTCGGGCTGTACTGCAGGCTGCTCCGCCGTTGGTTGGACGTTCTCTTTTGCGAATGCTATCAGCTCATTCACATCGGCTGCCTTGTAGCCATTTTCAGCAAGACTGATTATATCCTTTGTCTCAATTCCGGAGTCGTTAATACTCCGGATGTCTGAAGGTTTAAATCCCTTCATTCCCAGTTTGATCATTTCAGCAATATTCATTTAAGCCCTCCTTAATATAAAGCAGGACCGGGATAGTCGGCAGTCACGCCAGCCGGGACTCCACCGAGTTGACACCCCAGCATTGCCCGGTCCTCTTATACTTAAAATACTACATTTGTAAAAAAAAGTCAACTATTCATAATAAAAACCGCTGTTCAAGTAGTCATTGACTGCATCCTTTTCGGATGCCATACCGGGGATGTCTATCGATGCATTGAGGCATTTGACATATCCGGTAAAGTTTCCGAGTGTCAGATATCCCATAACAGGACGCCCCTGACAGATGCAGAGTAACGGATCCGAAGTGTGCTTGATGATAAGCGTGATGACTACATCATAACCGTTATCGACTAAGGCCCTTCCGCCCTGGCTTCCCCTGACTGACATAGTAGGAACTACCGCATTTGATAAAGTATTGATACCGGATACGACAGCGCCGAAGGCTCCGGCTACTGCAGTAGCTCCTGAAGATCCGACTGCCAGCGCTGCAGATGCAGCAAGTCCGAGTCCGCTGGTAGCGAATCCCTGAGCATTGGCAGCTACTTTTCCGACAGGGCATTGTATCCCTGCATTATATGTATAAGTAGCTACACGCTTTCCGGTACCTCCTGCAGCATCCTTCAGAAACACTGCTGCTTCTCCGGTAGCATAGTCAAGATGGAACTCCATATAGATGGTATCAGATGTAAAATCAAGCGGGTTAAAATCTACGGTCCCATACAAAGGGATATATAATTTTCCGGTCGTATATGGCGCTGCTTTCCTGAAGTCATTATATACATGCGGGATAGTGACTGTTATCTCAGTAGATCCGACACTGGAACTGCCTGTTATACGGTAGCCCTTTACATCTACACCGCCAATGCTTACAAGGTCAGTGCCGACTTTCAGAGTCTCCCATGATACACCTGACGGCAGTGACAGCACTGAGAAGGGTATCCAGATGCAATTGATGACAGCATCAGCAGTATGCAGGAAGTTAGCCTGAAGGAATGCAACAAGGTCTGTCAGGCCTGCGCCCCAGTCCTGATTAAGATACTCGGCAAGCAGCTTCATGTTTCCGATATCCATTATATAATAGGTAGTAAAGCCTGCACCTGATCCTAAGTTGTTGAGGACTGACAGCACATAGCATCCTGCAAATGCAAATGCATTTCCTGATGAAATAGTAGTGCTGACCACTTCCTCTTCATTCTTTATCGCAACATGTGTATCCGGATACATCACATCATAATAAGTAGAATCTGCAGCTCTCTCAACATATGCATTATAAGAACCTATGGTAGTCTTATAGGTTGCCAGCACATCCATGCTGCAGCTGATCTGTGTCAGACCGTTCCGGATGGATGTGACATCATCGACAAAATAATAATGCCCGAATGCCTGGATATAATTGACTGCAAAAAGATTACCGGATACAAGGAAAGTCGGCTTTTCAATCGATGTCCCTTCCTTCAATGTGACCGTCAGGGAAGTCCCGCCTGTCGGCTGCTTGGTTGAATTTTTTCTCTTTGAGAAGTTTGACCAGTATTTGATCGTCATGCTATCCTCACATCCTTCCCCGGAAGTATCGCGGATATGATATTCCTGATATCCGGATTGAATGCGCGGAGCTGCTCCAGATCAACACCGGTCTTGATGGATATCTTGACCAGGTTATCCCTGACACCTGCCCGCACGAAAGCAGGTTCACTTTGTTTCTTCTTTCTTGCCATTCTTAGCACCTCCTTTGGTCATAGCATCTTCTATGTTATCCAGCCGGGCTGACATTAATGTCATGGTCGTTGATATATCATGCAATGTGTTTGTCAGTTTTGCCTGCTGGTTGAATAAAAAGATGCAGCACGCTATTGGGAATCCTACATTACTTATTAATTGAATAATCTGCTCCATTGTAAAGCACCTCCTTCAAATTCAATATAACAGAAAAGCAGTACTTTTTCAAGTACTGCCTTCCTGTGGTCATATTCCCAAAGGGCTTAGTCAAGACTGCTGATCCGACTGCCCTTATTATATCAGTCCTCGTCGTCGTTGTCAAATTCTCCGAATGCATCGAAGGGCTTGCCTTCAGATAAGAACTTGATACTGTTGGGATAGATAGCGCCATCCTTCACATTGATGCTGGCCTTGACCTCTGCACCCATCCAGGGGAACTTCTCCTCTTTAATGTAGTCTTCGATAGAGTCATGGTCGTCGCCGTCTAAGTCGCGGACCGGAAGCGGGAACTCTGTAGAAAGATTTACATAGCCGGTAAAATTCTTTACCCAGTCAGGTGTGAACTTCTTTCCGGAATCCTTGAATGCTTCCTGGATCTCCTTCATCTTCTCATCATCCAGCTTGACCTCAGCCAGTGTGATGTAAAGTTTTTCCTTTACAGTCTTGCCCTTGAATTCCTTTTCTGTTCTTTTGCATACGATAAGTTTTCCTTTGATGATCATCTCGTCATCCTCCTTTGTTTTAATTTGTTCTATGAATGAATGCGTGCCCGCATTAATTCCGTTTACGGTCAAGCCAGAACTTAATATAATCAATATTCTTTTCCAGCTTGTTTGCTCTTGCTTTGTCTCCTGCTCTTCTGCTCAGCTCCGTTTCCTTATTAAGATCATATAACATTCTACCGGTTATAGTGAAAATATCATAATCAAAATCATGCTGATATGCAATAGTGAGCAGCTTGTTGATGTTCCTCTGGCTGTTCGGAAACCATCGCAGGACCTTTATTTCTAAAGTGAATGTATCACCGAATATCTGCAGCATGTTTTCTTCTTCCAGATAATTAAGATATTTTTCTGTCATTCCGCTGTGACTATCCCCCTTATATTCAGAAGCAGTTGCAGCCAGTAATTGACCGCATTATCTGACATGTGCTTGAACTTCTCAGCCTTGATTGTCTGTCCTGAGCTGATGGCTACATATAACTCTCCATTATTTTCAAATGTTATAGAATACGGATCTACTCTCTTAGCAATGTTCCGGATCCTGCCATATTGCTGGAAATTTTCAAAAGCTGTCATCATATACCTCCGTTCTTTTTATCTCAATTTCACCATCCATATACTTCATTAAAATCTGCAATACAGCTTTAATTGATTCAGGATCTTCGTCATATATGGAAGTAAGCAGGAATGCCATTTCCATTTCTACAGTTTCAACAGTGCCCTTTACCTTGACTTTGCCCTCATTAACTTCTATCATCCTGTACCTCCTTCACTTCTACCGGAAGCGATATATCAGTATAGCCGTGTATCTTCCAGTCTGTCGGTGGCTTCTCCAGATAAGTGTGACACCAGTCATGAAGTATGCATTCGCTGCAAAATTTTGTATTGTAGCAGGTTTCGACTACCTGCTCAATGGTCAGCTCTTCAAATTTCATTATGTGTCCTCCCTCTGGATATAATGGATATCAATACGGAGCAGAACATAGTCATAATCAACCAGCCACTCTGTAAATGATGTTACGAAGTTAGTGCAGTCCGTCAGATCTAAAAATTCCATTTGTGCTTTCATCTGGGTATGCAGCCTTCCTGTTTCATACGTAAAATCAGCAGTGTAATTCATAAAGCCCTCCTTAAATTTTCTTTTATAAATCCCTGGATGTTATCCTGTGACTCTAACATATTGATCAGATCGGCATCAGTGTTCTTATTTAATTTGATTGTGAATATTCTGGTATTGTTTTTGTCATACTCAGCCTTTCTGATCTTCCTTGCTTCTGTCATATGTTCCTCCTTTCAAGTGTTAATATATCACATGTCGGTAATACTGTCAACTACTTTTTTCATAAATCATAAAATTTTGTATAATTGATTATCAGATCATAATAAGAATATTTTTCAAAAAGCATCCTGTCATTGATACATGCATCCCGCAGCTGTATCCCTAAAGTCAGCCAGAACAGCTTCTGCTGGTTCTCCCTGTTCAGGTCGTATTCCTGCAGAGCCTTTCCCGCTCTGGAAGTCATGTAATATGTGCCGTCTTTGTTGCTCAGCCAGATATATGCATCCGTTTTCCTTCTATATATAATATGGTACATACACCGGTAGTGCTTCAGGCTCAGATGCTTTACAGATGTAAAATCATTTTTTGAGAAATCGCCGCCAAAAGATTTTTCAGCCCAGGCGGTCCCCTTCATTACGCGGTACATGTCATGCTTTTCGATATCCTGCATCGGAAAGTCTACTTCCGTGATGTGATGCAGAAGGATCCCTCTTTCTTCCATATATAATATATTCTGACCGGTCGCCTGCATCTCGGCCATGGTGTCGACCACTTCCAGCGCGTTGGTTATGGATGTACTTATCTCCTCCGCGTTGGCGAACAGTATCAGCTTCAGTCCGGGCCTTCCTCTTTTCCTCCTGTCTCGGTTGACGGTCTCATACAAGTCCAGAAGCATGTCCCCTTCCGCCTTCTTTACTACTTCACCCGCCTGCGGGATGAACTCATCAAAAATGATCCATTCCGCTGCAGTCAGGTCCATGCCTTTTAAGGTCTTGATGGCATTCAATGAAGCCACATAGTTGACGACCGGACCGACCGGCTTGCCTTCATGGTCTGAATCATAAAAAGCTCCGAGCCCATCCTTTAACAGCCGGGGCTTCACGTTGATGCCATAATCACGGTTTAAGGGTGCCCATGGTGACGGATCAAAGTCGATATCTCCGGCATATTCGCAAATGGTTTTCACATCCTTGTTTGTTCGTTTCATGTATAATGTGCGGAACTTGTGATAAGGGTAGCGTAATGAGCCGTAAGTTTTGCCGGGACCTCGGCGGGACCAGACGATGTAAATGACTGCATCCGGGTAGGCTTCAACGTCTTTTCCTATATGATAGTAGCCATCATTGAAATCCTCTGCAGGAAGGTTTATTACATTATCATCCATTTATTCCTCCTCATAAATCTGAATTTGAATCTCTTCATTGAACAACTCCTGCCAGTTGACTACCTGCACACTATCAAGCTCATAATCACACGGTATCAGACTGATAGAATCGCCTGTCTCGTTTCCGTTCTCATCGATATAGATCTCAGGTACATTGAAATATACATGTGTTTTCTTACCGGTAAGCTCTCCGGAAAATACAAAACCCGGATGGAAGTTATCTATATTATCATCCAGACAGATGACTCCCTTCTTAGGAACTCCGGCAACCGTACTGTGCAGCTTACCGTCTTTGACCTGCCGGCCACAATATCTTTTTGCCCCCTGATACTTGAACTCAGTATATGTGTCTTTGTCACCTTCATGCTCTGCTACACCTAACCAGTACTCTTTACCATCTCGGATAACCGGTCCATATCCGTTTGCAGTCAGCATATCTTTGCATCTCTGGTTATATGCTGCTATTGCATTCAGATCAGGATCCAGCCCGTAGCAGCTGTCAGTATCTATATACAAAGGTATCCGGAAGCACTTAGCCAGCTGATGCACATTGTAAAATGCTGCAGATGTTACCCAGACACCCCACTGATACGGAAGGATGCTTGACATCTTCTCGCAGTATTCCGCATACTTCTCCGGCTCATTTTCTATATCCTGGATGCTGAACTCACCTGTTATGTAGTTTTCTATTATGTCAGGCTTCAGCGGTTTCTGGGCTGACATTCCATACAGTGCATTGACCAGGGCCTTGGCTATACTGTATAATACTGCATCCCCGCCCTTCAGCATCGTCTTGCTTGTGAATGATTCAAATACATAATCAGTAAACCAGCGCGGTAAATAGTCCTTGGCTGCAGCTTCGACTTCTACGCAGATGGACTTTTCCATCTTGTACTGTTCATTAATGACTGCAAGATCCCATTCATTAAGCCATATTTCTACATAGTTTGCACATAGGATCCTGCCATTGTCCTGGATAGCATTGACGGTCTTGACACACTTTGAGAACTGGAGTGCCGGCATCGGCTCATCATCTGATTTGAGCTGTATGTTCACCGCTATGAATTTGAACATGTATGCGTAGTCGTCCATGTTCTTCAGGATGAAGTCTTTGCTGCAGTTGTCTATCGGCGTGAACTTCTCCATAGGGAACTTGAAGGCCGTCAGAATGAACGGATAGCTCGATGCAAAATCATATGCATATATCAGCGCCCAGTTTATAAGCGTATTTATGAAATGCCGGTTGCCGTGAGTGTATCCTCCGTGAAACATCTGCAGCAGCTTCTTCAGTTGCGCAAAAGTCGCAGCTATCTTCTTGAAATCTTCATGTGCTTTCCGCTTTCCTCTCTTTCTGATCTGTCCCCTTGGTATGCCGGTTGCCGTCAGCGGTATCGACCTGATGTCTTTTCCGAGTGCCTGCATCGTCTTATCTATACATTCAACTCCTGCCAGTGTATCATGCTCGATATATTCCAGCTCATCTGCATTGAGCGGAGTGTTCTGGTTACGGATAAGATCATAATCCCATTTACCGGTTGCTTTTCGGTGTTCGACTTCCAGATCATCAGCCCACTTCTCCAGCTTACGCTGAGCCAGTATCAATGAATCTTTAAATATAAGGCCATTGCCATATTCTATGTAAATAGGATATTGCGGTTTTACATTCAGCTGGCGGAGCGGTTCACCGTACATTCTGTAAGCAAACTTTCGCAGAAAAACATGATCATAAGGAAAATTATGAAAATAAACTACAGTATAAAGACCTGACATGACCTGATGGATCCGAAGCAGTGTCTCTATCATCCTGGAAGGCTTCCTGCCGTACAATGTCGCAATATTATGACCGAATGCCCTGAGCGATATAGTCCAGCACACAACATGATTATCATGTGTATACCATTTTTGGGACTTCTTATCATACCGGTCCGGCTTCTTTTTCGATGTCTCGGTATCGGCCATGATGATGATATCATTGTAGGTCATCGGCCTGCCGACTCCGGCTGAATTGAGCGTCCTGATGTGCTTCAGGATGTTATAATCAAACTTCTTGTAATGACACATCTGATAAGGAACTTCCAGGATCTTTTCTTGATAGTATTTTGTTATTTGATCAGCAGCTCTTCCCATTAGTACAGATCCTCTATGTTCAATTCATTATCTTTCAGTGCCTTCTTAACCATCTGCTCGGCCATGGTCGGTGTCTCTGCCCTCATGTCCTTCTCTTCAGCTTCTCTTATTTCCTTGATTTTCTTGTCGCCCATTTTCTGTATCTCGGCAATTGTATACAAGGCTGTTTTGGATCCAAATTTGCTATCCCAAAGGTCAGCCTGACCGCTGTCATAAAACTTTGCCAGACTCTTCCAGTCGAACTGAGTGCCATACTTCTGATTTATAGTATCAGCTCTCTTCTTATATACATCTGTAATGCCTTTTTTCGTACTGGTAGGACTCGCAAGGAATGTCTTGATATCATTGATCTTAGATATCAGCTTTTCAGGATCCTTCGGTGCTGCAGTATTAAAACGCAGCTTCTTAGCTTCGGGGCCTTGACCGGTCCATCGTTGAAGGTCGTGCTGTGCCCGACTATAAGCCCATTGAGTCGCAGGCTTAAAATATTTGTCATGCTCATACGATTCAAGGCGGACCATACGCTGATCAGCGGTCTTGGCCAGTCTGTGATAATATTTTTCAAGCGACTCGCCGGGCTTCTGGTCAAGATTGTAGCTCATTTTTTCTGCCATCTTCTCACCTCCTTAAAACATCCGCATACCGATAGTGTCATTAAATCAGGATCCGGCATCTGCTGGCCGTCAATCCCGCAGCAATAGTATGGTGAACTATACCGCAGGTGAACGCAGCGGGCGCATGACCGGTCCTTGTTGTCAGTCAGGTCTCTTGACTTGATCATCATGCATCACCTCCTGCCCTTCATTATATGACAGTAATACCCAACATGTCAAGCACTATACTTATAATATACCCGACACACCCGGAGCCGTTGTTGCCGACATGATGCAACGGAGCCGGGTGTTTCTTTGTGCCCATGGCCAGGCTGTCACCGGCCGGCCTACATGGGCCGGGGAAACTGCGGCGCGTGTGAGGGGTACCCTAATCTATCA
>Ga0247611_10007173_pt1 | contig 14067 bp, 1 predicted proteins | sample 177DNAGHGhighgp2_FD_192422 | JGI IMG/M metagenome (GOLD analysis project Ga0247611, IMG submission 192422) | Sheep rumen microbial communities from Palmerston North, Manawatu-Wanganui, New Zealand - 1770 DNA GHGhigh gp2 | ecosystem: Host-associated > Mammals > Digestive system > Stomach > Rumen ...
CCCAATCCCCAATCCCCAATCCCCAATCCCCAATCCCCAATCCCCAATCCCCATATAATGCTAAAAGTAACATAATTAATAATAAAAAAAATTAATTTAATTATAAAAGAATATTAATATAATTAAAAATATTAATATTAATTATCTATGTCAATTTGTATTTGACTATTAATAAAATATTCTTCTTGTTTATCTTTTGTGCATTTAAACCTTAAATCAATATATCCCAAAGGTTCAACAAGTCTAAAGGCACTAGTGTCGACTTCCTCATAAATAGGAACACTTAATCTGCAATATTTTTTCAGAGAAATAAATTTAAATTTTTGTATTATACTGACACTTTCTTTTTTAGTCTCTTTTTTTTTAATATTCATTGTTGTTTTACTTCGAGAATATGTTATTTTTTTCTGCTTAGTAAAAGAACTCAAATTATCAACCACTTCATCCTTTTCTTCTTCCTCATATTCTTTATTTGCTGTTAAATCTTTTTGAGAAGTACTTTTTTCCATTTGAACAACACTTTTTCTACTGGTGCTTACATTCACATTTTTACTAGTTTTAAGGTCGTAATCTGATTCTTCTTCATCTTCATCATTTTGTGGAACAATTTTATCACTTTCGAAATTAGCTATAGAATATGTAACTAATATAATCGGGAGTTCTTCCCCATCTCTTTTGTCCAGATTTTCTACATATATTCTATTCTCTTTTTCATAGGTGCTTTCGAAATTTTTTAATCTGAATCCTTTCATTAGAAGGAAATCTTTATTCCCATTTTGTTTATGAATATTTTCTAAAGCGGCCTCATCTATTTCTTCTATTTTTTCATATTTTGTTAATTTATATTCTAAATTTATTTTATCGGAAGAAACAGCCTCATTTTCTTGCATTTTTCTTTGGAAATAAATAGGCAGAGTAATCATAAATATATTCGCATTATAAAATGTGGATAAATCGTATACTGATAAGGTGCCATTGATTATCCAGTCATTTATTACTTTGTATATATAATTTAGTTTGTTTAACCATTCTTCTATTGTCACCTCTTTGTATAAAAAGTTCTTTTTTTTCCATTCAGGAGGAACCAAATTTTTGTTAAGGTTTATTAGTATGTCATAGAATTTACTATTTAATTCCATATCACCTTCTAATAGTAAATTAACATTGTTGATATCTACTAATAGTTTATTAATATACTTATTAAATCCATCTATTTCCTTTTGGAGGCATTCATCCAAAGGATTGAAAAGTTCATTGAATTTATTCACCTTGAATAAAATAGGATTGGCATCTGCTGTATTTAATTGATCTGGCAATGATTTTTTGATTTTTTCTAAATTTTCAGAGACTATTTGTGAATCTATTGAGAACATTTCAGGATATTTATTTTTACTATCACTAATATCCTTCAAATCAAAAGAATCATCTGTATTGTTTTTACAGAAAATATTATATAGGTCCCCAATGATATCTGAGGTATGATTCTGAATCATTTCATTTGATACTCCATATAATAATTTATAGTATTGTTCATTTGGTATTTTTTCAAATAATTCAATAACTGCACTTTTTGGAATATTATAAAGATGAATATTAGGTAAATTTTTATTACTAAAACGAGTTTGTATATGATCTTCATGCAAAGGGGTTATGCTTGATTCTTTTTTTCTAGGATATAATTTTTCATTTATTTTAGGTATAACAAAATCATCATAACTGAAATAGTTATTATTATCTCTTAAAAATTGTTCCCCATCTAAAAATTGTGACAACATTGTGCTGACTCTTTCTTCATCTTCTCTATATATCAATCTCGCACTAACAAAGGTATCCATGGTCATTTTGATAATAGAGTCAAAATTGAATCCTAATGCGTTATCAGGGTCTAATAATGCCTTGTGTTTATCTTCATTTATCGAAGACATATATTGATCTAAAAATTTCAGACTTATAATAAAATCTTTTTTGCAGAAGTCAATTGGAATTTTGTAAATTTTTGAATGAATAAATGAATATTGGAGCAAAACTGAATTGATTATTAGGAAATATATATAGACTTTTTTCATATGGAACATGGTACTGGCATGATGCTCATAGTTCATGAATTTATTATAATAGTCAATTGGAGTTTCATTTATTAAATTTATCAGATATTCTTTCATTTGCTTAAACATCGAAAAGTCATGATTAATTATATTGGTTGATGAATACATATATGTCGGCAATAAATTAGTATTTTTCACTAATAAAATTAATTTAAAGTTTTCATTAATAGTAATATTTGTATCTTGAAACTCTTCGAATAATTTCAATAATGAATCATTTATTAGCAAGCAATTTTTAATTACAATGACTCCTCCATTTTTCATTGAGCTATGTATCATTTCAAGTTCAACATTTGTTAATTCCAGTTTATTCGGATTAATTTCTTTATAGCTAAAGATATCATTTATAATACCTTCTTGTTTATTATTATTCTCATTAGCTATTTTCATTCTTTTTATATAGTAATCTTTTAGTTCTTTTTCCAGACATAAATCTCCATTTTCAATTTCGAACATCAATATTGGCTTTCTGTTTACAGAGAAATTTTCTTTAAACAAATCTTCCAATATATTACTTTTATTAATTGTTAAATGTGCTAAATGTTCTGTATTTTTACTATTTAGATGAAGTTCTTCTTGGAATTCTTCTTCTTTTTTTAAAATTGTTTTAATGGTGCAGTCAATCAGCGAGTATCCCAAATTAGGTTTCATTAGGGAAAAGAACACAAATTTAGTCAGGGGAGTAAAACATATGTCTAATTCTTTATTTAGTAATGAGAAGTTGGATTCTATGATTGAATCTTCGTTATCTAAATATACTTCCCATTCCTTGGCATGATTTTCGATGTCGTCTAAAAATAGTGAAAAAACAAACTGGCATGAATCATTAATTTGTTTTATGACTGTCCAATTTTTATCTGATACATTATTAAGAGGAGATTTATAATTGTTTTCATTATCTTTATCATTTTGGACTTCTTTATATGTTATGAAAGATCTATATACTGCATATATTAGCTGCTTGAAATTATTTGAATTTTCATCTCTATTATTTAATCCATTAAGCAATAGAATTATCAGTAATAATTTCCTCTTTGTTGGTTCATATATTTGTGATATTTTATTATATATAAACACAACAAATTCAATTGAGTCATCAGAAGTATATGTCGGAAGATCAATAACATTTCTTTCTTTTTCCTTTTCTTTTTCTTGCTGACTTCCTTCCTGGCTATCTTCAGATTTTTCATCCTCTTTAACACTTTCACTTTTATCGTCAACATAAACGTCGTCTCCAAACATATTTTCATTATTTGTTTTTTTGGTTTCTTTAATTTCGTTGTATACTCCATATTTTTCTTTATAGAATTCTTTAACTAAATCGCTCAAGTAATCAATTGTGAAAATATATAAATTATTCAAAGGAAACAGACGGGCACACCACTTATATATTTGAGTTGATTCAGTACATATACATTGATACCTAAATAAATCAGAGATATCATATGCTAATGTTTTTTTACTTTTTTCTAGGGCAGTTGTTATATTGTTATATTTCTCTATTTCTAATTTATATGCTTCTAATAATTCCTTATTAAAGTCTAGCTTATCTAAATTGCCAGTGAGATCGAATTGTTTATTATAATTCAATATTTTATTTTCTAATTCTAACAATTTGAATTCGTTTACATTTATGTCTTGTTTGGTATTGTTTATTTTCTGGTATGTTTCAGGGTCTTGCTCGGTGCATAATTTATCAGTGATTAGTCCACATATGACGTCCGATGGACAGTTAAAGTTAATCACATAGCAGTCTCTAAAGGCCTTAGGTGATATTTTGGATGAACTTTTTGAATTAATTAAATATAATTTGAAGTCTTCATGCTTATCAATTTGTTTATTTTTTATCACATAAAATCTTTTTTGAGTCTTAGCATTATATCCCGATTTTTCATTTATTAAATTCTCAAAAATGTCATATATATTTTCTTCGCATTGATCAATAAATAGTATACTTCCGCTTTTCATGCTAATTTCAATTTTATCGAACATATCCCCCACTTCATTTATATTATTATAATTTGTTTTAATTATATTTTTGTCGCTTTTCAGTTGCAAAAATTTTGACATAATTTGATAGCTTATTCTCTTTGAGTCAATTAAATATGGAATTTTATTACTCATGATATACATCATAGTGAAATTATCTGCTAAAAATTCGGAATACTGACTTACTGAAGAGCAGAACTCGTTGTCTTTTCCTGTGCCATCCAAAAATTCCAAAATTATGCTGCATATAGTGAGTTCTTTTATATTTTCTAATTTCAGAGTTTTTGATATGGAATATAAATAGTCTTTTAATTGCTTTCTATAATATTTATTCAATGGGGCTGCATATATTAGATAACAAGAGACTATCATAAGATAAAAATCGAAATTATTTAATATGATATCAACAGTGGTCTTTTTATTTTTCCATATATCTACTTTTTCTTGCACTAAAGTGAAATATAGTTGGAAGCATTCATTCATAGCATTTAATTTTAGTTTTTGATGATTCATATTGTCGTTCCTTGTTTCCAATTCTCTTATTTCTTGTTCAATAGCATTTATTTCATCATCGATAACTTTAGCTTCTTCTATAATTTTCTTCTTAACTTTTTCATGTGAGTTTAATTCAGCCTTAATTTGGTTAATTTCATCCACCAAATTCTTATTACTCTCATATAGAATAAAATATTTATTCCACCCCGAGAAATATTCGCACAGGGCCCCACATATTTTGAACGGCTTCATATTTTTAGTTTCTCCAATATTGAACTCCAAATTGTCTACTATGTCTTTTGTGATAGCATTTAGCTTTTTTCTGAAATTATCTTTGATATTTTTAGGAGTTATATTAGTCAATGTTTTAATTAAATCAATATCTAATGACCTTTTGGTTGTTTCCCAATCTGGGTATTGTTTATCGAATAGTTCTAACACTTTGAATATTAAAAATTTACCAAAACTAAAAGATTCCCATGCATTCCTAATATCTGTTATATCATTTTGGTTTAATTTTGCCATAGAATGAATGGCTTTTGTTATAGCTTCTTTTGCTTTAGATAATTTTTCATCCAATTCTGTTTCTTTTTGGAACTTTTTATCCATTAATTGCTTAGTTTTGTTATCTTCCGTTTGTTTATTTGCTCTACAAACATTTTTTTCTCTTGTCTTATTATTCTTTTTTTCCTTTTTGGATTCTAACTTTTTTTTCATTTCTTCTTGTTTTGGGACACTATCTTTTATTTCTTTATCTAGTTTATCTAATAAGGATTTGACTTTGCCTTCCATTGCAATTCCATCATTGTATTTCTTTTGTTTTTCTTCCAAAATTAATTTATATTCTTTATATTTTGTACTAAAGAACTCGCAAACATTGCAGAAATTGGTAACATTTAAATACAATTCAATGCCAGACTTAATATAATAATTATCATATAATTTATTTGAATATTTATATATATCGATTAAAATTTTTGATATTTTTGTCCTAATATTTTCATCCATTGTATTCTCTATTTCTTTCACTGATATGTCATAATATGCTTTCATATCTTCATCATTCCATCTATGCATATAAATCACAGAAGAATTTTTGACTATATTTGAATATTTTGTGAAAAGGTTAATATATTCTTCAGAACCATAGTTGACATCAATGCATATCGAGATATTTTTTTCTAATAATTCAGTGATTTCATCTTCTGTTTGCTCGTTATCTGGATTTTGCTCTATGAATTGGAAATTATTTGGAATTTCTTTTATATCCATTAAATTATGAATAACATCGAAAACATATTGGGCTTTTATATTTGGGGGAATATATAAAATTGTTTTTTTATTCATAAATGTTGCCCTTTTCAAAAATGGCTTAATTTCCGACTCAATAAATATATCTTTGTTTTTTAATAGCTCATTATTATAACTGGAATCAATTTCAAGAAATTCAACGTTGGCAATATATGAAGCAAAATGTAATAAGGCTCTCTTAGTTTTGGTTTCTTTCCCAAGTAAAATAATATTCGGAGAATTATTTTCTAAAATTCTCAGTATTTTTATAATTGTTTCTAGATTTTCATTTATTGGTTTTATATAATATCTACTCCTAATATCTCTAGATCGATAAAAATGATCTATTTTTGACTTTATGTAATCAATTAAAACTGTTTTTTTATCTATATAGCAATGCTCTTGCTTTAAATCAGTATTATCATTATTGAAATTGTTATAATCTTGACAAAAAGCAAAAGATTGATCATTTTGCCAATTTTCATTAAATATATCTTCTGGTTTTGTTTTGTCTTGTTTAAAAATACTGCTATAGGCTTCACATATGGTTTTTTTGAATATTTCGATATCTTCTTTTTTATTTAGTTTATTTCCGTAAGTTAGATAACTTTCATAGAAGAATAACTTTTTTAAATATTCAGGATACTCACTTGTTCCTTTAAATGTGAATAAATGGAAAGATTGCAATATATTAATAGTATCTCTAATAGTGAATGATATATGTAATTTTGATGGAACTCTTTTTATTGAGGTTTTAAGCAAATTATTCAATTTAAGCAAAGCTTGAATGTACTGAGTTGAAGTTACTCCAGATGTGTTAGGTATATGTTGTCTCAAGTTAAATTCTAAAGAAGGCTTAAATATTAAAAGATAATAATCATCATTTGTTGAATATGTAATCAAATTAAATCTGCATATAAATCTATTGAATTCTTCATCATAAGGATATGCTGAAATATTACCGCAGCCATATATATTAAATTTTTTTAGATATCTATTTTGATTAGTTTTTAAATCAAATAAGAATTTATCACAACAAATTTGTCTTATAAATTCAAACACATGAGAAGTACCATATTTATCTTTATTAATATTCATATTTAAATCGTCAATAAATAAGCATATTTGTTTTATATATTTATCTCCATATAAATCTCTTTTTATAGGTATTAAACTTTTATAAATGCAATTTTCTATTTCAATTGGTTTAGTATAAAATGAAGCATTCATTTTTAATTTTTTTACTTCCATCTCATCATCTGATTTTCTATCAAGTAAAGATGCTATAAGGAAACTCTTTCCACTTCCTTCCCTTCCATTTAAATAAAATGCCTTATCATTATCAATTAATTTCTCACATATCCAAGTATATGGAATAGTCTCAATTGTGTTTATGAATATTTTCCCATAATAAAACATTTTATCCTTTTCTCCAAATGATGAAGAATATATTTCGTTCTTTAATAAATTGGTCCATAATTCAAAATCATTTGTTTCTTCGTCTATATAATAGTCAAAGATGGGACCTTTTAAGTCGTCTGCTTTGAATAGATCACTTATTAATTTCTCTATTTTATTTTTTATAACGAAGTTTGATAATAAATTCATTGTCCATGAACAGCAAAATATAAATATTGACAAAGTGCATTTTTTAATTAATTCAATTTTTGGAACAACATTAAAATTCTTTCTGCCTATTTTTATATCTTCGAAGTTAAACATAGGAAATATTGAATCAAAAATATTAATTAATGTTTGCATGCAATAATTAGGATTTAAATTTAGATTTTTTATCTTATTTTGTTCTACAAAATCATTTATTCTTGGGAAGTAATTTTCGAATAAACCTCTTAAATAATTTTTTAAAGTTTTATTTTCGGTTATTTTTGGATTTGATTCAATCCATGTATATAATATTATATCCCAGCTATAATGCTCATGAGAACATGGTACAATCATCTGATTAGTTAAAAATGAAGGAGGAGTATTCTTTAAATTAGTTGTTTCAAAGAATAATTTAATTTCTTCTCTGAAATTAAGTTTATATCCGTTTGATAGGGTTAAATAATTTTCTTTGTCATAAATATTGTTAATGTATTCGGTCCAAGTATCATCAATTGAGCCATCAAAAATGATAATTTTCTTTTTCTTTTCTCCTTTTTTATCATTATCTTCTTCTTCTCTATGATATGATACTGAACTATTTTCATCATTTGCATTTTCTTTTTCTTCAGTCCTCTTAATTATTTCATTTAATTTTTCAATAGTTAAATCTTCTTCAACTTCTGGCATTTTATATATTAATAAACTATTATAATAATCATTCAATCTACTAATTAATTCCTCATTTTCTTCATTGAATAAATATAGCATATCATAAAATAAATTATTTTCATCTTTGTAAGCTTTTGAAACAATATTTTCAGAAAACATTTCATAAGGTGTTCTGCTCTTGGGGTAAATTCTAATATTATAAAATTTGGGATATTTATTTTTATTAATTTGGTTCAACTGTTTAGAAATAATATTTATCAATCCAAGCATATTAGTTTTTCCAGACATGGGTGGACCAACAAGTATGAAATTATTATAATAATTAATAGAATCATAAAATATACTTAGTTTTTTTTCATAATTAGGCGAATTTATTTTAAGTTCAGCTAATTGTTTTTTAATCACTTCTTCTACTGTTGAGTCTTCTAATTTAAATGGTTTGACTTCTTCGGCGTATTCTTTTATTTCAAAAACTTCATTTAAGAATTTCCTATTATTCTCCTTTTCTTCCTCACTTAAAAATCTATCAAATTTCGATTTGAACAAGTCCTTTATAAACATATTCACATCTAGGTTATCCTGACTTTTTTGTACTATTTGGTTTATAATGGAAGTAATTATATTTGAAACAAATATATATTGAATGCTTTTATGTTTGAATGCACTTAAAGTGCAGGATGCATATTTTATTATATATAATATTTTATTAGTTAACTCAGATGCATTTTCAATATTTAAGTTATTGAGTGTTTCTTTTAAAAACATTACCATATCAATTTTGGGTATGCCAACTTGACGATAATAGTTCTTTATAATTTTAGGAATTTCATTTATATCAAAAGGCTTATTAAATGACAAATCTCTATATATAAATACATTTGTATGTTTAAAAGCATTTTGAGTCTTATCAATTATTTCCCCGAATTCTTCTTCTTCCATTTCGCCTCTTATTACTCTATAAACTTCCATTATTCTTCCTGCCAGTACTTCTAATAGTTCATATTTTATATTTTGGCTTTTGTCTATGCAAATCCAAGTTCCATATCTTATATTTCCAAATAGCGTTTTATTAAAGGATGTCACATCATAATTCGATGTGGCATTTATATAATTTATTCTTTTTCCGCATAATTTAGCAAAAAGTTCCAATATTTCTTTTTTACCTGTTTCCTGTATGCCGTAGATATGCATAGGTTTTTTATAAAAAATAGCATTAGAGAAAGCGATATACATTTTTTCGCATTCAGGCAGCATTAAAAAGTTGGTTTGGAACCCGCAATAATCATACCCGTATTCTAATACAAAAGATATAAAATGTAACATGAATGAATCATTCTCCATTTTTGGTATGATTAATTTACAGAAATTATAATCGCTGGTTGAAGTGATGTCTTCTCTTATTAAATTTTCAATTATATCTTTTGCATAATTTTCTAAAGAGACAAGATTAATGATAATTCTTTTTTGCAATGAATTAAGCTTGTCTTCTTTTAATCTATTCATAAAGGAAGGAATTTTTTCGTCTTTTATTTCATTATATAAATCAAAAAGTTTATCGAAGGCTTCATCTGGATTAATTAGAGATTTTTCTATGGAGTCCATTATATAAAAAAACATGCAATTAAAGGCACCTTGTGCAAGGTATTCTTTATTATCTATTAAAATATGAACAAAATTTTTTAAAGTTTTATTACTTTTTAATTTGATGGCATTTTCGTATTCTTTTTTAAATGATTTGAAATTTTCTTTTAATCTTTTTATCAGGAATGAATCAAGTAATTCGATGATATCTTTTAGGGCATGAGTTTTTATGTATTTTAATTCTATTACTTCGTCATCATTTGTTGTAAAACGAATCTGTTCAAATCCAATATTAAATTTTTTAATCCATGGATATATTTTAAATAGCATTTTTTCTTTGGTTTTATTTAAGTCTTTTTCTTGATATATTTCATTCAAGTCATCATTTGATAATAAATAATATCTGGGATTTTCCTTTCTTTTTTTGTTAAAAAATGAATAAATCGCTTTATAATTTTGCTCATATGATAATATAATAGTGTTAATAATTGCAATAGCTTTATCATATCCATGTTCAAAAAATCTTTGAACTGTTCTATTATCTTTAGTAGTATTAAATAAAGTCTTTTTTAAATTTTCATTCATTAATTTTTTATGTTCAGTTGGGTTGTCTTTTATAAATTCAGGATTATCTAAAATTCCTTCACTTTTAGCTATGTATTTCTGTAATGTGGTTGAATTAACCAAAAATTTTTTATATTTATTAAAATCAGCTACAAGTCTTTCTAAATTCTGCAAAATGCATCCACAATATCTATTTAAATATAGTCTATTTAATAATCTTAAATTTTCTTCAACAAATTCATATTCTCTCTCATAGTCATCTCTGGTGTAAGTAATAGGTATTCTTCTGGGATAAAAATTTTCACTTGCAGCTTTAATTAAATCTTTCAGCCTTTTTTCTTCATTTCCTCTTATGTTTAATTCCTTTATTTCAGGCAGTTTATTCAAAATATCTTGGTTATCCAAAATTTTCCTACAAGTAAAATTATGCTCATCAAATTTATGCTCACCGTTTAATAATTCTGTTAATAATGACATTAATAGGTCAACTTTAGTAACATTTTCATTTTGATAAGTTTCTATTACTGGCAAAATTTTTTCGAATCTTTCAACCCTCTTCTTAAATTCCATGGGGACCTGGGGTAAATCCAAGTCGACCATAGCCACTTTGCAGAGATCTAGCCAATTGTTAACTAATTCTGTCATTTCAGGCAAATTTACACTTATTACTTTTTTTGGCTCCCATTGTCTGGATTTCTCATGAAAGTCTTTTATGCTCTTCCATAAATTTACTTTGAGCTCTTGATTATATACCAAATTTTCCAAATTTTCGAAATTGCTTTTCATTGTATCATCAAGCTCTAAATCTTTTTCTTGTTGTTGGTATTTTTCTTTCATATTTAAACATTTTTTAATTTTTAAAGAATTTTCTTCTAAATAATCCAAAGCGTTGTATGTATCTTCACTGTAGGTATTTAAAATTTCATTATTTAAATCTGTGTTCAAAGTTTTGATATAGTTATCAAATTTGGTAATTATATTTTTTAGATCAATCCTGAAATTGGCTATATTATTATCTATAAAGTATGAAGTAGAATCTAACTTTCTATCATATAAAACATTCACATTTTTTAATTGAGTAACAGCTTTTAAATCATATTCTGGTATTTTTATATCTTTATAAGCTTCTAATATAGTTTGTAAGTCAATTATTTCATTTCCTGAATCTTCATGAAGTTGTTTTTCTTTATTACATGCTTCTACTGCTTTTTTTAATTTTATAAAACTTTCTACATCATTTGGATTAATACTTAAATCATTTAGATGGTCATTCATTCTTTTTATACTTTTTTTCACTTTTTTGAGATAAATATTTGGCACTAATTTTTTCATTCTTTCTATATATTTTTTTGGAGCATCAGATACTAAATCAAGTAAATCATCTAATTGAAATTCAAAGATACCTATATTTACAATAGGTCTTAATAATTTAATTCTTTTTTCTTCTTCGGTAAATTCATCTAATAAGTTTTTCAAATATTGTGGAGTGGCATTTTCTTCTAATTCTTTAAAACTAATTTTTTCAAATTTTTTATAATTTTCCAAAATTGGCATTAATTCTTGTACAGTTTTTTCAATTCCTCTATGACATAATTCAAAATATTTTTTAAGTGCATCAAATTTATCAGTTATGCATTTTTGTTCTTTCAATCTCATATTAAGATTAGTATTCTGATCAACATTAACTTCGAAAACTTCCTCAAAGCAGGACATATACCTGGGGAATTCCTGTGGATCTACAAAATTTTTTTTGTATATTACACAGTAGATGGTTTCTTGAATATAGTTGTCGAAAATTGCTTCACTCATAGCTTTGATTCCAGGGTTATAAAATATCTTTCCATTCATACATAAAATTTTGGTTGTTATAATTGGAGAATCGACCCAGTGATTGGCATAGCATGTATATAGTCTGTTGAATCTTTTTTCAAGGACTTCTAATGAATTATCAATTGTTTCAAATTTTGCTTCATTGAATATATAATCCATGGTCCTTATATATTTTAATAGTTTTTTGTAATGGGTTTTACGGGTGGCATCTTGAGCATATGGTATAGCATCTTTTATGAAATTCTGAATTTCTGAGGCTTCTCCTACTTTTTTCTTGTCATTATTATTTTGATTTTCAGCTTCATTATTATTGGTATTATTATTATTGTTTAAAAGTAAATTATTATTATTATTTGAAAGTAAATTATTATTATTATTACCATTATTATTATTTATGTTAATAGGAAACTTTTTTTTTTGTTTTGAATCAGTAACAATGTTATCATCTAAAGTTATTTTTTTAAGAGATTTATATTCTTGATAAGAATTATTGCATGATTCATTTATTATATATTTTACTCTTAATCTATATTCATTAATTTTTTGGTCTATTCTTACCAAATTTTCTTTGTGCAAATCATTAAAATGATTTAACAGTACTGAACCATTATTGGCTTCTAAATAAAATATATTAGTTGATTTCATTTCTTTTAAAATTGTTCTAGTATTCATGATTCCTTCAAGAAGATTTTTATCAACCAAAAATAATTTATTCTTTAACTTCTCAGTATAATATTGTCTTCTTGTTTTTCTATAGAATCTTCTCCACAAATCGAATAATTTGGCGTTTTTGAAATTTTTAAACAATGGTATTTTCATTAATTCTTTGTATTTTTCATAATTTTCTACCCATTCCTGTATGGAGTAGACACATGGGGCCCCTCCTCTCTGATAATGTAAAATTGTATTTTTTGATATAGTTATATATTCTGAATCTTTTCTTCTTTTGCCTAAAGATGGCAATTTCTTTTTTGAACCAAATCCAAATCCCTTTCCAACACTTCTATTTTTATTAGTACGGAGTTTAGAGAATTTGTTTATATCTTGGTAAGTACATAGAACAAAATCAACAGGTCCCCCTACCCTTTTGGCATATAAAAAGTCATTATCACGCAAATATAAATATTTATTAAAAGTAGAGAAATCTATTATTTTGCTTCTACTTTTACTTTTACCTTTGCTTTTGGCTTTTTTTGGAAGGCTTGTTTTATTGAAATTAAAATTTTCAGTGGTCATATCACTAATAGTACTTGATTTTTTAATTAAATTTTCCGTTTTAAAATATTTTTGAGTATTTTTCCTAAATGTCATATCTTCTTCATTAACTTGCTCTCCATTCATTTCATCGAAAACACTACACATTATTATTTCATCATTATTAATATTATTCATTTTAGGTTGAAAATTTCTTTGTGTTTTGTTCTTGATATTCTCTTTATTATATACTGTTTTCATTAACAATTCTCCATCTTTTCTAATTTTTTCTTTTGAAAATTGGAATTTTTTCAAAGTAGGTAAAGTTTTTGCAAAGTTATCTGATGTTTGCTGATATTTAGTTCTATCCATAAGAACTGGATAATGAATTAATTCTCCTATATCTTGGGGAATGTCCCTTTTAGTTTCCCAATTCTGGATGATTACATTTCCCATTGTAGGAGAACGTAAATTAGGAAGAGTTCTTAGAGCAACATTTACATTTTTATTATCTTGTAATTCTCCCTTTAATCGAAAACCTTTTGATTTTCCCCAATTGCTTGTTATTGTTTCTAGAGGATTAATATACAATTTATTCACTAATTTATTTTCTTCCATTAAGTTATGGAAATTTAATTTAAATTTTTTAAATTAAAATTGGTAAAAATATTATATATATTTAAATTTTATTTTTAAATTAATATTATAAAAATAATTTAAATATTTTATATTTATTTGATGGAAT
>Ga0247611_10007174_pt1 | contig 14066 bp, 7 predicted proteins | sample 177DNAGHGhighgp2_FD_192422 | JGI IMG/M metagenome (GOLD analysis project Ga0247611, IMG submission 192422) | Sheep rumen microbial communities from Palmerston North, Manawatu-Wanganui, New Zealand - 1770 DNA GHGhigh gp2 | ecosystem: Host-associated > Mammals > Digestive system > Stomach > Rumen ...
GCGGGGAGAGCCACGGAGCCGGTGAAAGAAGGCGGCAAAAGGCGGAGCGGCCGGAGAGGACGCCCCGCTGTGAGAACAGGTGCTCGGCGGCAAAAAAAATGGTGGGCACAAAATATTATGTTCTGTTTTGCGTTACTGGAATAAAACTATTGGCGCGCAGGGAAGGCTGCAGCCCCTTGGGGGCACACCCGAAGTTAGCCGTCAATAGTTTGACAAACGATTGATATGTTGAAACGAATAATGTTTGGCCTGCTGCTTGGGGCATTGGTTTTGCCAATGCTCTTTGCCGCTTGTGAGAAAGAGCCTGCCGAGCCTATGGCTGGACTGGACCTGGATTTTTCGTGCGACACGATGGCGTTTGACACAGTCTTCACGCAGATGGGCACCACCACGCGTTATTTCAAGGTCTACAACCACGGGCAGTACGATGTGCAGGTGGAGCAGGTGACCCTCGAGCAAGGCTACGCCTCGCGTTTCCGTCTGAATGTGGACGGCGACACCCACTTGGTGGCACGAAACCTGACCATCGCCGCAGGCGACAGCATGTTCGTCTATGTCCGAGCCAACATACGCCCCAACGAGTCCACCGAGCCCTTTCTGATTGAGGATGCGGTGCTATTCAAGAGCGGAGGGCGACAGCAGCGGCTGCCACTGACGGCCTACGGGCGCAACGCCGTCTACCATGTCCCCACCGACACTATTCGCTACGCCGACGGGACCTATCTTATGGACATTTACGGCAACCCGTATGCCTACAGCGTCATAGATTGTGAGCACTGGCGGCATGACCTGCCGCATGTTATTTTGGGCTATGCCGTTGTGGACTCGCGCAGCACCCTGCGCCTGCAGGCGGGCGATGAGCTCTATTTCTGTGACGATGCCGTGCTGTGGGTTTATGACAGCGCCACATTGGACGTGCGGGGGAGCGCGGACCGACCTGTGCTTTTCACCTCGGTGCGCCACGACGGATGGTATGATTATCTGCCCGGCCAGTGGGGGCATATATGGGTGAGCCAAGGCAGCTGGGACAATACCATCGACCATGCCCTCATTGAGAATGGCTTTATGGGCATACAGGTGGACAGCTGCGCCAACAGCAACCCCACCCTTTCTATCAGCAACACTCAGATTCGCAATGAGAGCTTTGTAGGGCTGTACATGCAGACCGCACACGTGGAGGGGGACAACCTGCTGGTTACCGAATGCGGCACGGCGACGGTGGTGATGCAGTACGGAGGCAAGTATAGCTTCAATGGCTGCACCTTTGCCGATTACTGGCACTACTCGTCGCGTAACAACCCCTGTGTCTTTATTACGAACTGGCGCAACGTTGACAACATGCGTTACGTATGGCCGATGCAGGCCGCACTGGCCGATTGCATAATCTACGGAACCCGTGAGGCGGGCGAGCTCTACCTGGAGCTGGATAGTACGGCTGCAGTGGATGTGAGACTCGACCACTGCCTGGTGCGCGGTGGCGAGTGGGACGAGGACCCAAAGTTTATAGACCCGAGTGTGGGCGACTATCACTTGGCCGAGGACTCGCCAGCCTTGGGAATAGGATACCAGTATCCCGAAGGGGGTGAGAGGCGAAGGGACCGGGGTTGGAGAAAGGTTAAGAACTAATGGAGCGAAGAAAAGACTATGTATGAATACATTTCAGGAAAGCTGGCTTCGTTAACTGCTGCCACCGCTGTGGTGGACTGTGGCGGAGTGGGCTATTTGATGGAGATAACGCTTTACACCTATAGCGCCATTCAGGACAAAACGGAGGTGAAACTGTGGGTGCATGAAATCATTCGCGAGGATGCCCATATTCTCTGTGGCTTCTTTAGCCAAAAGGAGCGCGAAATGTTCCGTTTGCTTTTGGGAGTTAACGGAGTGGGAGCGGCCACGGCCCGCATGATGCTGTCGTCGCTTTCGGTGGAAGAGGTGGCTAACGCTATTGCCACCCAGGATGTGAAACTGGTGCAGCGGGTGAAAGGCATAGGTGCCAAGACTGCCCAACGCATAGTGCTGGAGTTGCAAGATAAGGTTGGGGGAAGCAGTACGGGCATGGCCACAGCCCCTGTGCTCAGCCAGCATAAGGACGAAGCACTCAGTGCCTTGGTGATGTTGGGATTCCCGAAGGCGGCTGCAGACAAGGTGTTGCAGGGTTTGGACAACAGCCTCACTGTAGAAGGATTGATAAAGGAGGCGTTGAAGCGGTTGTAGAAGTGGTAAGATTGGTTTGATGGTTTAGATAGAAAAAAAGAATAGTCATCAGTCGGTTGGTTCATAGTATGTTGTGCAGGCTGCCATTATTAGTGGCGGCACTTTTGCTGCATATTATACTGTTCTTTCCTAATCAGGCACAGGCGCAGGAGCCTACCGAGGGCATCACCACGACGGTGGAGTATGATGCCAAGACCGATAGCTACGTGCGTATCACCATGTTGGGTGACATGGTAATCAACCGAGAGTACCTTACTTTTGAAGAGTACCAGGACTACCAGATGAACCAACTGATGAAGAAATACTGGCATGACCGCTCTGCCACAGGCGACACGGCTGCCGATGCAGGACTGCTGAGCCGCATACCGGGTTTTAGCGAAATCAGTCGCAAAGTGGATGGTTTGTTGGCCATACCTGAAATCAGTATTACTCCGACGGGCAGCGCAGACCTTACTTTTCAGATGGTTCACACTTATCGCGACGACCCACAGCTGGATGTGAACGCCCGAAGCAATCCTTATTTCGATTTTGATGAGAATATCCAGGTAAGCCTGAATGCCAAGATAGGCGACCTCTTTGATTTTGATATTAACTGGAACACCCAGGCCACTTTCGATTTTGAGAATAAAATCAAGCTAAAGTATGAGGGGAAGGAAGATGATATAATTCAGCTATTTGAGGCAGCTGATATTTCGTTCCCATTGAATACAACCCTTATTAAGGGAAGCCAGGAGCTATGGGGGTTCCATACGAAGCTGAAGTTTGGCAAGCTGACCGTGGATGCCGTACTATCGCAAAAAGAGACCAGCACGGAGAATATGCAGGTGCAGGGCGGAGCATCGGTTCAGGAGTTTGAAATAAGGGCCGACGAGTACGAGGAGAACCGCCACTATTTTATCTCCCAGTACTTTTACGAGCACTACAACGAAGCCATGTCGACGCTGCCCACGCCGAACACGAATATTAAGATTATCAGAATGGAGGTGTGGCGAACCAATGTGGGAGCTGCGGTTACGAATAACCGCAACATTCTAGCCCTTACCGACCTGGGAGAAAACAGGCCCAGCAGTGCCCACCTTGTGGGAGGCTACTCAGAATTGCCGAGCAATGGGAGCAACAACCTGCTGCAATATATGAATCCGGCCCGCATACGCAGTATTAATAACGTGACCTCGTATATGCAGGGGCTAGGGTTTTCCTCAGGGACCGATTACGAAAAAATTGAAAGCGCACGACTGCTCACCAGTAGTGAATATACTTATAACGAGGAGTTAGGATTTATCACGCTCAGCCAAGCCCTCAGCGCCGACCAGATGTTGGCTGTAGCATTTCAGTATCAGGTGATTGGGGACGAGACCGTGTACCAGGTTGGCGAGCTGACAACGGATGGTATTAATGACCCCAACACATTGGTGGTAAAGCTGATAAAGGGAACGAGCATTGACGTGCACAGCCCGCTGTGGAAGCTGATGATGAAGAACGTGTACTTTCTGAAGAGCACACAGATAGGGAGAGATAATTTCCGCCTGAACGTGCTATACGAAAGTAAGGAAGGAGGCGTAGGAATTGGCTATTTCACCGACGGACCCAAGGAGGGCATACCGCTGATTGAACTCTTTGGACTAGACCGCATGGATGCTTCGCAGAATTATTTTTACGCCGACGGGGTCTTCGACTGGTTTGATAGTGCAGCCTATAAAGGTGGTACAATCCAAGCGAGCACCGGCCGCATTTTCTTCCCATACGTGGAGCCCTTCGGAAAAGATTTGCGACAGCTGCTTGGCGACGATGCATTTGCCAAACAGTATTGCTTTGACTCCCTCTATACGATGACCCGTACACTGGCACAGCAATATGCCGATAAAAATAAGTTCTATATTGAGGGCTATTACTCAAGTACGGTCAGTGGCGAAATATCGTTGGGATACAGCGTGTCGCAAGGGTCGGTAACGGTGACCGCAGGTGGGGTGCCACTCATTGAGAATGTGGACTATACGGTCGATTACACAATGGGGACGGTGCGCATCATCAATGAGAGTATTCTCTCCAGCGGCACTCCAATCAGTGTCAGCTGCGAGGATAACTCTTTCAGCATGACCACAAAAACTATGGTGGGCACTCATCTGAATTACGAAATTCAGCCCGACTTTAATGTCGGAGCCACCTTTATGAACCTTTCGGAGAAGCCGTTGACGCAGAAAAACAATTTTGGAGAGGAGCCTACTAGTAATAGTATCTGGGGATTTGATGTGAGCTACCGTCATGACGCACCGTTCATTACTAAATTTGTCGACCTGCTGCCTGGTATTGACACGAAAGCGCCTTCGACACTGACGTTCAAGGGCGAATTTGCCCAGCTTATTCCGGGTTTGGCCTCCACCGGGAGCAGAGACGGAATAGTGACCTATATTGATGACTTTGAGGGGGCAGAGAGCAGCATTGACCTAAAGGGTATTACCTACTGGCATTTGGCCAGCACCCCGCAGGACTATCAGATAACCCTTCCGCAGTTCCCCGAAACGCGCCTGGGAACCGGCCTAGCCTATGGATTTAATAGGGCAAAATTGTCGTGGTATCGTATAGACCAGACTTTCTATGCAAGGAATAGTCCCAGCAACATTGACGACGACGACCGGTCGCAGCCTTATGCCCGACGTATTTTGGAAACGGAGGTGTTTCCAAATAAAGAATTGGTGAAAGGTGACTATAGTTATGTTTTTGAGTTGAATTTGTCGTATTACCCCGAAGAGCGAGGTCCTTATAATTACGACCTTTCGCCCACTGCCTATAGCGCCGGTCTGACCCCGGAGGGCAAACTGGCCAATCCGAAAAGTCGCTGGGGTGGCATCATGCGCGAATTGGACTATACCGACTTTGAAACACAAAATATCGAAACACTCGAATTTTGGCTGATGGATCCCTTTATAGAAAATCCTAACCACACTGGGGGTAAGCTATATATTAATCTGGGTGACATAAGCGAGGATATACTGCGAGACGGGCGTAAGAGCTTTGAGAACGGCCTGCCGACCAATCCGAACGACCTCTCAGGCGTGGACACTACCATTTGGGGACGAGTGCCTAACACGCAGCCTATTGTCAACGCTTTCGATAACGACGAGTCGTCCCGTAAGTATCAGGACATTGGGTACGACGGACTCAGCAGTACTTTCGGAAGCACCGATGAGCAGTCCTTCTTTTCCGAGTACATCGACAGTATAGCACTTCTTTTCGGCACCTCTTCCCAAGCCTATCAGATGGCCATGTCCGACCCTTCGGGCGATGATTTCCACTACCACTTGGGTTCAGACTACGACCAGCAGAATCTTAAGATTGTAGAGCGCTACAAGTATTACAACAATCCTGAAGGTAACTCACATGCCAATGCAGACAATACAGAGAGCTATACTACGGCTGCCTCGATTTATCCCAATGTAGAGGACATCAATAAGGACAATACGCTCAGCGAGGGTGAGAACTATTATCAGTATGTCATTGAACTTGACCCGACCAAAATGGTGATTGGAGAGAACCATATTGTTGACATTCAAGAGGCCCAAAACGTACCCTTGCCGAATGGAACCACCACTAGTTGCAAATGGTATCAGTTCCGCATTCCCGTCCGCGAATATGACCAGCTGATAGGAAAGTTGAATGGCTTTCAGTCCATTCGTTTTATGCGTATGTTCCTAAACGATTTTGAGGAGCCTGTTTTTCTGCGTTTTGCCTCGTTGGAATTGGTTTATGCCACTTGGCGTAAATATACCGAGGACCTCCTTCAGCCGGGCGACTACACCACAGGCACGGGAGCCAATACCTCTTTCAGCATCAGCACTGTCAATATCGAAGAGAACGGGAGCCGTTATCCTGTTCCTTACGTGCTGCCTCCTGGGATTGAACGTGAGCAGTGGTACAGCACCTCTTCTACCTCTACCCAGCTTAACGAGCAGGCCCTCTCGCTTGATATAACCGATTTGGCCTCAGGCGATGCACGTGCGGTGTATCGCAGCACATCATATGACCTACGCAATTACGGAAAAGTCAAGATGTTCGTTCATGCCGAGAAGAAAGCCGAGTCGGATCCAATTGACGATGGCGACTTGGTGCTTTTCGTCCGACTGGGAAGCGACTACACCAACAACTATTATGAATATGAGGTACCTCTCCAGTTTACTAACTGGGGCGTGGGAAAGGATGATCCATACGCCATCTGGCCAATCGGCAATAATGTCGAAATAGACCTTACCAAAATGGTAGATATCAAGACGAACCGTAACCGCCTTATCCGCAGCGGCGACATTAACTACAGCAGTCAGTTGCTCTACAGCGAATATTCCGACGGACGCAGATATACAGTACTTGGTACTCCCAATCTGGGTAAGGTTAAAGTCATAATGATAGGAGTACGCAACCCCAAAAAGGAAACCCTAGATGACGGGAACAACATGTTGCCAAAGTCATGCATTGTGTGGGTCAACGAGTTGCGTCTTTCCGACTTTAACAACCGTGGTGGTGTGGCTGCCATGGCATTGGCCAGAACCAACCTTGCCGACCTCGGCAATCTTTCACTCTACGGTTCCTACACTTCTGCCGGTTTTGGAAATCTAGAGGACAATCCTACCTCTCTAGAACTGGTCAATACATTACAGCTCCAATCGACCCTAGACATGGAATTGGGCAAATTCCTCCCAGAAAAGTGGGGCATCCGCATGCCTCTCTATCTCGATTGGAACAAGCAAATCGGCTCTCCCGAATACAACCCCCTCGACCCTGACGTGCGCCTGAAAGAAGACCTCAAGACTTACCCCACGGCGTCCGAACGCGACAGTGTGCGAAAGATGACCCAGGAGCGTAAGACAACGACCAATCTCACGCTCACCAACGTCCGGAAGGAACGTACCGGCAAGGGAGCCCTTAAGCCCCATTTTTTCGATATAGAGAACTTTACCTTCTCTTATGCCTACTCGCGCGAACGTTCATCTGACGATGAAATAGAGTACTATAATAAAGACCTCCATAGAGGCGGTTTTACCTATGCCTATTCGCCTCAAGACCCCGGTCTCTTTGCACCTTTTGCCAAGTCTAACTCTAAGTTTATCAATGGCAAAAACGGCAAATTCATAAAGGACTTCAATCTCTATTATAAGCCCAAATCGCTTTCCTTCAGTACGGAGATTTTCCGAAACTACGAGGAGACTCTTCTTCGCAATAAGGGCACGGCACTGGTAATCATCAAACCCACCTATTTTAAACAGTTCACTTGGCGACGCGACTATGGGATACAGTACGACCTCAGCCGCAGTATCCATCTCCAATATAGTGCTTCGGCCAACGCCCGTATCGACGAGCCTGTGGGTCGCGTTGACACTCGCGAGAGCCGCGACAGCATTTGGAGCGGGTTGTCCAAGGGTGGCACCATGCAGAACTTCCAGCAAACTGTCAGCCTCACTTGGGAGGTTCCCATCACGAAGTTGCCTTACCTCGATTTCCTCCGAGTGCCTATCACCTACCGCTCGACATATAATTTCTTAGGCACCACGCAGGCCTTGGCTTCACATGGCTCTACCCTCAATGCTTCCGGTCAGTTGCAGGCCTCTGTCACAGGACAGATGCAGACCCTCTACAACCGATTCCCGTTCATAAAGAATGCATATAAACAGAAATCTGCCACCCCGCCTAAGGATCCCAAGCGCATGTCTAAGAAGGAACGCGATAAAATGGTTCAGGACTCCATCGCACGAGCCAACAATCCCGACTCGGTGCGCCGTGCGCAACTAGCAGAGACCCTTACCAATATTGCCAATTTCGGAATCCGTTTTGCCACCATGCTTAAATCGTTCGGCATGCAATATAGCAATTCCACCGGCTCATTCCTCCCCGGCTATATGGGCACAGCCAGCTTCCTAGGAATGGATCCAACCAATGGCTGGGCACCTGGGCCTTCTTTTGTGCTAGGCTACAACGATGGCCTTGTGGAGCGACTCCTCCAGAACGACCTCCTCTCGCGTGACCCACTAATGAATACGGCTCATTACAATACGGTGAATCGTATGCTGACCATGCAAGCCTCTATCGAACCTATTCGCGATTTCAAAATAGATATAAACGCCACCCAAAGCTATCAGTCTCGCGAGGAATACTATTATAAATATCTACTCGACTGGGACCGTGTACAGGGGCCTCTTTCCTATATTATGTCGGGCACCTATTCCACCACCACTTGGAGTTGGGCCACCTCCTTTGTCGACGACAGCACACTCTACTCCACCTTCCTCAACAACCGTCATATCGTCTCCGACCGTCTTGCCGACCTCAATCCCGACCCCCTCACCAATCAGCAAGTGATCGACTCCATGAGCGGCCAGTACTACCGTTATGGCTACGGACCCAACCAGCAGTCGGTGCTGCTCACCAGTTTCCTCGCCACCTATCTTGGCAAGGACGCCTCCACATATGGTTTCTCGCCATTCCTGGCCCTCCCGTTGCCCAACTGGTCCATCAATTACAATGGACTCAACAAAATACAGGCTCTCAAGAAATGGTTCACCAACATCTCCATCTCTCACAAATATTCTTCCACCTATTCCATTGGCAACTACTATACCGATGCGGCCATCTCCGGATTAGACAATTACGATTACGGCCAAGAGACTGTCTTCAACACCAATGGCGACTTTATCGCGCCCGTCAGCATGGAGGGGGTTCAGATTACCGAGCAATTCAACCCCCTTATCCGTTTTGCCATGAGCATGACCAACAGCATCCAACTCAATTTCTCTATTCAGAAAAATCGTACTCTCAACCTCAGCTTCTCCAACAACCAACTCACCGAAACCACCCGTAAAGGCATTACCTTTGGCGGCGGCTACCGATTCAAGGATGTGGCCATCGATATTAAGGTGGCCGAAGAAACCCACCACCTGAAGAGCGATATCGTCCTCCAGCTCAACCTTACCTACAACAGCAACAAAACCAATATCCGCAAAATTAATCAGAATATCAGTCAAGTTTCCTCCGGAAGTGAAGTGTGGATGGCCGAGGTTTCTGCCGAGTATGCACTCTCCACCTCCCTAACGCTCCGTGCTTTCTTCCAAACCAACATCAACACCCCCTATATCTCCAATTCCTATCCCAACTCCACCACCAAAGGTGGCATAACTGTAAGATTTAGCTTTTAATGAATTTAGACCGATTTAAGAATTTCGAACAGGATGTCCGCGAACTGGTTCTCGCCTTCGAGAAGCAGCGAGATGGCCATGCCTCTTATTTCGATGTAGATCAGTTAGAAATCATAGCCGACTACTATCTCGAAGTCTATGATGTGGAGGGTCTTGAGTCGGCAGTGACTTTGGGCGAGCAACTCTTCCCCAACAGCAATTCAATACGTCTCAGGCGAGCGCACCTTTTAGGCATCCGTGGGCAATATTCCGAGGCCCTGGACATACTCAAAAGCCTCGAGCGTTCCGAACCCGACAACACCGACGTGTGCTATGCCATGGCCACTTTCTATAGCCTCACCGGCCAGCCGCCAAAGGCTATCGACTACTACCTAAAAACTGCCGCCGACGGCTATCAGCTCGACCTGGTATATGGCAACATAGCCGACGAGTACTGCCAACTTGGCAACATTGACCAGGCCGTTAACTACTATCGCAAGTCCATCGCCGTCAACCCCGACGAAGGCCGCTCCCTCTACAACCTGGCCTGCCTTTGGGATTCCCAAGGACAGGACACACAGACCCAGTCTTTCCTGACCCAGCTGCTGTCCGACCATCCCTTCTCCAAGAATGGATGGTATTGCCTGGGTATTGTCTACGGCTGGCTCTCGCTTTTCGAGAAATCTGCCGATGCCTATGAGTACGCCATCGCCATCGACAAAACCTTCGTTCAGACCTATTTGGGCCTTTCCGAATCCTATCGTCGGCTAGGCGATATAACGCGTTCTGTCCAAGCCCTACGCGATGCCCTCGACTATACCTCCGACCGGCCTCATATCCTCTACCTTATCGGGCACACCTATCTAGACGAAGGCAACTACCACACCGCTTCAACCTATTATCACGATGCCCTTAAAGAAGACCCCACCTACAGCGATGCCTGGAACGAACTCGGACGCTGCAGTGAGTGTTTGGGCTATCCCGATGAAGCAGCCGGCTATTACCGCCGTGCCATCGACCTCAATCCCGATTCCGACTCCCACTGGCTCTGCCTTGCCGACCTATATATTAATAATGAACGTTTTGCCGAGGCCTGTGCCCTGCTCGAAAGTTCGCGAGCCGATGCCACCGACCGTTTTGCATTTGACTCCCGTCTGCTCTATTGCTACTACAAGTCGGGCCTGCGCAACCGACTTTTCTCCCTTTTGCAGGAGGATTTCCGCGAATTCGGGTCGCTCTATCCCACGCTTTTAGCCTACTACCCCGAATTCTCGCATGACATAGAAATAGTCAATTTTATTAACACCTAATATGATACAAACCGCCTATGAATAAAAAAGTCTACATCCTGCTGCTGGCCCTTTTTGCCTGCCAGTTTGCCTTTGCCCAAACCAATGCCGCCAACGAGGGGCAAAACATTGCCGAACAGGTTCGTGGCACCGACAGCAACTCTTCTGGCTTTGTCGCCGACCTACTCACTTGGTACGATGCACACATGAACTACTCTGCCGTCGGCCTGCTCATGACCCTCGAAAGCTCCTTCATCCCCTTCCCCTCCGAGGTGGTCATCCCGCCGGCTGTCTATGTGGCCAGCAACCCCGACACCAAGGGCGGTATGAAAATATGGCTCATCGTACTCATCGGCACCCTCGGAGCCATGTTGGGTGCCTACATCAACTATTTCCTCTCCCGTTGGCTTGGGCGGCCTATCATCTACGCCTTTGCCGACAGCAAAGTGGGCCACCTTCTGCGGCTCTCAAAGGAAAATGTCCAACGTGCCGAAGACTATTTCAACCAGCACGGCAATGTGTCCACCTTGGTGGGACGGCTCATTCCCGTCATCCGACAGCTCATATCCATCCCTGCCGGTCTCTCCAAAATGAACATTGCAGCCTTCTCCCTCTTCACCTTTCTTGGCGCCGCCGTCTGGAACTGCATCCTTGCCCTTTTAGGCTATCTTGCCTACCGTGCTGCCGACCCCTCCGTCATCGAGCGCTACAGCCATGAACTCTCCGTCATCATCATCGTCATCTTCTGCGCCGTTGTCGCCTTTTTCATCGTGCGGGCCCTTATCCGCAAGCGTAGAAAAACCACCCCCACCGCTAAGGTTTAGTATTGTCTTCCTCCGAAACAATTGAAAGTATGTACGATTTCGACCGCCCCGAAAAAACGCCCGAAGAGATAGACGCCAAAATCAAATGGGCCCGTCTCTTCACTCGCAAGGACCGTCCCCTGCCCAAACCCGGCTGCAGCTGGGCTTTCTATATCTTCCTTGCCCTCATCCTTGTCTTTCTGGCAGTCATGTATATCAAGTATAAACAGATTTAGTGCTATGGATTTCCCCATTCTCGATACCCAGGTCTACGGACACCCGCTGGTCTATCTCGACAACGCCGCCACCACCCAGAAACCCCAACAGGTGGTCGACGCCCTCACCAATTACTACCTCACGCTCAACAGCAACATACATCGCGGCACCCACTACCTGGCCACCCGTGCCACCGAACGCTACGAGGCTGTCCGCCTACAGGTGCAGCAGTTCATTCATGCAGCCTCCAACAAGGAGATTGTCTTCACCCGTGGCACCACCGAAAGCATCAATCTTGTGGCGGCCACCTTCGGCCGCAAGTTCCTCCAGTCGGGCGACGAAATCATCGTTTCCGGCATGGAACACCACTCCAATATAGTCCCCTGGCAGTTGGCTTGTGAGCAGGTCGGTGCCCGTCTTCGGGTCATCCCTTTCTCCGACGAGGGCATTCTTGACCTTGAGTCCTACGGCTCACTTTTCTCCTCCCACACGCGGCTCGTGGCGGTCAACCACGTGTCCAACACCCTCGGCACCGTCAATCCCATTAAGGAGATGGTCCGTATTGCCCACAGCCATCAGGTCCCAGTCCTCGTCGACGGTGCCCAGGCCGTCGCCCACATGCCGGTCGACGTCCAAGACCTCGGATGCGACTTCTACTGCTTCTCCGGTCACAAAATGTACGCCCCCATGGGGGTCGGCGTCATGTACGGCCGCGAGGAACTCCTCAACCAGCTGCCCCCATACCAAGGAGGGGGAGAGATGATAAAAGATGTCACCTTCGAAAAAACCACCTACAACGAACTGCCCTATAAGTTCGAAGCCGGCACCCCCTCTGTGGGCGACGTGCTGGGGCTCGGAGCCGCCATCGACTTTATCCAAAGCCGGGGCATGGACTCCATCGTCCGCCACGAAGAGCAACTCATGGCATACGCCATGGACCGCCTGGCCACCGTCCCCAACATCCGTTTCTTCGGCACCGCTCCAGGCAAAGTGGGTGTCATATCCTTCCTGATAGGCAACGCCCACCCCTACGATGTGGGCACCCTCCTCGACAAACTGGGCGTCGCCGTCCGCACCGGACACCACTGCACCCAGCCCATCATGGACCGCTACGGCATCCCCGGCACCGTCCGTGCCTCCTTCGCCTGCTACACCACCACCGCCGACATCGACGCACTCCATTCCGCCCTACTCCGCATAATCCCACTACTCGACTAACCTAAAAAAACACCTCCATGCTCAAAACCCTCCATATCGAAAACTACGCCCTCATCCAGCAGACCGACATCTCGTTTGATGGGGGGCTGGTGGTCATCACAGGCGAGACAGGTGCTGGCAAGTCCATTCTCTTAGGTGCCCTGGGGCTCCTACTGGGCCAGCGGGCCGACACGCAGGTGCTCTCCGACAAGGAACACAAGTGTGTCGTGGAGGCTTCCTTCGACATCTCCGGCCTTGGGTTGCAGCCCCTCTTCGAGCAATACGATGCCGACTACGACGACCAGCTCATCCTCCGCCGCGAAATACTCCCTTCGGCCAAAAGCCGTGCCTTCGTCAACGACTCTCCCGCCAACCTCCAATTTCTTAAAGAGCTGGGGCCGCATATTCTCGACATCCATTCGCAGTATCAGACCCTCACCCTCACCGAGAGCCTTTTCCAAACCCAACTTCTCGACTCCTTTTCCGACGGCACCCTCCTGTCCAATTATCAGGCTCTCTACCGTCAATATGGCACCCTCAAGCGCCAGCTCGAACAGCTCACCGCGCAAGATGCCGAAAACAACAAAGTGCTCGACTACAATCGGTTCCTTTTCGAAGAGCTCCACTCTGCCAACCTCCAGCCCGACGAGCAACAGGCCCTAGAGGAGGAGGCTCATCTACTAGAGCATACCGGTGCCATCAAAGAGGCCCTTGGCACGGTGGCCGCCCTCTGCGACGGTGGCGGCGAGAGCGACGACAGCGCCGTCGCCCGCCTTGTTTCCTCCCGTGCCGCCTTGGCCCATGTCACCTCCTTCCATCCCGACATACTGACCCTCCACCAGCGCCTCGACTCCACCCTCATCGAGTTGCAGGACATCCTATCCGACGTCGCCTCCCTCGACGACCGACTCCAGTTCTCGCCCCAGCGGCAAGAGCAGGTCAGCGAACGCCTCGACCTCATCTACCGTCTGCAGAAAAAACATGGGGTCGACTCCATCCCCGCCCTCCTCGACATCCAGCAGCGCCTCGACCAGCAGCTGCAGGCCGCCGAAGGCCTCGACGACCGCATCCGCGAGGTCATGGAACAGGTCGATGCCGTCTTTGCACAGATGCAGCAAGCCGCCGACCGGGTCACCGCTGCCCGTGCCAAGGCTGCCCGCCAGCTTGAACAACAGCTCCTGCCCGTCCTG
>Ga0247611_10007175_pt1 | contig 14064 bp, 13 predicted proteins | sample 177DNAGHGhighgp2_FD_192422 | JGI IMG/M metagenome (GOLD analysis project Ga0247611, IMG submission 192422) | Sheep rumen microbial communities from Palmerston North, Manawatu-Wanganui, New Zealand - 1770 DNA GHGhigh gp2 | ecosystem: Host-associated > Mammals > Digestive system > Stomach > Rumen...
CAGCTAATAATACAGGTTTATCAGATTGCCTGAGAATATTAGCTATATCATAATCAATCGGATTAACACCTTCTTTCCCGTCAACAATAAAAACTATTTTATCTGCTTCTTCGCAAGCTATTTTTGCCTGATCAAATATTGAAAGCATAATATCGTCTTCATCACCGGGGATTATACCGCCTGTATCAATAACGGTAAATTCTTTATTTTGCCATTCTACATCAAAATATATTCTGTCACGGGTAACACCCGGCATATCGTCAACAATAGAATTTCTTGACCCAACAAGACGATTAACGAAGGTTGATTTACCTACGTTAGGACGTCCTACTATTGCTACTATCGGTTTTCTTGTCATAAAATTAATATAGCATGAACATAAAAAAATATCCCTTAATGGAAGGGATATTCGTTATAATTAATGTAATATGTTTTATTCGATAGGTCTGACGGATAAAACGTTATGAGATGTAACTTCAAATTCATGATTTAAAACGTAATCTAAAGCTTCATCAAGTTCATCTAACTTATGATACAAACCCATCAATTCACTCAGAGCTGTAGGATTATCCTCAGAACTGTCTATTTGAGTCTGTAATTCATCTGAAATAGCCATAATTATTTCCTCAGGCATTGTACTTTCTTCATATGACAGACCAACTTCATCGGCAAGCAGTCTTATCTCACTACAAATTTCATTTTCATTGCGTGCAAAATCATTTTGCTGAAAATCTTCAGCACTTTTTCCGTTAAATCTTGTGGTCATAAAATATACTCCTCTAATAGCGGGTTTTGAACTTACAAATCCTCTTACATAAAATCAAAACGGAAGATAAAAGAAAAACTTTAGTAATATTACAAAAGTTTTACAAAGTACTGCTTATTGACATTGGTTATTTAAGTTATATAATCATACATGTACCCGATAATATTGGGATGTCGCCAAGTGGTAAGGCACCTGGTTTTGGTCCAGGCATTCGGAGGTTCGAGTCCTTCCATCCCAGATAAATCAAAAAGACCTGAAAGGGTCTTTTTTTTATGGAAGGACAAGAACCTGCAAAGCAACGCTTAGCCAAGGTTCGAGCGTGAGTGAGCTGAGTGCGAAGGCTTTGTTACGAAATAAACAAAGTTTATGAAGTAACAAACCGTAGACACGTTAAAGGCGAACGAACAAGAAAGTCCTTCCATCCCAGCCAATTAACAGTTCTCTTTTGAGAACTGTTTTTTTAGAAGGACAAGAAACTTCCAAGCGAAGCTTGGTCAAAGTTCGAACGTGAGCGAGCTAAGTGCGTAGGCTATGTTATGAAATAAACAAAGTTTATGTAATACAAACCTAAGAGATGTTGAAAGCAAGCAAACAAGATAGTCTTTCCAGCACAGATAATAAGTTGGCTTGAGCCGAAATTTATACTTTTGATATATTACTTTTTACAACAAACATATCTCTTTCAGCATCATAAACTACATCCTGAAAAGTAATGTATTTCTCACTGTTATTTAATACAAATTCTGCCTGCCGGTTTGTTACAGGAGAATACATACCCTCAATGTCTTTTTCTACACTCATATTATGTAAAATACCCGTATTAGAACCGTAATCCGTACCTGTCCAACTTTTTGCCATATTTCTGTCAAAAGTTAAAGATTTAAACCTTGTATCTTTAATCTTAGATTGTTTTATAAGGTTAATTATTTGATTTTTAAATTTCGTATCTCCAAATTTTACTACCTGCATTGCATCTGCCAATGATAATTCATTCTTAGACATTATATATTTAAAAAGATTTACTTTTTTAGCAAAATAATTTTCATACTTACCTGTATAATCATGAACCATATATTTTCTTGCTTTAAGAATATTTTTCAGGATAAACAACTTAGTTTTTAAAGCCAAACTTTTATCAAGTTTTACAGAATTAAACATTCCCGTATCACGTTCCCCGCGAAACGCAGAAAATGTCTCCGTAATCTTGGAGCGCGACAAATATTCACTCAACACCTTTGACATCTTTGCATCTCTAATGAGTTGATCACTTGATTCTACATATCTGTGTATTGCTGACCAGCCTTTGCTTAGTAAATCATGATCAGTTTTTATATTAATTGACTTATGTGTCCCAATACCTAATATTTGTTTAATTTGCTGAATAGTCAGTGTTTCAAAGAGTGAGCCATTAAAATTTTTTGTTTCCGATAGAAAAGACGAAACCAATTCTTTATCAGGATTATTTAGTAGATATTTATATGTTTCAGGCTGATTGACTTTTAATATAATCAATTTCGCAGAGTCAAGTCCAGAAGCAACCTGCAAAACTTCACCCGTTCCAAAATCAATTTTCGGTAATGTTGTATATAAATCTTTTACTTCTTTTATTGATTGCTCTAATTCTTTTTCAGAAAGCCTGTCAACTGCTTTTATAAACTCCTTATCACATAACGGAAATATTAAACTACTGAATGTTTCTTTGTCATTGTATATAATATTAAATTTTTTTTCACCTGTATTAAATAGTCTCGTTAAAACATCTTTATCAGCTGCGTCAAAATACTTATGACTTTCAAATATTTGCTTAAGCTTTGTCGGAATATCCGCATCATTCACCTTTGTAAAATTATCAGGTTTAGTTGCAAATAACCTTTTAAATCGAAGATTCTTGCAGAATTTCGTTACGTTTGGAAAAAGTAATTTATCTAATCTCACAATTAAATTTCTCCTATATATTAATAAATGATTTGAGATTAAATAAATTGCCTAAAACTTATTATTTAATTAAATCTTTCATCTTATTAACAGCTTCAGGCAGACCTGTAAATACAGCACGGGAAATAATACTATGCCCAATATTTAATTCATATAAATCAGGTATTTCGTGCATTCTGTGAACATTTTCATAGTTCAATCCATGACCTGCATTGACTGTTAAACCAAGTTTTTGTGCTGATTTCGCAGCAGTTTTAAGTTTTAAAAATTCTTCTTCTTCATTTTCTTTACCGAAAGCTTCAGAATAAGAACCGGTATGCATTTCAATAAACTGAGCCCCCGTAAGAGCAGAAGCTTGTACTTGCGACAGTTCAGGATCAATAAACAAACTTACTTTAATTCCTGCATCTAGTAACGGTTTTATAAATTCGGTTACCTTATCTAATTGACCTGCAACATCCAAACCACCTTCAGTTGTAACTTCCTGCCTTTTTTCAGGTACAAGGCATATTGAATGAGGTTTAATTTCTAATGCAATCTTTTGGATATCATCAGCCATAGCCATTTCAAGATTTAATTTAGTATTAATAGTCTTAATAAGTGTGTAAACATCATCATCTTTTATATGACGTCTGTCTTCTCTTAAATGCGTCGTAATAGAGGTTGCACCGTTAGCTTCACATATTTCTGCGGCTTTAATAACATCAGGTTCTACACCACCTCTGGCGTTTCTTAAAGTTGCAACGTGATCAATATTTACACCTAATAACATTATTCAAATTTCTCCTTATTAATTTTTAGTAAGGCAGTATATGAAGGTAAAATAGTAACATGTTCTGTTTTATCTTCTCCTGCAGCTGCTAATTCTATTGCTTTTTTAATGGATGGCTCAACTGTTATTCTATTCTGCGGAATCCCGGCATATTTTAGGCGAGTTGCCATATCGTTAGCCCTGATACCCGAGGTTATAACTTTCTTTTTTGCATTTTTTAATTGCTCAAAATCACTATCCCACAGCCAAGAAATATCTCTGCCGTCAGCATAATTATCATTAATAGCAATAACAATATTTGAGTCTAAATCAACAGTTTTTAAAACCTCACTTGCACCTGTCGGATTTTTAATTAATTGAATTAATACATCATGCCCATTTATAACTCGTTTCTCAGTTCTGCCAAATATTGATTTAAAAGAATCTAATGCAGTTTGTATTGTTTCTTTAGAAATACCTTCTTCTAAAGCCAATGTAATAGCCGCTAATGCATTATAAGCATTGTATAATCCAACAAGATTAACTGTAAAATCACAATCGTCTACGGTTATTACAGAACGGTCATCATAAACTTTTACGGATGACTTGTACTTACAATCAGGTCTTTCAAATCCGCAAGTACATGAATAATGCCCTTGCTGAGCAAAAAATTGTTTAGAATATACTAAAGGCTTTCCGCAAATACAATTAAATACTTCGGTTGGAGCATGCGACTTTTCAACTTCATAACAATATTCAACATTATCAAAACCATAATAAACAACATTATCCCTATTCACACCAAAATTTGTTACAAGCGGATCATCTGCATTTAAAATAAGCCTTAAATCAGAATTTTTATCAATAGCTTTTTGAATAAATGATGCTGTAGTAGCAAGCTCACCGTATCTGTCAAGCTGATCTCTGAATAAATTAGTTACAATAAGGTAATCTACCTTCAGATAATCATAAAGTTTGTGTAAATATGCCTCATCAGACTCAAGTACAGCATAATCAAATCTTGATGTAGGATAAACCTCAAGAGCAAACACGTTTGCAATGCCTGTAAGCATATTTGCACCTTTAAGATTATGTAGAATTTTATTTTTATCTTCTTCTAAAATATGTGAAACCAAACCCGAAGTTGTAGTTTTACCGTTAGTACCTGATACGGTTACAATTTTATTTTTAATATATTTTTTACAATGAGATAAAAAATTCGGATAAAATTTTAAAACCATTTTGCCTGCAAATGAAGTCCCGGAAGACTTTGACAAAAGTTTAATCCCTGTATATGCTCCCCTTGCTATTATCAATGATAAATAAAATTTTAAATTATCTAACATAAATAGTCCTTTAGACGTATTTCATAACTCGTATATTATTATATAATATACCTATATGATATTACAAAATCAGGAATTTTGAAAATGTATGTATTTATTGCAACAATATTTATTGCGGAATTAATAATTGCAGGATTTATCATCTATTGGCTGCAAAAGTTCAGAAAAAGCGTAGGGTTTACCATGAAACAGGCAGCCGAAGTTGAAGTTATGACAATAGGTACAATAAAACAGTTTCGCAAAGTTATGAAATCTACTCAAGGATTAATTGGAAATTACATAAATTTCTTTGACAAGAAAAAACATGAAATACGCAATAAAATTTTGCATTTAATACTAATATACTTGATTTTGATATTATGCAAAACAAAATTTAAAAGAGCCGCAACAATATTACATTATGCTCTTTTAATAAAGGATTTTTGGAATAGTATTCCCGTATAATCGCTTGTAAAAATCAAAAAATATGATATAATAAACACAATAAGTGAAAGGAAGGTTAATATGTGCAGAAATAAATCCCTGGCTTTTGGTCTTGGTTTGTTAGCCGGAGTAGTCGGAGGTATTGTTGCAGGTGTTCTTTATGCACCAAAACCCGGCGAAGAATCAAGAAAACAGCTAAAAGAAGCTGCGTGTGAACTTTACGAAAAGAACGCACCTTCAATACAAGAAGCAAAAAAACAGGCTCTTGAATCTGTTGATTTAGCAAAATATAAGCTGGAAAGACAATTCAGAAAATTTAATAATATGGTTAAATCAAAAAAGATGCAAAAAGCAAAAGAGCTTGAATCATCAGAAAATGATTTTGAATACTAATTAATAAGGAAATTAAAATATGGATTTTTCACAAATAGCATTAAATAACGGTTTGACATTCTTAGCTTGGGGAACTCTAATTATATTAATTGTAATTGCAGTATTCCTTGTCAAGCTGCTTATAGATTTGTCAGCCCTGATAAAAAATGTAAATCAAACGTCAATAATGCTTAATACTGAGTTAAAACCGACTTTAGATGAGCTTCAGGCTACTTTACAGTCAATAAACAGTATAATTAAGAATACAGACAACAATATGGTTAATATTAAAGATGCTGTTGAAAATACCTTTGGCAAAACAAAAGCTCTTACCGGAAGCCTCTTTTCAGGTTTAATTAAAGGTTTTGGTACTATGTGGAAAATATTTGCCAAAAAGTAGTAAGCATATTGAGTATTAAAAAACTGTAAAAATACGTTATTATCATTACTGAAAGGAAAAGGAGAATATTATGTCAGCAACAAAATTTTTAGCAGGATTCATTGTAGGTGGTGCATTAGGTGCAATAGCAGGTGTTTTATTAGCCCCTAGAACGGGTAAAGAAACCAGAGAAATCCTTGCAAATTCTGCAAAAGAAGCTGTATCAAAAGCAGATGAAACAGTAAAAGAAATTCAGTCTAAAGCAGACAATGTTGTAGAAGAAATGCAGAAAAAAGGTGATGAAATTCGTGAAAAGCTTCAAAATCTTTTAGACAAGAAAACCGAAGAACCAGCATAAGATTAAATAACTAAAAACAAAAGCAGACTTTGATATATTAATTATTCAGAGTCTGTTTTATTATGTATTATTTTAAGCAGAAAAAAGCCCTCTAAAATCATTTAGAAGGCTTTTTAAGAAATTATTATACTATTTAATTAGCTAATTCTTTGGAACATATATCCGATACCACGAGCCGTAAGGATAAGCTCAGGATTTGCAGGATCTGATTCCAATTTAGAACGTAATCTTGAAATATGAACATCAACTACACGAGTATCAATTCTATGATCAGGCGGATAAGCCCAAACATGTTGTAATATCTCGTTTCTTGAGAAAGCCTGACCGGAATTATTAACAAGCAATTCTAACAAGCTGAATTCCATACCTGTTAATCTGATTCTTTCATTCTTTCTAAATACTTGTCTACGAGCTGTATCAATCTTTATGTTGCCTGTTGTGATAACATTCTTTGTAACTTTACCGGAAGGTGTAACAGTTTCTCTGTTGTTAGTTCTTCTTAAAACAGCCTTTACACGAGCTTCAAGTTCTTTTGGTGAAAATGGTTTAATAACATAATCATCAGCACCTAATTCCAAACCGGTAATTCTTTCAGAAACATCACCAAGAGCAGTTAGTATGATAATCGGAACATCAGCAGTTCTTCTGATTTCTCTTGTAACACCATAACCGTCCATTTTTGGCATCATAACATCAAGAACGACCAAATCAGGATTATATTTATTAAATGCATTAACTGCTTCTTCACCGTCAGCAGCAGTATATACATCATAACCAGCCATTTTTAAACGAGTTTCAAGAATACGTCTGATACTTGCTTCATCATCTGCAAGTAATATTCTTTGACGATCTTCTGATTCTCCCTGTAATTCCACATTTTCTGCCATAATTTCCAATTCCTTACATTAATAATCTACACTACTTAAATTATAAGCATTATTACAAAAGTTTGAGTTATTTTTCAATTTCGTAATATTACGTAATTATATTAATATAAATTTACATAAATTGCAAGCCTTTTTCAAAAAAAATACCGAATAAATTTTCGGTATTTTTTTTATTATAAATTATGATTATATTCTATACAGTACCAGCTTTTACAGCCTTTTCATTTTCTTTAGTCATTAATCCTTTTTTAAGACCAAACCAGCCTAAAGTAGATAATGTACCACATACAACCGCACCAATGATAGAACCGGCACCGACAGTTTTAAACGCTAATGCTCTTATTACTTTTTTATCAAGTGTCTTAATCATATTTTTGATACCGTCGATATTACCATGTATAGCATCATTAAACGCTTTCCAAGGGTCACTTAACCAATTACTGTTGCGTGACATATTCTTTAATGCTCTGGTAATGTCACTAAATTTCTTGAGAGATGGGTTCTTTTCAAATTCTTCAAACATCTTATCTGAAACTCTGCCCCATGCTGCACGTTCTTCAGGGGTGAAGTTTTTAATATTAAGAACAGCTTGGCTTAAACCTTGTCCGAAGTTACCAACGACATCACCAATTATACGGCTTGTGGATTTATTAAAGCCTAATAATTTGGCAACTAAACCTTTAACACCAGGTTGTTGTGCATAAAATTCAAGTTTATTAACAGTCGCAGGGTCTAATTGTTTTCTTAATAAACCGCCGAGATAACTTCTTTTATTATTTCTTGGAGTAAGAGAATAAACAATAGGATCAATCGTTTTATCAATTACTGCTTTTGCAGCATCATCATAAACGAAAGCGTCATATAATCTTGTACGTAAAGTTGCAGCAATATTTATAATCCCTTCAGCAGCAACCGGAGCATTTACACCTCTAAAAGCATTCATCAATTCCGTTACCTCAGCAGAATTAACAATACCGTTTTTTAAATTTTTAAATGAATCACCTAAATTTTTACCATAATCAGACTCTAAAGTTATCTTAGCTAATTCTCTCGGTAACCTGACCGCACCGGCAACACCGCCTAAAACTGCTCCGCCTATCATTCCTGAAGTACCGGCTACAACACCTGTTGCATTAACAGTTGCATCAGGATTTTTCGATACATATACAATATCTTTCTTAGGCTTCTTTTCTGCAGTTGTCTGCACTTTTGGCTGAGTAACACTCACTTTTGGTATATCCGTCATAACACTATCCTTATATTACACTACTAAATATTTAAAAACCTAAATTTATAAAAAATTGTTATTTTATGAAGAATTATTACAAAGCTCTTTCAACATAAGAATAATATTATCGTAATTTTCTTCTAATACAAGCGCTGAACGAATTTTACAAGCATTTTTAAAACCGGAAATATAGTATGAATAAAATTTTCGCATAAATTTTATTCCAACTTGCTCACCTCGTAAAGCAATTTCTCCGTCAAGATGTAACTTTAACATATTAATTTTTTCTGATAATTCAGGCTCAGGAAGTATTTCACCTTTTCTAAAATAATGGGCAATTCTCCCGATTAACGTCGGATCGCCCATTGAAGCCCTGCCAACAGCGACACCGTCAGCAGAAGATAATTCCATACACCTTATTGCATCCTCTACAGAATTAATATCTCCGTTAGCAAAAATAGGAATATCCACATTTTGTTTTAACAGCTTAATTTTTTCCCAATCAGCACTACCCGAATAAAATTGTGAACGGGTACGACCATGAATAGTTATAAATTCAGCGCCTGCTTCTTGCATCTGCTGACCAAATTCAACATAGTTCATCTCATCGGCAGTATACCCCAAACGGAATTTAACACTTACAGGCTTATCTGTGCCTTCTCTGACAGCAGTTACAATATCTTGAGCAAGTTTTGTATTACGCATTAATGCACATCCATCCTGACCTTTTACAACTTTATTAACGGGACATCCCATGTTAATATCGATCATATCAGCTTTATCAGACAAGTACTCAGCTGCAGCTTTCATCAGGTGAGGTTTATGACCGCTTATTTGAAAACTAATCGGATGCTGAATATCACTAATTTTTGAAATAACAGTATCTCTTGCCTGTGCCAAAAACTCAGAGCTTATCATTTCTGTTGTTAATAGGCATGTAGGAGAATATTTTCTGACCTGTTCTCTTAAAACAAAATCAGTTATTCCCGCCATTGGTGCGAGTGAAACCTTACTTTTAATTAATTCTTCAACAGCATTATTATTTTTTGTTTGCAACAGGCTTTGTTTGTGCGACATATTCTTTTAATTCCTTAGCTCTATCCGTAGCATAAGTTTTATATTCATCCTCAGGGGCATCAGATGCCGAATATTTATCATAATATGCTATTGCATCACTATATTTTTCAAGATTATCATAATCAACGGCAATATTATAATTTATAATCTTTAAATCCGTAGGATTTATACTTATTGCAGTTTTATAATCTTTTATTGCATCATAATATTTTTTCTTTGTATCATAAATCATACCCCTGTAATACAGAGCATAAGCATTTTCAGGTTCAGCTAACAATATATTATTTAACATAGAAAAACTCTGATCAAAATCTTGTGCATCAAACAAGGCAACCGCATTATCTAAAAGTAAAGCATTGTTCTGCTTTTTTATTTCAGCAAGTAATGTTGCAGCATCTTTATTATTCTTGTTTAACAACAAAGATTTTTCTGCATAAGCCTCAGCACTAGTCCAATCCTCATTGTCGGCATACATTGCAGCAACATAATATGCGATATCAGAACTGGTAGGATTAAGTTCGAATGCCTTTTTGTAATACTCAAGAGAATTAACTTTATCGTCTAAATTTTGATATGCTGATGCAATAGCAAGCAATGTATCTACTGTTTGAGGTGTTATTTTCATATACTCCGTAATAGCATGCGAATAATCTTTTTTATTGAAATATTCAGCAGCGATATCAAGTTGTTTATTTCTTAGGGTTTCATTAATATCCAAAATAGATTTAGTAATCAAGTTATTATCAGGGAATTTCTTATGAGCGATTTCCAAAATACTCAATGCTTCATCAAATTTTTCTTGCTGTGTATATGCTATTGCCATGTTAGCATAAATTTCACCGGTAATATCCTTAGATAATAATGACTTGTATATTGTGATAGCATCATCATATTTATTCTGCTTATGTAAATCCAGAGCATAACTGTATAACATATCAGTTGTATTTGCACCTGCTGAATTTTTACTAACATATTCTAAAAATTCAGGAACTGACATAGTAGACTTAGCCGAGTTAAACATATTTGATAATATAACCTCATTACCCGGATCTAAGGCTAAAACTTTTTTATATAATTCCTGTGCAGTTTTTTCATCACCCAAAGCTGATTTACACTGAGCTTTATACAAATTTGCATTAATATTGTCAGGTTCAAGTATAAGAACAGAATCATAAGCTATAATAGCAGTCTTATAATCACCTTTTTGCTGGTATAAAGTCCCGACATTAATCCTTGTATTAATATTGGAAGGACTCAACTGCTCAGCTTTTCTGTAATATTCAAGAGCTTCATCATATTTATTCTGTTTTTGAAGAATAGCACCTAAATTAGCATTCAAATCCGCATCGGAAGTTGATGTCTCAAGTTTTTTCTTATAAATTTTTTCTAACGCAAAAAGTACATCTTTATTATCTGAGCTTTTGGAAAGTATATAATTATATTCCTCAACTGCAGCTTCTTCCTCTTTCAGCTTATCAAGAATCTTTGCATAAGCTAATCTTAAACTTATATCAGAAGGATCGACTGCTAAGGCTTTTCTGTAATTTTCAGCAGCTTTTGGATCATTTCCAAGTAATCTCATAATATCACCTATTTGATAGTAACAGTCTTTTACCTGAGATGATTCTCCTAATGATTGGCTAAATTCATAAGCTGCAGCGGCAAATTCCCCTTCCGCTCTTAATTCTTTTGCCTTTGCGTATCTTGATTCAGGACTTTTATTAAATCCCTGCATTTTTAGACAAGTATTCAAATTTTGTTTTACTGCTCCAAGTGCAGATGATATCTGGGCAGATTGAGAATCAGGATACATTTCCATGTAAAATAAAGCACTTCTGTAACAGTCAGCAGCCTTAGACCATTTTTTTTCATTGTTTGCATAATTCTGACCTTGTGCTAAATATGCATTTATTATTTGAATCCTGGCTGAATTATCCTTATAATTAATTCTTAAAGCATCTTTAAACTCACTTATTGCGCTTGTATACTGATATGAAGATAAATATTGAGTTCCTAATTCAAAATGTTCTTTAAAATCAGCAAACACAACATTTGATATACAACACAAACTTAATAATAAAACTAATTTACGTTTCATGAAATTTGCCCTCATCTGTTATTAATAATATGTTAATACAATTATAAGAAATTGTATATATTCTTGTATCTAAATGAGGTAACAATTTAATATTTTTTAATCATTATAAAAAATCCCCGAATAATCGGGGATTTTATACTATTCAAAATCGGTTTTTGAAATAAATACAATAAATTCATCGAACATTTTTTGTAAGGACTGTTCCATAATTGATGTATCAGGCCTTGAAAATTTAATCAATTCTGATGAACAAAGATCGACTGCAGAGCAAGCCGCATTCTCGGGTAATGTTTTCATAAAATTCATACTCCTATAAGTTATGTTTGCTTACAAGTATACTTACGACACATTTAATAAAAACTTAAATAAAATATTCTATATATCTATTATATATACTCTATAAATCAACTATATCTTGAAAAAATTAATTTAATATTTCTTTACAAAAAAGTAAAAAAAATACTCCTTATTTAAGGAGTACTTTTTATAAAATAATTAATTAAGATTATGTATCAGCAGTAGCTTCTTCTTTTGCTTTTGACTTTCTTTTAGAAGCTTTTTCACAAGCTATCTTACCATCATTAAGTACAAGTCTTATTGTATCACCTGCAACATATTTGCCGGATAAGATTTCTTCAGCGAGCATATCTTCTATCTTACGTTGAATTAACCTTCTTAAAGGTCTTGCACCATACGCCTCAGAATATCCGGCTTCTGCAAGATGATCTTTAACCTCATCTGTAACATCAACAGACAATTCTTTTTCATCAAGACGTTTGAATAAATCTTTAAGCATAAGATCAACAATTTGACGAATTTCTTCTTTTGACAAGTGTGAGAAGACTATTGTTTCATCGATACGGTTAAGAAATTCCGGTCTGAAAGCTTTTTTCATTTCTTCCGAAACAGTTTCTTTGAGCTTTTCATACTTGTCTTTAGATTCATCATCAGAGGTTGAAAAACCTAATCTTGAAGTATTTGTAATCATACTTGCACCGACATTGGATGTCATGATGATAATTGTATTTTTAAAGTTAATGTGACGACCTTTAGAATCGGTCAATCTGCCATCATCAAGAATTTGAAGCATGATATTAAATACATCCGGGTGAGCTTTTTCAATTTCATCGAACAATACAACTGAATACGGTTTCTTTCTGATTTGTTCGGTTAAATTACCGCCTTCATCATAACCAACATAACCCGGAGGCGAACCGATAAGTTTTGCGGTAGAATGTTTTTCCATAAACTCAGACATATCTACACGAATCATATTATCTTCAGAACCAAATACAGCTTCAGCTAAAGCTTTAGCCAATTCAGTTTTACCTACACCGGTAGGTCCGCAGAAGATAAAGCTTCCGATAGGTCTGTTAGGACTTTTTAATCCTACTCTTGCACGTCTTATTGCCTTTGAAATTGCAACAACAGCATCATTTTGACCAATAACACGAGCATGTAATGTATCTTCAAGTCTGAGTAATCTTTCGCTTTCACCTTCAGTTAACTTGGTAACAGGTATACCTGTCATAGAACCGATAACCTCTGCTACATGTTCAGCGGTAACCGTAGGTTTATTAACTTCATTTTCCTCTTTATGCTTTTGAGATACTTCTCTTATCTTTTCTTTTAAATCAGCCTCATCATCACGAAGTTGAGAAGCCTTTTCAAATTCCTGATTTCTTATTGCATCTTCTTTATCTTTAATTAAAGCTCTTAATTCCATTTCTAATTCTTTGCCTTCAGGAGACAAATTTGATGCATTAAGTCTTACTTTAGAAGATGCTTCATCAATTACGTCAATAGCTTTATCAGGTAAAAATCTGTCAGTAATATATTTACTTGATAGTTTTACAGAAGCCTCAATAGCTTCATCAGAAATAATCAGTTTATGGTGGTCCTCATATTTTTGACGCAAGCCTTTTAATATTTCGATAGATTCTTCTTCCGTCGGTTCATCAATTATAACTGATTGGAAACGTCTTTCAAGAGCAGAATCTTTTTCAACATATTTTCTGTATTCTTCTAAAGTAGTTGCACCGATTACCTGAATTTCACCTCTTGAAAGTGCAGGTTTTAAGATATTTGCTGCATCAATAGCACCTTCAGCAGCACCAGCACCAATAAGTGTATGCATTTCATCAATAACAAGAATTATATTACCTGCCTGACGGATTTCATCCATAATCTTTTTAAGGCGCTCTTCAAACTCACCACGATATTTAGTACCTGCAACAAGCAAACCCATATCAAGCTGAATTACTTTTTTACCGTCTAATATATCAGGGACTTCAGCATTAACAATACGAATAGCAAGGCCTTCCGCAACAGCAGTTTTACCAACACCCGGTTCACCAATCAGTACAGGGTTATTTTTGGTACGTCTTGCAAGAATTTGAATAACACGTTCAATTTCTTTATCTCTGCCTACAACAGGGTCTAAT
>Ga0247611_10007176_pt1 | contig 14064 bp, 13 predicted proteins | sample 177DNAGHGhighgp2_FD_192422 | JGI IMG/M metagenome (GOLD analysis project Ga0247611, IMG submission 192422) | Sheep rumen microbial communities from Palmerston North, Manawatu-Wanganui, New Zealand - 1770 DNA GHGhigh gp2 | ecosystem: Host-associated > Mammals > Digestive system > Stomach > Rumen...
CGCCGCGCTGTCGCGGGCGGCGTTGTCCGGACGGACGTTGAAGCCGACAATGATGGCGCCGGAGGTGGCAGCCAGCATGACGTCCGACTCGTTGATCGCGCCGACGGCACTGTGGATGACCTTGACGCGGACCTCGTCGTTGGAAATCTTCTCCAGCGAGCTCTTGACCGCCTCGGCGGAACCCTGGACGTCGGCCTTGACGATGATGTTCAGCGTCTTCATCTCGCCCGCCTGGATCTGGCTGAAGAGATCCTCCAGGCTGACCTTCTTCGTACCGGCGAGGCCGTTGCTGTTGGCCTGGCTGATGCGGCGCTCCTCGGCCAGCTCGCGCGCCATGCGCTCGTCGGCCACAGCGTTGAAGATGTCTCCCGCGCTCGGGACCTCGGAGAGGCCGGAGATCTCAACCGGCGTGGAGGGGCCTGCCTCGCTCACGCGCTGGCCCTTGTCGTTGATCATCGTACGCACGCGGCCCACGCAAGTGCCCGCGATGATGATGTCGCCGAGGTGCAGCGTACCGTTCTGTACCAGCACCGTCATGATCGGGCCGCGGCCCTTGTCAAGGCGCGCCTCGATGACCGTGCCCTTGGCGGCACGGTTGGGATTGGCGCGAAGCTCCAGCACTTCCGCCTGCAGAACAAGGTTCTCAAGGAGGTTGTCGATGCCGGCGCCGGTCTTGGCGGAGATCGGGCAGATGATCGTGTCGCCGCCCCACTCCTCGCTGACGATGTCATACTCGGTCAGCTGCTGCTTGATGCGGTCGGGGTTGGCGCCGACCTTATCCATCTTGTTGATCGCAACGACGATCGGGATACCCGCCGCCTTTGCGTGGTTGATGCTCTCAACGGTCTGCGGCATGATGCCGTCGTCCGCCGCGACCACAAGGATCGCGACGTCGGTCACCATCGCGCCGCGGGCGCGCATCGAGGTAAAGGCCTCGTGGCCCGGGGTATCGAGGAAGGTGATCGGGCTGCCGTTGATCTCGACGGTATAGGCGCCGATGTGCTGCGTGATGCCGCCGGCCTCACCGGAGGCGACGTTGGCGTGGCGGATATAGTCAAGCAGCGAGGTCTTGCCATGGTCGACGTGTCCCATGACGACGACGACCGGCGCACGGGAAACGAGTTCTTCTTCGCTGTCGGCGTGATCGTCGATCAGCTTCTCCTCGACCGTGACGATGACTTCCTTCTCGACCTTGCAGCCGAGTTCCATCGCGACCAGCGCCGCAGTGTCATAATCGATCACGTCGGAAACAGAGGCGAACACGCCAAGCTTGAACAGCTGCTTGACAACCTCTGCCGCCGTCTTCTTCATGCGGGAGGCCAGCTCGCCCACGGCGATCTCATCGGGGATCTCGACTTTGAGCTGCTGCTTCTTTGCGATCTCAAGCTGCAGCCGCTGCATCTTGTCGCGCTCCTCCTGGCGGCGCTTGGCCGAGGTGGCCTGCGCGTTCTGACGCTGCTTGTTCTTGTTGCCGATCTTTTCCTTCTTGCCGCTTCCGCCGCTGCTCTTAAAGTTGTTTCCGCCGCGGGCGCCGGCAAGATCTTCGAACTTTTCATTGTATTTCTCGATGTTGACCGCAGCGCCGCCTCTCGTATCGACGACTCGCTTCTCCGCGACCTGGCGCGGCACATGCGGCTTATCCTTCTTCTCGGCCTTCGGCGTCTCGGCGACGGGAGCCTTCGTCTGCGGCGCCGCAGCGGCGTTCTTCACAGGCGCGGCGGCCTCTTTCGCCGGCGCGGCAGACTCCGCCTTCTTCTCCTCCTGCTTCGGAGCGGCCTTCGGCTCGACCTTGAAGATCTCCTCAAGGCTCTCGACCTGGTTGTGCTGGGTGATATACTCGAAGATCACGTCGAGCTCGTTCGTCTCCAGCACCTGCATATGATTCTTCGGAGGCGCGATATAATCCGTAAGGATCTGGGTAACGGATTTGGTCGGCAAGCCGAAATCCTTTGCCACCTCATGTACTCTGTATTTGATCATACTCATATGTTCGTCCTCCTCTTTCCGATCGTCTTCGCTTGCCCTTTTGTCCCTTTTTCCTTTTTGCGGCGCTGCATCTTTTCGTGCCGCCGCTCAAGCTCCTGCGCTGCGTCGCCGTACCGCTCGGGGTCATCCGCGGAGAGGAGCTTTACAAAAGCCTCGGCAAAGCCGATATCCGTGACGGCCGCCATCGTACAGTCCCCTACGCCAAGTGCTTCGGACAGTTCCTTTCTTGAAAAGGGCAGTTCCAGTTTCAATGCGTTTTTTCCGCTGAGAGCGTATTCCGCCTTCTTCGCGGCGTTTTCGCCGGCGTCAGACGCCAGCGCCAGGACTCTCGCCTTTCCCGCCCGCGCCGCATCGGCGCTGCGGTCCGCGCCGATCTCGATCGCATTGGCACGCCGCATCAGCCCCAGCATTTTCAGCGCTTTATCCGTCATGCTCCGCCTCCATTTCCCCCAGAAGCTTTTCATAAACTTCCTCCGGGATCTCGGCGGAAAAGGCACGCTCCAGCGCTTTCCCCCTGATCGCTTTTTCGAGACAGCTTTTTTCCTTGCACAGATACGCGCCTCTTCCCGGCGCCTTTCCGCGAAAGTCAAGACTGATCTCTCCCTCCGGTGAGCGGACAACACGGATCAGCTCCCGTTTGGGCTTCATCTCACGGCAGCCGAGACATTGCCGCATCGGTATTTTCTTTTGCATGTTCTCCGCCGCCTTTCTGATAATGGATTTCTCAGGCCTCCGACTCGCTCTTGATGTCGATCTTGTAGCCCGTCAGCTTTGCCGCAAGTCTTGCATTCTGGCCCTCTTTGCCGATGGCAAGAGAGAGCTGGTTGTCGGGAACAACGACCCGGCAGCTCTTGCCGTCCTCAAGCATCGTGACGCTCACGACCTCGGACGGGGACAGAGAAGCCGCGATGTATTCCTCGGGGCTCTCGCTGTACTTGATGATGTCGATCTTCTCGCCGCCAAGCTCGTTGACGATGCTGGCAACGCGTCCGCCCTTCGGGCCGACACAGGCGCCGATCGGGTCGACGTCGGGATCGTTGGACCAAACCGCCATCTTCGTGCGGCTGCCGGCCTCACGCGCGATCGACTTGATCTCGACAATGCCGTCATATATTTCCGGCACTTCAAGCTCGAACAGACGCTTGACAAGGCCGGGATGCGTGCGGCTGATCAAAACCTGCGGGCCTCGGGTGGAGTTTCTCACTTCCACGACATAGACCTTGATCCGGTCACCTTCCTTCAGCGCTTCGGTACGGATCCTCTCGTTCGGGGCCAGCATGGCCTCGGTAAACTCGCTGTTCGAGGAGATGCGGATCGACACGCTGCCGTTGCGCGGCTCGATATGAGACACGACGCCCGTCAGGATCTCATGCTCCTTGGAGGTGAACTCTTCATAGATGATGCCGCGCTCCGCCTCACGGATGCCCTGGATGATGACCTGCTTGGCAGCCTGGGCGGCGATACGGCCGAACTTTTTGGTCTCGACGGGAATGGGGATGATATCGCCGAGCTTGGCACGCTTGACGATGCGCTTGGCCGCCTCGGGGTCGATCTCGTGGGAGGGATCCTCCACATTCTCGACGACGGTCTTGTTGACGTTCATTTCGATGCGCTTCTTGCTCTCGTCAAGAATGATCTCCACGTTATCCTCGCAGTTGGGATTGTCGCGGCGGAAAGCAGCAAGCATCGCCTGCTTGATCTTCTCGTACATGTATTCGCGAGAGATGCCCTTTTCCTTTTCCAGTTCTTCGATAGCTTCAAAGAATTCAGCGTTCATTGTATGATACCCCTTTTTATATCGTTGCGTGCAGTCTCACCTGCGCGGTCTGTGTCTTGTTGAAGGACAGCGTCTTTCCGCCGATCTCGATCGTCGTGGTGCCGTTGTCATAACCGACGAGCGTACCGACAAAGGACTTTTGCCCGTTAACGGGCTGATAGAGCCTGACCTCGACGTCGCTGCCCAAAAAGGCCTCGAAATCGCCCGGCCGCTTCAGCTCACGCTCGATCCCGGCGGAGCCGACTTCGAAAACATAGCTGTCGGGGATCGGGTCGGCCTCGTCCAGCACCGGGTCGAGCCTTCTGCTGATTCGCTCGCAGTCGTCGATATCCACGCCGCCGACCTTGTCGATATAAATGCGCAGATACCAGTTTCCGGCCTCTCTGACGTATTCCACGTCCCAAAGGCTGCAGCCTTCCTCTTCCACGATCGGTTTTGCGATCGCGCTGACTTTATCCGTTATCTTACTCATTTTGCATCCTTCTCCCGGACTTGACCCTGTTTACTTCACAAAAAAGAGTGGGCTGCAACCCACTCTTGTCTTACCATAATGCTTACTTTGTAACTATAACACCCGTTTACAGATATTGCAAGTGTTTTTTTCGCTCTCTTTTCGTCACATCAGCCGTAGGTAAAGCTCGGATCATAGTGTGCGTAGAATTCCTCATAGCACAATCCGTGCTCCATGATGAAGGTTGCAGCCTCCTTGCCGACATAACGGTAGTGCCACGGCTCGTCCCAGCCGGTCAGCAGCAGCTTGCGCGTCGGATAGCGCTTGATAAAGCCGTATTCCGCACAGTGCGAGTCGAGCCAGGCAAACATTTCCTGATCCATATTTTCATACACGAGATAGGAATAGTTCTTGTCCATCAGATCGACCGCAAGTCCGAGCTGATGTTCGCTGGTGCCGGGGAACATAACGATCTTCTTGGCCTCCTCGGCCGCCTCCTGATACTGGGGGTCCAGATAGGAGTCTTTGCCCGTGATGCCCATGCCGGCGGCGATCTGGCTGGCCTTGCTGTTGAAAAGGTTGTTCTGATAGGAATAGGAGCGGTACGCCGCCGTCACATAGATCGTGAAGCCGGCAGCGCGGCAGTCCTCCAGCATCTTTTCAAGATGCGGCAGCGCGGTAACGTCGAAGAGCTGGTTGTTCGTCCCGCTGATCTTCTCACAGTCTGGCGCCCAGGCCGCGCTCAGCGGGCTTCCGTCGCGGACCATCGTATACTGGGTCTGCGTGATATCGATATCCGGCCAGATATCGACCGTCGGCTCCGGCGTTTCCGTCACGGCGTTCGGGTCGGCATAAGTCAGTCCGTCAGACTGGATAAAGGCGCCGTCCGTTCCGCCCACGATGACCGATACGCGGTTGTCGCTGCGCATGACGACGATCGAATATAAAAGCAGGCACAAAACGGCTGTCATCAGGATCCATGCGAGCTTGTTTTTCCGCATTCTTTTTCTCATAATCCGTCTCCCCTGCCTTTCTTCAAAAATTCGTGAAAATGATTATACCACGCTCTTGCGGAAAAGACAAGTCTTCCGCCCCTTCCGCCTTTTTCCCCCTCGTTTTTCCTTTTCCGTCAACTTTTCAGGAATGGAGACGGGCCGCGCCGGAATAGGATGAAGCGAGGTGATGGCACAATGATCGAAAGCGCATTCTGGCTGCTGATGAACAGTCTGTTTTTCATGCTGCGCATCATGCCGGGCGATTCCTTTCCCAAACCGCTCAGCCGCGAGGAGGAGGCGGATTGTCTTGCCCGTTGGGAGCAGGGAGATATCGACGCGCGCAATGAACTGGTCGAGCACAATCTGCGCCTTGTGGCGCACATCATCAAAAAGTACTATACCCAAAGCGAGGATGCCGACGATCTGATCTCCATCGGCACGATCGGCCTTATCAAAGGGATCAACACCTATCAGCGCGACAAGGGCGTGCGTCTTACGACCTATGCCAGCCGCTGCATCGAAAACGAGATCCTGATGTATTTTCGCAGCCGCCGCAAGTCTGCCGGCGACGTCAGTCTCTCCGACGCGATCGACACCGACGGTGATCTCGGGTCGCTCTCGCTTCTCGATGTCGTCGCGCTTGACGAGGATCTCGATGAGAAGCTCTGTGAAAACGAGCTCTTTTCGCAGCTCCGGGATGCGATCCGCACGACGCTCGACGAACGGGAGGAGCGTATCATCACGCTCCGCTACGGTCTTGACGGGCGCGAGCCGCGCACGCAAAGGGAAACGGCTCAGCTCTGCCGGATCAGCCGTTCCTATGTCTCGCGCATCGAAAAGCGCGCGCTTGAAAAGCTTCGTCAGGCTCTCCGATCGGAATGACGGATTTTACTCGGAAAAGTTCCGCTTTGACCGCAAAAAAGGAAAAGCCCTGTGGGGCTTTTCCTTTTTCGTCACTGTGTAACTGCTTCTTTTTCTTCCGCTGCTTTGATCTTCTGCAGCTCCTGCTCCTCAAGTTCGCGGTAAGCGACCTTGCCGACGAGCGTCTTGGGCATATCCTCGCGGAATTCGATATCATAGGGCATCGCGTATTTCGCTATGTTCTTCCTGCAGTACGCCATCAGTGTCTGCTTCGTTTCCTCGCTCGCAGGTACGCCTGCGGCCAGCTTGACGAAGGCCTTGACCTTCTGCATCTTATAGGGGTCCGGCACGCCGATAACGCAGCTCATCTGCACCAGCTCATGGGCGTCGAGGATGTTCTCCAGCTGTCCGGGATAGACGTTATAGCCCGAGGAGATGATCATTCTCTTGGCTCTGCCGCGGAAATAAACAAAGCCCTCCTCATCCATCGTGCCGAGGTCGCCCGTATAGACCCAGGTCAATCCGTCCGCGTGATGGCGGAGCGTCTCGGCTGTCTCGTCGGGGTGCTTCATATATTCCTTCATCACCGTCGGACCGGCAAGCAGGATCTCGCCCTCCTCGCCGTAGGGCAGTTCGCGGTCCGTGCCGGGCTCGACGATCTTGATATAGGTATCCGGGAAAGGAACACCGATGCTCCCCTCTTTGAACATGTGCGGCGGCGTCAGGCAGCAGGCCGTGACCGTCTCTGTCGTGCCGTAGCCCTCGCGCACCTGGATGGCCGCGTTGTGATCATAGAGGAACTTGTCAAACTTTTTCTTCAGCTCAACAGAGAGCGAATCGCCTCCCGAGAACACGCCCTTGAGGCTGCTCAGGTCCGCGTTTTCCATGCTCTTCATGCGCAGCATCGCCTCATAGAGCGTCGGCACGCCGGCAATGAAGTTGCAGCGGTTTTTCACGACCTGCTTGGCGTAATCCTTGGGATTGACGCGCGGGATCAGAATACAGCAGCCCCCGCTCTGCAGCATCGAGTGGATGCACACGCCAAGTCCGAAGCCGTGGAACATCGGCATGGCCGAGAGCATCTTGTCGCCGGCGCGGAACATTGGGTTGGTCGCGATGATCTGGGTACCGAGCGCGTTGAAGTTTTTGTTCGTCAGCACGATGCCCTTGGTCTTGCCGGTCGTGCCGCCGGAGTACAGAATAACAGCTGGGTCTTCTCCTCTGCGCTCGACCTTGTAGTTATAAAAGCAGGCTTTCGAGAGACGCATGAACTCATTCCAGCGGATGACCGGCGCCTCCTTGGGGATCTTCCGGATCTTGCGGCCCTCCGTCAGCATGTACCCCGCCTTGAGCGGCTGGGCCAGCGCGTCCTTGACGCTCGCAATAATGATGTTGACGACCTTTGTGTTGCTGCGGATGCTCTCGAATTTGTGGTAAAACTGGTCCAGTGTGATCGCCGTCACGCTTTCAGACTCGTTGAGATAGAACTCGATCTCCTTTTCGGCGGATAGCGGATGAACCATATTGGCGATCGCACCGACAAGATTGACGGCATAGAACATATAGATTGCCTGTGGGCAGTTCGGCAGCGCGATCGTGACCTTGTCGTTTTCCCTCACGCCGATCGTCTTGAGCGCGCGGGCGCACTTTTCGATCTCGCCGATCAGCGTCTTATAGTTTGTCGACTTGCCCATAAAGGTAAAAGCCGTATACTCAGGATACTGCTCGGCGGCCTTTTTGACAGCGTCGAACATGGAGCCTTCAAAATACTCCAGATGCAGCGGGATATCCTCGGTATGACCCGCCCAGGGCGTTTTAGCGGTGATCTGTTCCATTTCTGTTATCTCCCTGTGCTTATTATTTGTATTCAAAGCCGCTCGGCTCGCCGATGGGCTTGTCGAGCATTTCCGGATGTGCAAAGATATAGCGGATCAGCTTTAAGCTGCGCGCAAAATAAAAGCCGTCGGCGATGCGCTCGTCAAGCGTGGCGCAAAAGTCCACCACATCGCGCACCTGCTTCGTGCCGTCCTCCATGATCAACTCTTCCTTATGCAGCGTCCCGATCGTGACCATGATGCTGTTCGTACCGTAGTTGTTCAGATGATGGTACACGGCCGGGCACTTGATGCTGCCGAGGTTGCTGAGCAGGACGGTCGTATAGTTCGGGTCGCCGTCCGTCAGCGCGCGCGGGACAAGCCCCCAGAAGTCGAGCCAGCGGATCACGCGGATCGCAAACATCAACAGCAGCCGAGGGATCTTGGCAAAGGCGTCGACCGCCGAGTCGATCCCGCCGGTGGAGTGCTCGCTCTTTCTCGTCTCGCGGATATCCCCGACGATCCGGCGGCTGACCGTGTCTAGCGTGTCGTCGTCCTTTGCGGTGAGCACCATCAGCGCCTCATCCGCGCCGTCGGCAAAGCGGCGCTTGGCCACAAAGCTCAGCGTGATCTCATCGCGTTCATAGGTGCGTCTGCCCTGGATAAAGCGGTTGAGAAAATTCCGCTCGCGGATCATTCTGGCCACCGCGACCAGGATGCAGTGGAACAGCGTCGTTTTATAGTCGGGATGAGAGGCGTTCTTCTCGTCAAGATACTTCACGAGCTCGGTCACGTCGAACTTGTCGGACAGGCAGACCTCACAATCCGTCCGGTTCGGCATCAGGTTTGTCATCACGCACTGCAGACCTGTCACGTCTCTGACCCAGCGTCCGTCCCGTCTGTCGCCCCATCTTCTCTTTGTCTTTGCCATTTCTGTGTTTCTCCCATCTAAAGCGTGACATGCTCCCACCGCCTATGCTACGCATACAAGTGGGGGCTTCCCGCTCAAGCACTCTAACGAGCACAGTATCAACGGGCTAACCCTGTGTGTCCCACAGTTTTTATGTTTCTTTTACGCAATAATGGATAGACCCTGTTTTCTAATGTTTATTGCCGCATTTATATCACGATCATGGTATTCTCCGCAACATGGACATGTCCATTCGCGAATTGCCAGAGTTAGTTCTTCATTCACAAATCCACAACTGTGACAGGTCTTGGAAGACGGAAACCACTTGTCTATCGTGATCAGTTTCTTCCCTCGTTCTGCCATTTTATATGATAAGAATTCCAAGAATTGCCCGAATCCATTGTCGTTTGTTGCCTTTCCAAGATTCAATCCTTGCGCTATGCCTTTGAGATTGATGTCTTCTACACAGATGTAATCATATTGTTCGGCCAGTTCTGCACTTTTCTTGTGCTGCCAGTCTTTGCGCTTGAGGCGGACTTTCTCATGTGCTCTAGCAACAATGATCTTCTGCTTTTTCCAGTTGCTTCCACCTTTCGTCATTTTGGAGAGCTTCCGTTGTTCTCTGGCGAGTTTAATCTCTGCTCCTCGATAGAATGACGGCATATCAGCTATCTCTCCATCACTGGAGACATAGAAATGTGGGCTCGAGTAATCAAGACCAATAGACTTTTCCGCATCTAACATGACAATCTGCTCTTCGGTTTCGTACTCGGTCAGGATCGATGCATAATACTTTCCGGATGGTTCCTGCGAAATAGTAACACTCTTAATAGTATTACCTTCAGGGATTTGCCGATGTTGTTTTATTCGGACGAATCCGACCTTTGGCAGCCTTAACTTCCCGGCCTCTATCCGTACTGTGCCTTTTTGGTTATTTGTTGTGTAGCTTTTTCGTCCAGACTTCTTACTTCGATACTTCGGAAATCCAATTGATGTATTCCTGAAGAAGTTGTTATAGGCTGTCTGAAGCTGCAGTTGTGCATTTGCAAGTGCCAGGCTGTCCACTTCCCTCAGCCACGGGAATTCCTCTTTTAACGGCGCTGGGGTATTATGAAGCATTTTCCCTGTGCTTTGATAGTATTCGATTTTATCCCCGAGCATTTTATTATAGACGAATCTTGCGCAACCAAAAGTCTTTGCAAACAGAATTTGTTGTTCCATGTTTGGGTAGAGTCTGAACTTGTAAGATTTGTTCGCTTTCATTTTTCTCCTTGGCTTTCTATATACTTCTTTATCACCTCAATTGGAGCCCCTCCGTTGCTGACCAGGCAGAATCTTCTACTCCAAAAGTATTCCTTCCACAATTCTTGCCGGATCTCAGGAAACTCTTTTTTGATCAGCCGACTGCTTGCACTCTTGTATGCATTCAAAAACTTCGTGAGCTCAGAATTGGGATGTGCTGAAAAAACACGTGCACATGATCTTGATTGTGATTCCATCCCTAAAGAGTATTATTGTATGAAGGCTGTATGTACTCAAAGATTTCCTGTAACCTCTGCGAGACCGTGTCATCTATCACTTTTCGGCGAAATTTGACAACCAGAACAAGAGCATAATTCAGGTAGAACACAGAATGGTTATTAGAGGCCAATTTCTTTTGTTTTTCAGTCCAAATATCATACTACGACTGATTTTATCGCAAATAGAAAATAGGGTCAACGACTAACTTGAGAATGAAGTATACAATTCATCTCACCGCCCGAAGAGGCTGGTAAATACTTGTTTGATTTAGTTAAAATTTTTGTACGGCTTTCTCACTATACACCTTTCCCGACATAAAAGAAAGAGTTTTTTCACCGCTCCCCACCCTTTGCTTTTTTTCGCCTTCTTTACATTCACCACGGGAAACGATATACTTGCTTCATGAAACGAGGTGTTCTTATGCATAAGAAGCTGTTCTTCTGCTGTTCTTCCTCAAGCGGCTGCCGGGAGACGATCTTATCCGAGCTTGGTGAGAGCCTTGCCTCTGCGGGCGGCTTTATTACAGAGCAGACCGTCGGCGAAGAAGGCTCCTTGCTCGGGCTTGATCTGTTTCCGACTGCTGCCGCTGCCGTTGATGGGTTTACCGGTGCACGTTTCCTGGATATGACTGTTGTCCCGCCTAAAACCGATAACGAGGTCTTTCGAGTGGAGGCCGTTCGGCTGCTGCAGGAAGCGCCGTATTATCCTTTTGCCGTATTGGATTCGATCGGCGGCTTTGAGCTCGTGATCCCCCAGTTTCGCGAGGCGCTTGCCGCTTTTCTCTCCTCTCCCGTTCCCTGCATTGGGATCCTCAGACCGCTTGAGGAGGCAGAGCTGATGCGCGGTTTTCTCGGGCTAGGCGAACGCTGTACCGCCCTCGCGGCCAGGCTTCGCTCCGCGCTTGAAGCGGATGACGAAACCATGCTGCTCGACGTTCCGGGCGAGCTCGATGCCGGTCACATCGCGGCTCTGCACCAATGGGTCGAGACATTCACGCACTGACCGCTTGCGTATTCTGTTTTTTTGATGTAGAATAGCAAAAAAGCAAAAACGAGGAATCCATCATGAGCGACGAAATCTATTATCACGATCACGGCGACGGCGTCGTACACGCCCATCACCTTGACGGAAGCCATATCGAGGGGCACAGCCACACCCACTCCCATACCCAGACGAAAGCGGTTCTCAACCGGCTCTCGCGTGCGATCGGGCATCTGGAATCGGTCAAACGCATGATCGAGGACGGACGCGACTGCACCGAGGTATTGGTCCAGCTGGCGGCGGTCCGCTCCGCTCTCGGCAGCACCGCCAAGGTCATTTTGAAGGATCACCTCGAGCACTGCATCTCCGACGATCAGTCCGCCGGCGAGCAGCTGCAGGCGCTCAACGACGCGATCGACAAATTCATGTAATCAAAAAAGCGCGGATTCGATCCGCGCTTTTGCTTTCTAACGGAAAAACCGCCGGGGCAGATCGTCCCGGCGGTCGGTTTATCCTGTTTTATTTGGAATTGAAGATCTTGAAGATGCTGTCGAACGGATCCTCTTCCTGTTCCTCAGCGGGTGCGGCGGCAGGGGCGGGAGCAGCGGGCGTGATGGGCGCGGGATTGACAGGCGCAGCGGCCTTTTCAACAGCGCCGGTGAAGAGGCCCTGCGGCTTCTCTCTGACGGCGACCGGGCGTACCGGAGCGGCAGACACAGCCGTTGCGGCAGAGGTCGGGGCGTTCTCGTCAAAGCCGGTGGCAATGACGGTGACGCGGATCTCGTCTTCCATGCTCGGGTCGAAGGTCGCGCCGAAGATGATGTTGGCATCCGGATGCGCGGCTTCCTGAACAAGGCTGGCGGCGGACTCGATGTCGTCGAGACCCATATCCTCGGAGCCGGTGATGTTGATCAGAACGCCGTGTGCGCCATTGATGGAGGTCTCCATCAGGGGGCTCGCAACGGCCATGCGGGCGGCCTCTTCGGCCTTGCCCTTGCCGGCGGCATGTCCGACGCCCATGTGAGCGAAGCCCGCATTCTTCATGATGCAGGTGACGTCCGCAAAGTCAAGGTTGATGAAGCCCGTGTTCTTGATCAGATCGGAAATGCTGGTGACAGCCTGGTGCAGAACATCGTCCGCGATCTCAAAGGCGTTGGCGAGCGTGATCTTCTGGTCGGTGGCGAACTTCAGTCTGTCGTTCGGGATGATCAGAAGAGAGTCGACCTTGCCGAGCAGCTCCTGGATGCCGGCGTTTGCCTGGTCCATACGGCGCTTTCCCTCAAACTTGAAGGGCTTGGTCACGACGCCGACGGTGAGGATGCCCGCTTCGCGCGCAAGCTCGGCCACCGTGGGAGCAGCGCCCGTTCCGGTGCCGCCGCCCATACCGGCGGTGATAAAGACCATGTCCGCATTCTCAAGAGCCTTGGCGATATCGTTGCGGCTCTCTTCGGCGGAGCGCTTGCCGACCTCGGGATCGGAGCCCGCGCCCTGGCCGTGCGTCATCTTCTCACCGATCTGGATCTTCTGATCGGCGTTGGAAACGCTCAGTGCCTGCTTATCGGTATTGATCGCAATAAACTCGACACCCTGGGTGCCGGATTTGACCATTCTGTTGACAACATTGTTGCCGGCGCCGCCGACACCAATGACTTTTAACGTTACAACGTTTTCAGGACCGGTTTCTGCTTTGAAATCCATGTTGCTGCCTCCCTGTATTTATCCTACCATGTATTATCATGTGATAGTGGTATTTTGGATTTGTATCGCTATCTTATTACAAAATTCTCTCAAGGTCAAGTGCTATTTTTATTTTTGTGAAAATTATTGTAATCTTTTTGTAATTTATTTATTGAGGAATGAAGTGCGCACTGGCCCCGTCAGACACGTTGATTACGCCGACGTCGCCCTCCTTGAGCTGCTCCAGCACGGATTCCAGCATGGCAAATTTGTGGTTCACTTCGCTATTTCCGCCGATCATGATCGTAAAGCGCGTGTCATAATACAACTTTGTCCCGATCAGGTCGGAAAAATCCATGTTTTTGATATGTCCGGTAAGATCCCGGTTCTGAACCTGATACAGTACGTCAGACAGGAAGGTCACGGCCGTGTCGTCGCCGTCTGCTGTCGTCAGCTTTTCGCCGATCAGCAGCGTGCCGGGGTCGATCCCTTCGACGCGGATCAGATCGCCCAGCTCGTTGTCCGTCGCTTTGCCGAGGACCTTGCAGCTGTGGTCGATCGTCCAGTTCTCGTCGCCCACCGCGATATAAGCCAACGCCTTGCATTCCTGTACCGTGATCACGACCTTGTCGGGAAGCTGACGCGAAACAGAGACCTCTTCGACATAGGGAAGTTTGGCAAAGACGCGGCTGATGGCGGCAAACCGGTCGAAGAAAAACAGGTTGTCGCCCTGCTCAATATCGATGGCCTTGATGATCTCCTCGTCCGTGTAGTGCTCGTTGCCCACTACGCTGATGTCCGAGATACGAAGGAAGACGCTCATAAGGAAGACCGTTGCGATCACGACGATGGCAAAGGTCAGGATCGCGCCGCTCACGGAACGTTTCCGCGGCTTTTTATATTCGCCGTGCTTGCTGGAAGGCGGCTGATTGTTTCTGACAGCTGGCATAGTAAAACCCCGTTTATCCTTGTATTATAGAGTAGTAGTTTTTAGTGACCCTCTCCAAGGTCATGTGCTACACTGCAAGGGATGCTGTGGATTGGTGGTTCATCCTACCGCACGACGGTTCAAGAAAGGCTCCGACCACAGC
>Ga0247611_10007177_pt1 | contig 14063 bp, 8 predicted proteins | sample 177DNAGHGhighgp2_FD_192422 | JGI IMG/M metagenome (GOLD analysis project Ga0247611, IMG submission 192422) | Sheep rumen microbial communities from Palmerston North, Manawatu-Wanganui, New Zealand - 1770 DNA GHGhigh gp2 | ecosystem: Host-associated > Mammals > Digestive system > Stomach > Rumen ...
AGAAATAGAGGGACCAGGAGCCGCAGTATCAATGCATAATATAAGTGATATTTATAATAATTATTTAAATAATCCTAATATAGACGTTACTGAAGCAGAGCTAGCTAATATGATAAGAAATAACATAGATGAAGATACATCTAAAATGAGTGACGCTGAAGTAATTGGAAAATATAATCAACAATGTATTAATTTGTTAACTAGAGGTGAGGTACAGAAACAAAAAATGATTAATGAAGTTGTTAGTTCAAATAAAAGTGACAACTTTCATGCTATTATATGTCATTTAGAATATACAATTAATTCTATTAATTCACTTTCTCCTAATATTGATTCAAAAATTTTCGTTGAGGGATTAATTCAAGCGGCTTTTATTAGGGCAAGGGATTATGATACTTTTTATTCTGGACTTAGTAATATGAATGATTTTGCTATGTTGAATAATCTTCTCATAAAAATAAATGAAAATCACATTCTTGATGCTGAAACTATAAAATCATATCAAAATCAAGTTCAAACGGCGAAAAAAAACTTTGCATATCATTTTTCTCATTTGTTATTTAAACAAATAGAAACAAGTAATTTAGGAATTAATTATTTTATAGATAATAATTATGGTATGGTATTTACTGGTCTTGAGCCAAATAGGGAATATAATTTAAAATATGAATATACTGATCAATTTGGGATAGAAAGTAAATCGCAGATCATTGTAAAAACTAATGCTCAAGGGTATGGTTTTATACAAGAATTATATAGAGCTGAAAACTTAACTGATGATTTAGCAATAGCTTTAAGTAATGGATGCCAATTTACCGGTATTGAACTTTCTAGTTCACAAATTAACCAAGATAATTATGAAGCTTTGTTAGGTACTGATTATGATAGAATAGGTGTTAATCAAGGCGTGTTTAGACCAATTTATGGTTATTTTAGTTTTTTAAATAGAGTAAAAAGATTATTACCTGTTAATGCTACTGATAGGAAATTATTAAGTGATTGCATGAATATTGTTAAAGAATATGTTCCTTATTTAAGTGATAAGGATGCGATATTATTTCTTTCAAAAATAGATTATAAAATTGGGGCTTGTTCTTATGCAGCTGTTTGTAATATGATTTTAACTGAATTTAAAGACAATCCACAATTATTCAAAAACATTTTTGGCTATGATATGTATAGATTATTGCCAAATGGTCAAAAATATCTTAATTCTGAGCTTTTGATGGCTGATTTATATACTTTTGCGAATAAAAATAATAATTTATTTTTTAAAACTAATTATTATGGAAAAAAAGGCAATGATCTTTTATTAGAAACTATTTATACAAATCCTGAAACCCCATTAGATCAAGAATATCTTTCAGGTAATAATTTTTTTAGAAATGATATTATAGAGAACTTTTTAAAATATAAATGTAATAAAAATAATCAATCTTATGATATTACTTTGCATTCATCCTTATTAACTGATTTCAATCAAATTGATATTAATAATGGTTCATATGAAATTGATGTTAACTTTTCTACTAATGATACTGACTATAAAATGTATTATATTAATCCAAAAACTGGAATAATGGATAATGTATATACTCCTTTTCTTAAACCAGGGGAGAGTTTTGCTCATGCTATGGAAATTGTTACAAAATCAGATACTGGAATTTATGTAGTTAGTTGGGGAAAATACTATTTTATTCCTTATTCAGCATTATTTTCTGCGAATTATGTTGTAATTCGCAAAGTCAATATTGATGTAAATGAAAAATAAATATATTAAGATTATAATAAAAAATGTTTTTAGAAAGGAGTAATTAGCTTTTATAGTTGATTGATTGATCTTTATGGTAGATAAAAATATGATATATGATTCTGATTTTAATAAATTACAAGAATTAGGTTTTTTAATTAATGGAGAGTTAACTGATGAGTATATTAATATTTATAAACTTTATAATAATTATTTATTGCATCATCTTGATAGCTTATTAGGCCTATCTAGTTATATTGAAGAATATATGATTAGTAGAGAACCTAGTATTAAACCAGTAGAAAAAGAATTACAAGATCCTTTTCAAAAGTTATCTTATCTCAATTATTTTTATATTAGAAACAGTTTAAAAATAGAAAGATTGCCTAATGATGTAATACAAACATTAAAAGAAAGAATTAATTCTGGAAAAACGCAATTTAATGAGGAAGCAAATAAACTAGTAATGAAAACTGTTTTAAATGTAATTAGAAATGAAAAAGTTGAAGATGGTGTTTTCATAAACTATGGTTTTCCTTATAATTCTGATGTTTTTGCTCCGAATAATGCAGTTGTTTTGGGGATAAGAGTAGATATCATATCAGATACAGAAGATGATGAACATTTTTTTGATAATTATATCAAAAAAAGAGAAAAGGTTAATAATATAATATCTTTTATATCTGATGAGATGAAAAAACATTATCCTATACCATTTAAGTTAATAGAGTATGATGATTCATCAGTTGATTATAGTATTTCAGCTAACAAGCAAACTACTAATCAAATGTAGATTTTGTTATGTTGTACTATAAAATGATTTACTAAACTTTAGTAAATCATTTTTATTAATATTTATATTATTTTTAAATTTACATTCTGTTTTTCCTACTTATATCAAAAAAAATAAAATAAAAACTACAATCTATATTCAACTTTTAAAAAATATTTGGTATGATATATATGGTGAGAGTTAGTGAACATAAACTTTGTTGTAAATGATTATATATTAATATGGAATTTATTATTTGGAACATCAATTACTAAATCCATTTATAAGTTAAAACAAAAAATATGGGAAAATTATAAAGCAGAATATAATTCTATTTTTAAAGATAAGGAAGAAATATTAAAAGATTATAAAAACTTTATCCCTAATAATGATGTTGTATATAATATAGTAATGAGAAATGAAGAATATGAAAACATAAAAAAAGATGCAGAAAAATATCGAATAGAATTAATGAAAATATGGGATAAAAATAAAAAAGAAACAAATACTTTAATAAAAGATATTATAAGAATAAAAATACCAGATTATAATTTTTTTATTATAAACAAAGAATTAAATAGAATTGATGGAGATAATAATGGTAATTTAATAATTGGAAAGAATATTAATCCTAATTTTCCATTAAGTATTTTAATAAAAATTACCATGGATATTACAAATAGACATTTAAAAACATATTCAGAAGAAGAAAAAAATTTTAAAAACGCCATAGTTGAACTAGCAATTATAAATGAATATGCAACTAGATTAACAGGAAAAAGCTGCTATCAAAATGGAACAACTTCACTTATGTCACTTAAAAGATGGTTATATCCTTATTGGTTAATGTATTTAGGAATTGAAAAAGATAAATTTTTTTCTTATATGATGAGAGATCAAATAGCATTCGAAGTAGATAAATATGCTTATGAAAAACAATTAAGAAAAATGAATTTAGAAGAATTTATTGACTTTTGTATTAGAAATCAAAGATATATAATTAGAGAAACAAGAGCAGAAAGAGAATCACGAGAACGAAATAATAAAATTGTAATATTATAATACAGGAAGAAAGCAGGGGAAAAGATGGATGATAAAATAAAAATATTACTAGATAAAATTCATATGGATGAGAATTCTTATCCATATTTTTCTGATGCCAAAATGACAAAAATAAAAGTAAATTCTAAAATAGATAGTTGGAAATTATTTATAGAAAAAGATAATTTATTACCAATAGATATTTATGAAGAACTAGATAGTAAAAAAATGCTTTTAGATGAAAAAGCCAGTAAGATTGATATTATATTTGATATTAAATATCAAAATATAGAAGAATATTTAAATTACTATCCAGTATTATTAAAACAACTAAAAGAAGATTTACACGTATTAGAAATATATGAAGATTGTCTAAGAATAGAAGATGATTTTTTAATACTTGTTGTATCAAATGAAAATGAAAAAGAAAGATTAGAAAAAGTACATAAAAAAATAGAAACATTTTATAAAAACCTAAGTTATAAATTTAATATAGATATTGACGTAAGACATGAAGAAAATATATTAGAAGAGATTCAAAATGAATTAAATAATATAGAAGTTCCTTTAATAGAAAAGAAAAAAGAAGCAAAAGAAGTTATTCCAAAAGAAAAGAAACAATATAGAAGAGAGGCAGTAGAGGAAAATAATGTTATAGGAAGAGGAATAAAAGAAGACCCAATTAAGATTAAAACAATAATTGGAGAGGATAATAACGTAGTTATAGAAGGAAAGATATTTGGAGTAGATTTATTTGAATCTACTAAAACAGATTTTAAGATTATTACTCTAAAAGTAACAGATTTTTCAGATAGTATTTACTGTAAAGTATTTGCAAGAGAAGAAGATGAATATAAAAGATTATGCAAAGAATTTAAAGAAGGAAATTGGTATAAAATAAGAGGCGGAGTAAAATATGATAACTTTGCTAAAGAATTAGTTTTAACGCCAAGAGATATATTAAAAATAGATTCTAAAGATCAAGTTATTAAAGATACTAGTGAAGTAAAAAGAGTAGAACTTCATTGTCATACAAAAATGAGTCAAATGGATGGAGTGGCCGATGAGACAGATGTTGTAAAAACAGCTATGAATTATGGAATGAAAGCAGTAGCAATTACTGATCACAATGGAGTACAAGGATTTCCTCATGTGTTTAATATGGTTACAGGATATAATAAGAAACTAGAAGAAGGAAAAGAGCCATTTAAAGCAATATATGGAACAGAATTAACAATGATAGATGATGCTGTAGATATTGTTTTACGACCAACAGATGAAATAATGTTAGATAAAACATTCGTAGTATTTGACTTTGAAACAACAGGTTTTAATGCTGGTGGAGTAGACTCTATAATTGAAATAGGTGCAGTAAAGATTAAAGATGGAGTAATCATAGAGCGATATGATGAATTAATTAATCCAGGCCGTCCTCTTCCACAAAAGATTGTGGAGTTAACAAACATTACAGACTTAATGTTAGAAGGAAAATCAAGTGAAGAAGAAGCGGTAAAACGTTTCATAGAATGGTTTGGAGATTGTCCGATGGTTGCTCATAATGCAAAATTTGATGTTTCTTTTTTAGAAATGGCCTATAAGAAATATAATCTAGGAACATTTAAAAATCCTGTAATTGATACATTAGAATTATCCAGAACATTAGACAATACCTTTGCTAGACATTCATTATCAGCTCTTGTTAAAAGATACGAAGTGCCATGGGATGAAGATGCTCATCATAGAGGAGATTATGATGCAGAAGGAACAGCTTTAGTATTTCATAAAATGTTAAAAAAACTATCCAATCGTAACATAGAAAAAATGTGTGATTTAGATAGACTAGTTAGTAAAGAAGAAATTCATAAATATGGACGGGCTCATCACATTAATTTACTAGTAAAAAATAAAACTGGTCTAAAGAACTTATTTAAATTAGTATCTCTTGCTAATACAACTTATCTTTATAAAACTCCAAGAATTTTAAGAAGTGTAGTAGAAAGTCACAGAGAAGGATTATTAGTAGGAAGTGGTTGCTATGAAAGTGAAGTATTTACTATGGCAAAATCAAAAAGTGATGATGAATTATCAAATATTATAAGATTTTATGACTATGTAGAAGTTCAACCAATGGAGTGTTATGATCATTTAATTCAAACAGGAGACTTTGGTTCAAAAACAGAACTAGCCTCTAACATAGAAAAAATAGTTCGAGTAACAGAAGAAGCTGGAAAAATTATAGTAGCAACAGGAGATGTTCACCATTTAAAAAGAGATGATAAAATCTATCGAGAAATCATAGTTAACCAAAAAGTACCAGGTGGAGGAAGACATCCTCTAGCAAGAGGTGGAATAAAAGAAATACCATCAAACCATTTTCGAACTACTAATGAAATGTTACAAGACTTTGACTTTTTAGGAGAAGAAAAAGCCTATGAAATAGTTGTAGAAAATACAAATAAGATAGCGGATATGTGTGAGATAGTTGAAGTAATTCCAGATACTGGAGGAATACCTTTTTCACCAAGAGTAAAAGCGGATGATGGAGAAAGTTATCTTGACTGTCCAGTTGTTGTTACGGACCTAGTTTATACAAAAGCTGCAGATTGGTATGGAAATCCACTACCATACTCAATAGAAGAGAGAATTGCAACAGAATTATACGGAGATATTGTCTTTAAAATTATTACAGAAAAACTAAAAGAAAATAATTATGATGAAGATAAATATAATGAAATATCACATAAAGAACTGCATGAACTACTTTTACAAGGAAAAGATAAAGTAGTAGAGTTTGTAAAAGAATATGTTAAGTCTACTTCGGAAGAAGAACTAGACGAAAAGGGATTAGAAAAAGCAACGAAAAAAGCCCTTGGAGGAGTAATTGGTGGAGGATTTGATCCAATATACTTAATTGCCCAAAGATTAGTAAAACACTCCAATGATGAAGGATATTTAGTAGGGTCCAGAGGATCAGTCGGTTCAAGCTTTGTTGCTACAATGATGGGAATAACAGAAGTAAATCCACTAGCAGCTCATTATCGTTGTGAAAAATGTAAGATGAGTATATTTGAAGATGAAAATGGAAAAGCCTTTGGTGCTGATTATTCATCAGGGTTTGACCTTCCAGATAAAGAATGTCCTAAATGTCACATTCCAATGTTAAAAGACGGACAAGATATGCCATTCGCAACATTCCTTGGATTTAATGCCGATAAAGTTCCAGATATTGACTTAAACTTTTCAGACTTAAATCAAGCAAGTGCTCATGCTTATACAAAAGTATTATTTGGAGAAGATAATGTATACCGTGCAGGAACAATAGGTACAGTTGCGGATAAAACAGCATTTGGATTTGTAAAAGGCTACTGTGAAGAAAAAGGTCATACGGATATGAGAACAGCTGAAGTGGAACGTTTAGCAATCGGTTGTACAGGAGTAAAAAGAACTACTGGACAACATCCTGGAGGAATAGTTGTTATACCAGATTATAAAGACGTATCAGATTTCACTCCATTTCAATTCCCAGCAGAAGATGCAACAGCAGAATGGAGAACAACTCACTTTGATTACCATTCAATCGATCAATGTCTTTTAAAACTAGATATTCTAGGTCACTCTGATCCAACCCAATTAAGATTAATTCAAAATCAATCTCATACCGATATCTTAAAAGTGCCATTAGATGACAAAGCAACAATGTCTATTTTTACATCAACCGATGCCTTAGGGGTAACAAAAGAACAAATAATGTGTAATACCGGAACCTTAGGAATTCCCGAATTTGGAACACCATTTACTATAAAACTAGTTGAAGATACAAAACCAACAACCTTTGGAGAACTAATAAAAATATCTGGTCTTTCTCATGGGACTGATGTTTGGTTAGGAAACGCTCAAGACTTAATTGCTAATAATATTGTTCCATTTAAGGAAACAATTGGCTGTCGTGATGATATTATGGTTTATTTAATGTATCATGGAGTAAAACCATTAAAAGCCTTTAAAATCATGGAATTTGTAAGAAAAGGAAAAGCCTCTAAAGAACCAGATACTTGGAAAGAGCATGTCAAAGCAATGGAAGAAGCAAACATACCTGATTGGTTTATAGGTTCCTGTGCCAAAATAAAATACATGTTTCCAAAAGCTCATGCTGCAGCTTACGTTATATCAGCATTTCGAATAGCTTGGTATAAAGTGCATATGCCAGTATATTTTTACGCATCATGGTATTCATCAAAAGCAACTGATGTAGATGTTGAAAATATGACAAAAGGATATAATTCTATAAAAGCAAGAATTGAAGATATACAAGCAAAAGGATATGAAGCAACAAATAAAGAAAATGGACAAGCTGAATCTTTAAAAGTTGCTCTAGAAGCAACAGCAAGAGGTATAAAATTCTTACCAGTAAATTTATATGAAAGTGATGCGACAGTATGGATTGTAAAAAGTGATACAGAAATATATCCTCCATTTAATGCCATAGATGGATTAGGAGATACAGTTGCTAAAAACATAGTAGCAGAGAGAGAAAAAGGAAAATTTATTAGTATTGAAGATGTCCAAAAACGTGCCAAAGTATCTCAAACATTAATTGATAAAATGAAAGATATGGGTATTCTAGAAGGATTACCAAAATCTAATCAATTATCTTTATTCTAAAAAAATATAGAATAAAAAATCCCTTCATGATAAAATATAAATGAAAGGAAAGAAAACTATGAGAAAAAAACAGTTATGGATTATTGTATTATTAGGAATACTATCATTCCAACCAGTAATTGCAAAAGAAGATAACTTTATAGCAAATGAAAATGTAAAGTTAAAGAAAAACTTTAATCATTCTACTTTTATAGCTGGGAATAGAGTAGAAGTTTCATCTGAAATAGAAGGTATTAATTTTACAGCTGGTAATGATATTACTATGCATAATAAACAAGATTATTTATTTGCAGCAGGAAATAATATTAATTTAGAAGAGGTAACAGCAAAAGATGCATTTGTAGCAGGATCATCTATAACTATAACAGATTCATCAATAAGAGACTTATATGCAGCAGCATCCAAGGTAAGAATAGATTCCAACATAGATGGAAATGTATATATTGGAGCAAACTCAGTAATAATAAATAAAGAGATAAATGGAAATGTCCATATCGCAGCAGAAGAAATAAGAATAGGAAAATATGCCTCTATTAATGGAACATTAAGTTATCCAGAAGATGCTAAAATAAGTATTTCAAAAGAAGAGAATATTAAAAAGATTAAAACTTATAAAGTAGATACAAAAGTAAAGGAAAAAACTTTTTTATCAATCATAGTAGATAAAGTATATTCAGCCTTATCATTATTAGTTATAGGAATATTACTTCTATTATTATTGCCTAAGTTTTTTGATACAATAGAAAAGAAAAAAGAAAATGAATTAGGAAAAAATATTTTAATTGGACTCCTAGGATTAATAGGTATCCCATTATTCTCATTATTAACAATAATTAGTATTATTGGTCTACCTCTTGGAATAATAAGCTTTGTGTTATATATTATTTTAATCTATCTATCAAAAATACCTAGTTCATACTATTTTGGAAAATTATTATTAAAAGATAAGTTAGATAATAATTATTTAATTTTAACAATATCTTTATTTGTAATTTGCTTATTAGAATTAATTCCAATGCTAGGAGGATTAATCTCAATAATATGTACCATTACAGGTTTAGGATTAATGCTAAATAGTTTAAAAAAGGACTCATAAGAGTACCTTTTTCTTTAACAGGAGAGTAATATGGTGTATACAGAAATAGTAAATAAAAATAATCCTTATAAAAAGAAGAAAATAAATCTTATTGAAACACTTAACAAAGATAACAACAAAGTATTATTAGAAAAAGAAGCTTTTTATTATTATGAACAATTAAAAGAATATTTAAAAACTATTGGTATTGAAATTGCTATTAATGAAGCCTATAGAAGTATAGAAGATCAAGAAAAAATAGTAGAAGAGTTTAAAAATATTTATAATGAAGAAAAATTATATAAAAAAGTTGCTGTACCTGGACAATCTGAACATCATACAGGCTTAGCAATAGATATTGGCCTAGTATTTGATAAAAAAGAAGAGGAAGAAGAAAATATCAAAATAAGAGAGGCTCTTTATCAAGAAATGCATAAACATTTATCTAAATTTGGTTTTATACTTAGATATCCTAAAGGAAAAGAAGAAATAACAGGATATTCCTATGAACCATGGCATATAAGATATGTAGGAAAAATACCAGCTACTATCATGTATCAAAATAATTTGACACTTGAAGAATACTTAAATGATTTTGCCGGAATTTTATATATCAATAAACCTAAAGATGTAACTTCTTTTGATGTTGTTCATGAAATTAGTAAATTATTTGGAATAAAAAAAGTAGGGCATACAGGTACTCTAGATCCACTTGCAACTGGAGTCATGTTAGTAGCAATAGGAAAAGCAACAAAAATAGTAGAACTACTAACAGCAGAAGATAAAGAATATATCGCCCAAGTAAAACTTGGTATAATGACAGATACTTATGATATAACAGGAAAAGTAATAGAAAAAAAAGAAGTACCAAAAAATCTCAATTTAGAAAAAACAATATTCTCTTTTCAAAAAACTTATCTTCAAGAAGTACCAATTTACTCAGCAGTTAAAGTTAAAGGAAAAAAACTATATGAATATGCCCGAGAAGGAAAGAAAATTGAATTACCCAAAAAAGAAGTAACGATAAAAAAAATAGAATTACTAGATAAAAATCAGGATGAATTTACCATGAAAGCTTTAGTTACCAAAGGATGTTACATAAGAAGTCTAATTATGGATATTGGAAAAAGTATGAATACTTATGCTACTATGACGTCTCTTATTAGAACAAAACAAGGAAAGATTTCCATAGAAGAATCAAATTCATTAGATGAAATAAAAAACAATCATTTTAAAATTCACAAAATAGAAGAAGTATTAACATATCCAGTCATACAAGTATCGAAAGAAGAAGAATTTATGATATTGAATGGAGTTAAAATAAAAGATAAATGGAATATCTCCGATAAAGTAATTGTCCAAACAGAAAAAGAACAAATAATAGGAATTTGTCAGAAAGAAAATGGATTTCTAAAGACATGGAAAAATTTTAAACAATCTGTCAACGATATGTCAAAAAAGAGAAAATAATATATTTCCTCTTTTTTAATAGTAAAGAAAAAGTTAAAATGAAAATAGATAATAGGTGAGAAGAATGCAAAAAACTTTATTTCGATATTTACTATTTATATTATATATAGAAATGATTTTTCATGTGGCTTGTTTTAAAGAAATCACATTATTTAATATTGTCATATTGTTTTTTGTTGGAATCATTTTTTCAAGTGTTCTTACTATATTATCTTCTCTCACGAAAAAAGAAAGAATAAACACAACTATTAGTAGAATAATAGCTGGTTTTACTGCATTTATCTTTTCTGCCGAATTAGTTTATTATAGTATTTATGAATCTTTTTTTAGTTTTAATGGAATCCAATTTGTTGGTGCATTAAAAGATGGTTATGATAAAATTCTATTAACAATTATGCAAAACATTGGCTTTATTCTTCTTATGATTATCCCAACAATTATTTGGATTTTTAAAATGCCTAAAATAGCAAGAATTAATAAATTAAGTCTATTCTTTATCATAATTTTATCATTTTTAAGTAGCTCTTATTTATTTGCAACTATTCAATTTATAGATAATAAATCAGAAAATAGTCTTTATAGTCTCATTCATAATAAAAATTTACCAATTCAAAATGTAAAGAAAATGGGACTATTAGCTTCTACTTCTCTAAGTTTAGAAAGAAAACTATTTGGATTTTTACCAAAAGAAATAAAAGTAGAAGATATTTTAACTAATCAAAAAACAGCTTTATCAGATTCATTAGATATTAAATATAATATAGATAAAAATATAGATTTAGAAGAACTATATCAAAAAGAATCCAATGATACGATAAAAAATATACATAATTTTTTTAAAAAACAAACGCCAACAGAACAAAATGAATATACCGGAATATTTAAAAATAAAAATGTTATTTTTATTATGGCAGAATCATTTGATGAAATAGCCATCGATAAAGACTTAACTCCAACTCTATATAAATTAAAAAATGAAGGAATTATTTTTAATAATTATTTTGCTCCAAAGTATCCAGCCTCTACTGCTGATGGAGAATATATGTTAGAATGGGCCACTCTTCCAATTATTGGAGAAAACTATAGTCTAATTGATATGGTATATAATACTAATCCTTATATTTTACCAAGAACTTTAAAAAATGAGGGATATAAAACCTATGTTTATCATGATTATTCAGGATATTATAATAGAAGAAAATCTTATTTTAAAACTCTAAATTTTGATGGAGAAAAATATTGTGGAGAGGGAATTGATACAAGATGTGAATTTTTTCATGGAAGCGATATGGATATGATGAATCAAACAATAGAGGATTATTTAAAAGAAGATAAATTCTATGCCTATTATATTACATTAAGTGGACATGGTTCATATGATTCCAGTAATTTTGTTGCTGAAAAACATTTAGATAAAGTAAATAATTTACCATATACATCAAAAATAAAATACTATCTAGCAGCAAATATAGATTTTGATTTAGCAATGGAAAAATTAATAAATAAATTAGACTCAGCTAATAAGTTAGAAGATACTTTAATTGTTATTTCTAGTGACCATTCTCCTTATTATTTATCAAATTATGAAGTAAATTCAGTATCAAAAATAGATAGAGATAATAAATTTGATCGAAATAGAGGTTCTCTTATTATCTATAATAAAGGATTCAAAAAGAAAGTAGAAGTAAATAAATATGCAATGAATATAGATGTTTTACCCACTATATTAAATATGTTAGGAATATCATATGATTCAAGAATTATTATAGGTAAAGATATTATGGCACATAATAATGAAGGAGTAGTAATATTTCCAGATAGAAGTTGGGCAAATACAAAAGGAAGTTATGATACATCTTCTTCTCATTTTACTCCATATCAAGATAATATAGATGAAAAATATATACAAAAAATAACAAATGAAGTAAATGAAAAATATAATATATCTGTAAGTATGCAGTATAATGATTATTATAAATACATTTTTAAATAGGTGATACAATGAATAATAAACAAGCAATTATTACAGCAATTTTTCTATTAATTGGTTCTTTTAATCTTTTAACACTTGGAGTAATTTACTTTCAATTAGAAGGCGAAGTAGTAAATTATCGATATAGTGATGAAAATGAATATGATGATATAAAAGAAGGAATTGATTTTATACAAAAATTACCAATTCAAATAAATATAGAAAATAAATACTTCAGTAAATTTGATTATTTAGAAGAAAAAATAAAAGAAGAAATAATCATGGCATATGCAATAAAAAATCATTTTCATACATATCCTTGTGAAAATGATAAAACAAGTATTTGTATTAATAAATCAACTTTAGAAGATAATGCATTATTAGAAAAGTTTCATAGCAAAACAAAAATATCCTCTAATACAATAAAAATATATATAGATGATTATGGAGTATATCAAATTACTAGTAGTAAATCTTCAAATACATATCAATTACATTTACAAGAAGATAATAAAAAGTATCGTAAATATTCAAAGTTTTCTCATTTTAAACAAAAAGAAAAGAAATATATATTTTATTTCTATGAAGGTTATTATACAGGAAATTGTCAAAAAGGAGAAAAATTAGATTTATTAGATTTTATGACAGGTAAAGTAATTTATTCAAATTATTGTAATGGTAATAATGAATTTATGAAAATAGAGGATAATTCTCTAGATGACTTACAGATGTATAAATATGAACTAGAAAAAGATGAAAATAATAAATTCTATTTATCTGGATATAATCCAGTATACAAATAACAGATAAATCTTTTAAATCATAATCAACCATAAAAACTCCTTTTTTTGATAATATCATAAGAACTGGAGAGAAGAAATTAAAAATATTTCTGAAAAATTTGATAAAAAAATTCCTGATGAAACTTTATTTGAAATATTTAAAAATGTTAGAAAAATAGAGTATTATATTGATCCAAACAATTATCCATATGATAGTTTTGAACTATATTTAACAATTCTACATTCCAACTGGGAACTTGAACAAAGAAAAGGGGAACCTATATTTGAAGAGCTTCCAGAAATTTGTATGCCTATCTTTCCTGTAATAGATGACAATTTAGAAAAAGAAATAGCACAAGTAACATTAACGAAAACATTAAGAATGATATTAGAAAAAAAAGCAAAATAAAAAAATTTGAGTTTAGGTAAAAATAATTCTTGACATAGAAAAAGTGAATTTGTGTTTTCCACAGATTCACTTTTTTAAACTAAAAATAAGGAAAAACATTCCAAAATTTAGTAAAATTAAGTTATCCAAA
>Ga0247611_10007179_pt1 | contig 14062 bp, 12 predicted proteins | sample 177DNAGHGhighgp2_FD_192422 | JGI IMG/M metagenome (GOLD analysis project Ga0247611, IMG submission 192422) | Sheep rumen microbial communities from Palmerston North, Manawatu-Wanganui, New Zealand - 1770 DNA GHGhigh gp2 | ecosystem: Host-associated > Mammals > Digestive system > Stomach > Rumen...
ACTCACTCACTCACTCACTCACTCACTCACTCACTCACTCACTCACTCACTCACTCACTCACTCACTCACTCACTCACTCACTCACTCACTCACTCACTAAATAATCTCTCTAAGAGAGAATAAAGCGAAGCGTCCGCATACGCAGTCGAAAGGCTGCGTGTGCGGACGCTTTGCGTATATATGAAAAAATAATTCTAACTAAAAATCAATCAGATATGAACTCAGTAAACATCTTTAAGAAAATTTATCTCCTGATCTTTGCGCTTGCTGTAGTTGTTGCAAGTGCTAAGGCAGCGCCTACGGCGTATGCAGTTTATAGTGGTGGTACGCTTACATTCAAGTATGGCGAGATGCCAAGTAGCGGTTACGTATTTGATGCTACTGACACTGGTGATGTGCCTGGCTGGTGGGAGCTTTCTGGCTCTATACATACGGTTGTGTTTGATCCGTCTTTCGATCAAGCCCGCCCGGCAAGCTGCTGCCGTTGGTTTTTGAATATGGATGATTTATCTGAGATAAAAGGTATTAGTAATCTTAACACCTCTAATGTGACGGATATGAGATACATGTTCAGTGGGGTGACTATGTTTAATTCTTCGGGGTATAATATAGATCTTCGTTGGTTTGATACTTCTAATGTGAAATATATGGAAGGTATGTTTAAAGGATGCTATAGGCTTGAGAGTCTTGACCTCAGCAATTTCAATACCTCAAATGTAGTGGATATGGAAGAGATGTTTGGAGGATGCAGGGCTCTAACGAGTCTTGACCTCAGCAATTTCAATACCTCAAATGTATCGTATATGAAAGGTATGTTTGAAGGATGCATTAGGCTTGAGAGTCTTGATGTCAGTTCTTTTAACACATCAAAAGTGTGGAATATGTCTAGTATGTTTGTAGGATGTAAAGTTAAGAATCTAAATCTTAGCAGTTTTAATACCTCAAATGTGATGGATATGTCTTGTATGTTCAAGAACTGTGTAAATCTTGAGAGTCTTGACCTTGGCGGTTTCAATACCTCAAGTGTGAGAAATACGGCTTCTATGTTCTATGGATGTGAATCTCTTACGAGCATAGACGTTAGTAGTTTTTACACTGCTAATGATACAACCATGTATGGTATGTTCTATGGTTGCGAAAGATTGAAAAGCCTTGATCTTACATACTTTAATACTTCCAAAGTGAAATCGATGTCGGACATGTTTCGAGATTGTGCGTGTCTTGAAACAATATACTGTAATTACACATGGGACTGTTCTGATGCTTCAAATATGTTTGCCAACTGCAAAGCCTTGAAAGGAGCAAGATCGTATAATGCTTCAATGGTAAATGTCACATACGCCAACCCTGAGACAGGCTATTTTACCAAAAAGGCCTATGACTTGGTATTGGGCGGCTATGCCGTTTCGACAAAGGGAGAGCAGTATAAGGCTGGCGTGGTAGAAGGCACCGTGACGTTCGACCCTTCAACCTTCACCCTCTACATGAAAGACGCCACTATAACAGGCAGCTCGACATACGGCATATACAGCAAACTCCCGAAGCTCGACATAGTGGTGGAAGGTAACTGTACGGTGACTTCTACAAATGCGGCGGCACTGTCAAGCGCGAGAGGTAATCTGACCTTCTTCGGCGACGGCACGCTGACCCTGCAAGGTGTCACGGGACTGACAGCAGTGACAAATAACCCAGCTGAGGGCAATAAGATACATTTAATTGACCGCGTAACGCTGATAGTGGAAGGCACTGGCGGCAACGGCATAGTGGGTGGCACAAGCAGCGGCACCTATTACACCACGCTGAGCATAACAAACAGGAATGCCGTGCTGAAGGTAAAGGGAGCAAACTATGACTTGTTCCGTATAAAGGACGTGGATTTTCTTGACGGCCAACATGTGGCATTACCGACAGATGCCTACTTCAGCACCGCCAACCATACCATCATGTTAAACGGCAGTGCGCTGAAAAACACATGGGTAGAGCTTAGCACGAAGAAATATGTGAACAAAATAACCATCACCGGCTACACCTGGCCCAGTGACTTCGAGGCAGCCGACTATGAAGCGAGCACCAGCACCACAGGCTGCAAGGTGACAAACATAGTATATTCTATGTACCAGAAGACGTTGGACATGAGCAATCCAGACTATGTGCAAGCCGGTGATAATGTAGGTGTATGCTTCACCGTGGAATTGGACGAAGGCTATACGTTTGCCAGTGGTGTCACCGCCTACATAGAGCGCGACGGTGTCACCCTGCCGCATGAATACAAGCTGGTGGGTTTTACAGACAGAGAGTTGCGGTTCGTGTGGACCTATAAGATACCGAGCCCCGAAGGCGGCTCTTATGTGCGCAGCGTGACAGAGAGCGTCACCGCCCCCGTGGCAGGAGCCGAGCCTGTGTGGACGAGCGAGAACTCAGCCACCGCCGCCGCCGCAGGAGCCAAGTCCGCGGCGATACAGCCGGAGCCTACTGTAAAAGAACAGTTCGACCGTGGCGCCGCCCACGTCGTCAAGAGCATAGAGTGGTATGAGACAGGACGCGACGGAGAGCGTAAGATGCAGCAGGGCGAAAGTTTCCAGAGAGGGAAAGGATATGCCGTATGGTTCAACATAGCCCCTGTAAGCGGCAAGCAGTTCCACGAGCATACCCTGTACAAAGTGAACACCGCCACCGCCACCACGGTGACAAGGCAGTCAAACGCTGAGGCAGGCGCGTTTGTAGTGAGGCAGAGCAGCCAGCAGGCACTGCTGGGCTATGTCTTCTCCGTTCCAGACACGGATGTGCTCCTCGGCGACGTGAACGGTGACGGCAGTGTGACGGTAAACGACATTGTCAAGATAACGCAGTACGTGCTCGGCACCTCACATGAGATAGACACAGCCGCCGCAGATGTCAACGTTGACGGCTCGGTGACAGTGACAGACATAGTGTATGTGACCTACTACATACTCTATGGCGTATTCCCCAGCCAGGCGCAGGCAAAGACATTCGCCGCAGAGTGGGACATGGAGGAATAACCCAATTACAAACATAACAAAAACAAAAAACAAACAAATGAAAAAGACATTAATGATGATTGGCGCGCTGGCAATGACCCTCAGCGCAATCGCTGCCGACGAGCAGGATCTGACAGTGGCGGACTTCACAATCTCGGCTGGCGAGACAAAGACCCTGACACTTGACATGAACAACACAAAAGGGATGACCGCGTTTCAGTGTGACATGTATTTCCCCGAGGGCCTCACCTTTGGCAAGCTGGGAGCCTTTGACAAGACGCGCATAGAGTATGACGAGGAGACAGAGGAGTACAGCCATCAGAAAGGAGCAGCTGTGCAGGGTGACGGCGCTGTGAGATTTCTTGTCACCCCGGCAGTTGGCACGTTGAATGTCATCAAGGGCACGTCAGGAGCCATACTGAAGTTCACGGTGGTTGCCAGCTCCACATTCAACAGTTCTTCTCCTTGCACCATAACAATAAAGAACAAGGAGTTGGCAGACCCAGAAGGTGGACAGTACAAGCCGGCAAATTCAGAGACCTCCGTCAATGCTGCCACAGCCCTGAGCAGCGTGGAGGCACCGCAGTCTGCACAGCCGGCAGCGGTCAAGGCGGTGGAGAACGGCCGCCTTGTTGTCAAGACAGCCGGTGGCACATACACCACGGCAGGAGCCAGGGTGAGGTAAGAGCATCAGTGACATACACAGAGACAGGATATAACGGAGGAAATCGCAACGGGGCGGTTTCCTCCGTTTTGTTAACTTTATTTGTCAGTTTTAGGGAAAAGATATATCTTTGTACGTGTAACTTTTGGTGGAAAGTAAAAAAATGTTTAACTTTGCAAGTTGGTTGTCACAGACCTTATATATATAATAGTATAAATAAAAATCTATATAGAAAACTATGACAGGAAAAGTAGATGTGCTCCTTGGTTTGCAATGGGGAGACGAAGGTAAAGGAAAGGTAGTGGATGTTCTCACTCCTAAGTATGATGTTATAGCGCGTTTCCAGGGTGGTCCTAATGCCGGCCATACGCTGGAGTTCAACGGCGAGAAGTATGTGCTCCGCTCTATACCGTCAGGTATATTCCAGGGTGGCAAGGTGAACATCATAGGTAATGGAGTGGTGTTGGCTCCCGACCTCTTCATGGACGAGGCGAAGGACTTGGAGAAGAGTGGCCATGACCTGAAGTCACGTCTGTATATATCAAAGAAGGCACATCTCATTATGCCTACACACCGTGTGCTCGATGCTGCTATAGAGGCATCAAAGGGTAAGAACAAGGTGGGTACCACAGGCAAGGGCATCGGTCCTACATACTCTGACAAGATAGCACGCACAGGTCTGCGTGTGGGTGACATTCTCTGCAACTTTGAGGAGAAGTATGCTGTTCACAAGGCAAGGCATGAGGAGACACTGCGTGCCATGGGATACACCGACTATGACATTACAGAGGTGGAGAAGAAATGGCTTGAGGGTGTGGAATACCTGAAGCAGTTCCATATCGTTGACTCAGAGCATGAGGTGAACAAGGTGCTGAAGGCTGGCAAGTCTATACTGTGTGAGGGTGCCCAGGGCACTATGCTCGATGTGGACTTCGGCTCTTATCCGTTTGTCACATCATCAAACACTATATGCGCCGGTGCCTGCACAGGCCTTGGACTCGGTCCTAACAAGATAGGCGAGGTATATGGTATCATGAAGGCATACTGCACACGTGTGGGTGCCGGTCCGTTCCCTACAGAGCTGTTTGACGAGACAGGTCAGAAGATGCGTGACATAGGTCATGAGTACGGAGCCGTGACAGGACGTGAGCGCCGTTGCGGATGGATAGACCTCGTTGCACTGCGTTATTCTATCATGGTGAACGGTGTTACACAGCTCATCATGATGAAGAGCGACGTGCTCGACACATTCCCAACTATCAAGGCTTGTGTGGCATATAAGGTGAACGGTGTGGAGACCCCTGACTTCCCTTACGACATTGAGACAGGTGTTGAGCCAGTCTACAAGGAACTTAAGGGATGGCAGACAGACATGACCAAATATACAAGTGAGGATGAGTTCCCACAGGAGTTCAAGGACTATATCAAATTCCTTGAGGAGCAGCTTGAGACTCCTATCAAGATAATATCTATAGGTCCTGATCGCGAACAAACAATTGTAAGAAAGTAAATGGCACAGAAACCAAGCATACCCAAGGGGACACGAGACTTCGGTCCCCTTGAGATGGCTAAGAGAAACTATATATTCAACACGGTGCGCAGGGTGTTTGAGTTGTATGGATTCAAGCAGATAGAGACACCGGCGATGGAGAACCTCTCTACGCTCATGGGTAAGTATGGCGAGGAGGGCGACAAACTGTTGTTCAAGATATTGAACTCGGGAGACTTCCTTCATGGTATGACAGCTGACGAGGTGGCTAATACCAGTACTGCGAAGCTGGCAGCAAAGTTCTGTGAGAAAGGACTGAGGTATGACCTCACTGTGCCTTTCGCACGCTACGTGGTGCAGCACAGGGAGGAGTTGCAGCTGCCGTTCAAGCGTTTCCAAATACAACCGGTATGGCGCGCCGACAGACCCCAAAAGGGACGATACCGTGAGTTCTACCAGTGTGACGTTGACGTGGTGGGTTCTGATTCACTGCTTAACGAGGTGGAACTGATGCAGATTACCGACACGGTGTTCTCTGACTTCGGTGTAAGGGTGCAGATAAAGATAAACAACCGAAAGATACTTACCGGTATTGCAGAGGTGATAGGTGAGGCTGACAAGATTGTTGATATCACTGTAGCTATAGATAAGCTTGACAAGATAGGACTTGACGCAGTGAATGACGAGTTGCGCCAAGACGGTATATCTGAGCAGGCAATAGAAAAACTGCAACCGATAATAAAGCTTGAGGGCTCAAATGCACAGAAGCTTGACGTGATTGCGGATGTGCTGAAAGACTCAGAGATTGGCATGAAGGGCGTGGAGGAGATGCGTTTCATTCTTTCTGCACTGGGTGCTCTCGATGGGGAGAAAGGTTCGCTGAACAATGAGTTGCAGCTTGACCTCACACTGGCACGCGGACTGAACTATTACACAGGAGCAATATTTGAGGTTAAGGCAAAGGATGTGCAGATAGGCTCAATAACAGGTGGCGGACGCTATGATAACCTTACAGGTATATTCGGTATGCCAGGACTGAGTGGCGTAGGCATATCATTTGGCGCGGACCGCATATATGACGTGCTCAACCAGCTTGACCTGTATCCGAAGGAGGCAGTAAACGGCACACAGGTGTTGTTTATCAACTTCGGAGAGAAAGAGATAGCTTATTGTATGCCGATAGCGCAGTTGATGAGAAAGAACGGCGTTAGTACGGAAGTGTATGCAGACAGCGTGAAGATGAAGAAGCAGATGAACTATGCCAATGCCACGGGAGTTTCATTCGTAGCTCTCGTAGGAGAGAACGAGATGAACGAGGGCAAGGTGACGCTGAAGAATATGCAGACGGGTGAGCAGCAGATGGTTACACCAGAAGAGATGCTTGCCATTGTGAAACAATAAACGGGTGTTTCTATGAAAAGGAATTTTATAATAATGTTACTGCTTGTCTGCTCAGCAATGACATCGTTTGCGCAGAGAGCCGTATATACGCGTGAGTATAATGACAAGAAATTGGTAAAGACTGCCAAGAAGTGGCTCAAGCAGGGTGACTGGCGGCAGGGATTTACCGCTGCTGCTCCACATGAGAGTGTGAATGTGGTGGATTTCTACCTGCAGTACCAGCGCAACCCGGAGCAGTGGAAGGCTTTGTTCCAGTATCTGGCAAAGACAGATTTGCTGGCACTTGAGAAAGGCAAGCACGAGATACCGGGCAGTGACTTGGTTATCAGCGTGGAGGACTCACAGAACGGACCGTTGGAGAAACGTAACAGTGAGAGTCATTATTTCAACATTGACTTTCAGTATTGCGTGAAGGGCGTGGAGCGTTTCGGCATTATTGACCATGTAACGTCAACCCCTAAAGACAAGTATAAGAAAGATGTCATACACTATAACTATGACAAGGAGCGCGCGTTGTTCTATGACTCTACTCCTGACAAGTTCTTTATCTTCTTCCCTGGCGACTGGCATATTGCCAAGGTGAATAATGATACTGACAATCAGGATATACGCGTGTGTGTCATAAAGGTGGCATGGAAGGAGAAGTAAAAAAAGATTTATTAAAAAAGAAAAGAAGTAAAGTTTATGACAAAAGATAAGAATGTGTTGACACTGAGGGCTCTTACAAAGGGTAATGTATGGGACTTGCAGGAGAATGACATCTTCACGATGTGGGCAAAGCCAGAGAAAGACGATGCAATCTCAGAGCACGGACGTCACTATATGGATATCATCAAGACTGCCTTTGAGGTGGAGGAGATAAAGGTTAACAAGCCTGAGGTGATAAAGAAGTATGAGGAGCGCGGAATGTGTGTCGGCATTATACCTTTGAAAGACAAGGAGCAGAAATGGGCTATAAAGAAGCGTTCCATCAATCGCATTACCGATTTGACGTACGAGAATATATATCATATCTCTGCTGCTAAATTGCTCGAGGTTATAGAGAAAAACTTCGGTGGCGGTTGGGACAGTCTTAACCAGGGTATAAAGGATATTGTGCAGTCAGCGTTTGATATATCTACCACGACATTGCCGAAGGACAGACTGCGTAAGCCGGGTGGTCTGTATGATATCAAGACTGCTGACGGATATGAGGTGCTCGAGATAGAGAAAGGTAACTGGACCGAGGCTATCTTCGCCAAGCAAAAGCCAAAGAGTGTGAAGCCTAAGGTTACTTACGGAGGTGATAACCTGAAGGATGACGACATGATGGATGATGCTGACGTTGACATAAAGGATGATTACTATAAGGAGGATGAGGATGATGTGATGCCTGATGATGATCAGCTGACAGAGGAGAGTTATCGCACTACGATAGAGGAGGATGCGGATTCTCTGTCACTCGATGCTGCGGAGATATCAGACTCAGATGATGACTATTAATCATTCCTTGTTATGATAAGGAAATAAAAAAGCGGAAAGAGAAAAATCTCTTTCCGCTTTTTTGATATGGTAGTGAGTGGGGACTTACAACCCCAGTTTCTTTCTTATGTCCTTAGGTATAGCATTCTTGTTAATCATGAAATCCATAAGCTTGGCAATGATGTAGTTCTTGGACATATACCATATACCATCGTATTTGCCGACCTTGCCCCATGAATTCTTCACCATATAATACTCACGTCCGTTCTGGTCAGCAGCCTTTCCGTAGATGTGCATGCCGTGGTCGTCGGTGAGCTCCCAGTTGTCATACTCTTCCTGCCTCTTCTCCTGTGAGGGAGTAAGCTCAGGAATGCTGACACCTAATTGATGTAGCTTATCCTTTTTCTCAGATGACGTAAGCTTCAGCCAGTGAGCCATGTCTGAATTGTCATCATCTTGTATTTTCTTAATGTCAGCCAATACGGCGAGGCCGTCACGGGTAAATCCGTCATCGCTTACGTCACCGCCCCATGCTATTGTATATCCGTTTTCCAGTGCATAGTCAATGATGCGTGCAATATCGTCCATAGGTACATTCCATGACATACCCTGTCGCCAGTTGTCTTGTATCTCAAGAGGGAAGGCTGTATAGAAAGGGTGGTGGGTATATGATGTTATTGTCACATAGTCGTTCCAGTCAAGTCCGAGGCTGGCTGCAAAGGATGCCGGGGTATAGCTCTTACCCTGATACACGAATGTCTCAGGAGTCTCGCCGAGATATGCGTTAATGATACCTTGCAGTCCTTTCTTCCATGCAGGAGTCAGACGGCTGCTTGTGGTAGTAGAGAGTGCTTGTACGTATGGCGTCATGACATGGAAGAACTCAGAGAAATTGTTGAGCGTATCTCCATACATAGTGCCAGGTAAAGGCATGGCTTCCTCTGGGCAGATGCCATATTGCATAATGGAATAGAGAACGTCGTATGCGCTGCCGCCTTGTGAGAACTGGCAGTCACCGTGCAGACGTACTTTCATTATTGCTCTGTCCATATAGTTCTTGTTGGCGATAAACATCTCAGAGAGATTATACTCCAAGTTGGATTTCTTGAGTATTTCCGACTCAAAGAAGGACAGAGTGGAATAATCCCAGCAAGTGCCGGAACGACTCTGGTCTTTAACAGGTGTTATGGGCAGTTCTATGAGCGTTGTAAAGTGAGGCTTGTTGAGCTCAGCAGAGTCTATGGCCGCGGTGTCGTTCGTTGTTGTGTCAGTGGTGATAGTGTCACATACAGCACATGCATCAACATTAATGAAAGACAGGGGGAACAGGAAAGAAAAAATCAGTCGTTTCATATATTACGTTTTAAGTAAATACTATTTGTTATACATTTCGGCAGGTTCTCCTGATAGTGGGTTACCATTATGAGTGTCTTGTTCTTGCGTTGGCAGAAGGCGTCTATAATGTCTTTTACCAAGGCACCTCGCTCAGCGTCAAGACCGTGCAGGGGTTCGTCAAGGATAAGAAGCTCAGGGTCTTTGACGAAGGCTCGCGCGAGTAATATCATGCGTTGCTCGCCACTTGATAGTTTGAGGAAAGTTCTTTCAGCCAGATGCTCTATGCCAAAGAAACGCATCCATGTGCGGCATATAGTATAATCAGAGTCTGTGGGCTTGACATACAGTCCGACAGAGTCTTTCAGACCTGATGCCACGATGCGTATGGCAGGCATGTCGCGGTTATAAGCACGATGCATCTCTGGTGAAACATAGCCTATATGTTTCTTTATGTCCCAGATGCTTTCTCCGTGTCCGCGTTGTTTGTCAAACAGTTTGATGTCGCAGGCATAGCTCTGCGGATTATCTGCGCAGACAAGGCTGAGCAATGTTGACTTACCTGCTCCGTTCTGGCCAGACAAAGCCCAACGCTCTCCATTGCGTACAGTCCAGTTGAGGTCTTTCAGTATTGTGCGTGAGCCATAGCGTATGCTGACATTGTTCATCTGGACTACGATGTCGGTATTGTAGTCGTTATTGTTATAAGGCAGGTTTATTATCTCGTCGTATGTGTCTTTGTCCAAGGTACAATGTGGCGTATTGTCAGTAGAGGCAGCGAGATAAGCCTCCCTGGTCTGTTTGGGCAATACTACCTTGTTCCTGACTGGGACTACATGTGTGATAAACTTGGGTATGTCCTCATCCTTCGCAAGTACCAGTATTATCTGAAGAGCACGTTCTTTGCTGATAGTCTCAAGAGTCTCGCGCAACTGCTGACGAGTTTCCTTGTCCAATCCTATAAAAGGGTTGTCCATAATGATGACGCGTGGGTCGCCCATGAGTGCACGGCAAAGGATGAATTTGCGTAATTCTCCTGAAGATAGCAGTATGATGTATTTGTCAAGAAGATAGTGTAGGTTGAAAATATCATACAGGTGTTGCTTGAACGCCTGCCTTTCCTGTGTGTCGGCTCCTGTAGCCATATAAGCCTTGTCAAGCAGGGCGCCGACAGTAGGTGTTGAAGCGTCAATCTCTGTTTGGTTCCACCGTTGCTGTAAGTAGTAGGTGCGGTCATTGTCGCCTCCGTAAGTGTCACGGAAAGTAATATACTTAATACACTCAGAAGCTAATTTTGACTGCTTGGGTGAAAAGTCATACTGTACGTCTTGCATCAGTAAGGGATGCGATTGTGTGAGTATATCTATCGTAAGTGATTTTCCGCTGGCATTAGGACCTACGATAGCGATATGCTCATTAGAGTTCAGTTCAAAGTCCACAGGTTCAGCCATACGCCATTCGGGCATACGCGTGACACCTTGATGTAGGTTGATAATCATTTTATCCTTGATTTGTTTTTTAATGCGAAATCTTTCCAAGAGGAGTACCTCTTTCCTGATGTTGGTATGGCAGATTGCAGAAAATGACAGTATGCAGCTCCAAGGGCGTCCGTTGCATCCATGAACTTGGGCATTTCGTCATTGTCTATCTTCAAAATGCGTTGTAACATGGCGGCGACCTGCTCTTTTGACGCGGTGCCGATGCCAGTGATAGCCATCTTGATTTTCATGGGGGCGTACTCATGTACTGGCACATTGTGTTGTATAGCAGCAGCAATCGCAACACCTTGTGCTCTGCCCAGTTTAAGCATAGACTGGACGTTCTTGCCAAAGAAAGGGGCCTCGATGGCTATCTCGTCGGGTAGGTACTCGTCAATAATACCCGTTACACGTTGGTATATATGTCCGAGACGCAGGTAAGGGTCGTTTTCCTTGCGCATGTCAATGACACCCATAGCTATCAGTTCGGCTTTCTGGCCGAGACACTTGATAGCTCCATATCCCATTACGTTGGTGCCAGGGTCTATACCCATTATTATGCGTTCTGTCTGTACCACTGTTCTTTATCTGTCAAGATAGGGATTGGTAGCTAACTCATATCCGATGCTGGTCTTGTCGCCGTGACCGGGATAGACGGTGGTGTCATCAGGTAATTGCGTCAGCTTTCTCAAAGAGTTGATAATCTGGAACATGCTGCCTCCTGGTAGGTCTGTACGGCCTATGCTGTTTCTGAAGAGAGTGTCACCGGTAAAGGCAAGATGTTCTGATGCGCAGTAGAATACCACGCTGCCGCGGCTGTGTCCAGGAGTGTGTATGACGTTAAAGGTACAGTCTCCAAATGTTATAGTGTCACCATCATTCAGACAGTGTCCGACGGGTGGCAGGTCATAATCAATGGCAAAGCCGAAATTCTTTATTTCTTCTTTGAAATTATTGTATATTGTTACGTCTTCAGAACAGAGGGTGGGAGAGCAGCCATACGTCTCATATACCCATTTTGCACCCATGATATGGTCGAAATGCCCGTGGGTAAGGAGGTGCATCTTGGGTGTCAGGTTGTTCTCCGATATGTATTGTTTTATATATGAGTATTCTACTTCTCCGTATGCGCCGCAGTCTATTATGATACATTCGTTATTGTCGTTATTCACGATATAGCAGTTCTCTGCCAGCATATTACATTGTATGACTTTTATATTAAGCATAAGAAATGTGATTGTTTGTGTGCTTGTTAGAAAGGAAGGTATATAAGGTATTTTTGTTTGAACCACTCTTCCTCAAACCAAGTGGTCAGTTCTGTCTTCTCCACAATGTTCTTGAAAGGATGCAATTCTGCTTGTAAATCGCCGCCTTTAAGACAGATGATACCGTTAGGCATGGCATTAATGTGTTTCTTTGAAATGTTCTTTTGAACAATCTTGGTAAGGTCAGGTAATGGCATGACAGCACGTGATACGACAAAGTCATAAAGATCTTTCTCTTCTTCACCTCTGCGTTGCTCTGCAATGACATTTTTCAGTCCGGTGGATTTTATAACCTCATTGCATACAAGAATCTTCTTAGCTGTTCCGTCTATGAGCTTGAAGTTGCATTGTGGAAAAAGAATGGCGAGGGGTATGCCGGGGAAACCACCGCCACAACCCAAATCAAGAATCTTTGTGCCATCCTTGAAATTTATAGTTTTTGCGATAGCCAACGAGTGTAAGACGTGATGTTCGTAAAGATTGTCGATATCTTTGCGTGAGATGACATTTATCTTACTGTTCCAGTCATGGTACAACTCATTGAGGAGAAGAAACTGCTTTTTTTGTTCTTCTGTGATGTTTGGGAAATATTTTAATATGATATCCATTTCGTGTTATGTTTTGTTCTTAGTTAAAGTATTTTGCTGCCGAGGTTTGCCAGTTTTGTGGTGAGATGTTCTTTTGTCATGTTTTCCAAAGACTCTGCTGGCAGATATCTTGCGAAGTCACCTTTCTCATCGTGTACAACCTCTGCAACAAGATGCGTTCTCTCCAGGTCATACAGTATGTTGTTTATATTGCGCATGGAGATTTTTATCTCTTTCTTTATCTCTTCTGCGGTGACTGCTTTTTCTCCGTTGTTAAATCTTTTGTTGATGATTTGTAAGACTTCCCATGATGCATCAACTTTTGATGCGAAACTTGGCTCTGTAGGGATATTACCGATAAAGTCTTCAGAGTTCTGCCGGGTATATGAAAGTTCTGCTCCTACCAGGCATATTATCCATGATGTCTGTAACCATAACAAGAAGAAAGGTATGATAGCAAAAGAACCATAGATGGCATTATAGTTTGAAATCCATATTTGCGAGTTTATGTATATGGATTGAAATAATTGCATGGATGTACCTGCTATAATACCGGGGATGATGGCTGATGATAGCTTGACTTTTGTGTTTGGCATAAACACATACAATGCGGTAAAAGCTATGGACAACAGCAGGTATGGTGACAACTCTATGGAAAAAGACATCAGCGGTCCCAATACCACAGAGTCTTTTAGTTGATGGTTCAGGGCTGCAATGAGTATAGACAGACCGGAACTGATAACGATGACTATAGGTATAAGGAATAATAGGGCTATGTAGTCAGTGATGGTGCGGAATATGCTTCTCTGTCTTCTTACTTGCCATATATCGTTAAAAGTACTCTCAATATTGGAAATAAGCATAAGGGTGGTCCATAGCATAAAAAGTAATCCTATGCCGAGAAATATACCTTTCTTTGTGTGTATGAGATAAGAATTGACGAAACCTATTATTGTTTCAGCAGCTTCAGGTTGTGATGAGAGAGAGCTCTTAAACCATTCTTCGATGTATATGGAATAGCCAAAGCCACGTGCAATGGCAAATACCACTGCCATTATAGGAACAAAAGCTAATAGGGTGGAGTAGGTTAAATTACTCGCAGCTCCAATGATGCGTTTCTGGTTAATGTCTTGCCACAGAGCGCAGGCAAAACTTTTTAGTGCATTTTGTTTATTATTGTTATTCATCTATGGCGAAAAAAAGGAAAGCAGTGCTTCTATAAGCCGGGTTCTGTTCTCTATTGAGTCTCTCAACACGATAGATGTCCTATCATTTATCTAGTCATCAAGTCACCTTGATGTTCAAGCGTTCTACCCTCCATCGTATGAAAAAATCAAATCGGGCGAGCAGCCCTTGTTGACGATGGTATACATGAACTTACAGCC
>Ga0247611_10007180_pt1 | contig 14061 bp, 10 predicted proteins | sample 177DNAGHGhighgp2_FD_192422 | JGI IMG/M metagenome (GOLD analysis project Ga0247611, IMG submission 192422) | Sheep rumen microbial communities from Palmerston North, Manawatu-Wanganui, New Zealand - 1770 DNA GHGhigh gp2 | ecosystem: Host-associated > Mammals > Digestive system > Stomach > Rumen...
CCCTGGCCTGCTCCGCTGAAACACAAAGCAGGATCGACGAGCAGGTCGTGGAGCTTGTTCGAAAACAACATGAAAAAGCGCTGAACATTCTGAAAGACAATCGCAGTAAGTTGGATGAGCTGGCGTCCTATCTGTACGAGCACGAAACCATCACAGGAGAAGAGTTTATGCAAATCCTGAACGCAGCAAAAAAACCGTGAAAAAGATGCCCGCATGGCGAACTGCACCCCATTTTCTAGACATGTGATATGATGCTAACGAGTGGGGTGATTTTATACAGGCTGCAGCTTATTTTGGAATACGGAGGAGTTTGGGAGAATGGCGACTGAACGCCTGATAAACTTGATATTGCTGTTTTTTACCTATGCTTTTCTCGGCTGGTGTATCGAAGTAACACTGAAGCTTTTTCAGTTTCACCGTTTTATCAACCGTGGTTTTCTGACCGGCCCATGGCTCCCAATCTATGGCTCCGGTGCGGCGCTAATCACCGTAGTGATAAAGGGGCTTGCTCCGTTGGAATTTTCCGTCGGTACGACTTTCATCGTATCGTTCCTTCTATGTGGCGTTCTGGAATACATGACGAGTTATGTTCTGGAGAAACGCTTCCATGCTCGTTGGTGGGATTATAGCCAGAAGCCCATGAATCTACATGGCAGAGTCTGGATCGGAAACCTGATTCTGTTCGGGCTGGGCGGAGTGGTGATCGTGGAGCTGATCAATCCGTTGTTGCTCCGTCTTTCCGAACATGTTAGCCTTACTGTGCGAGAGATTATGGCGCTCTCCCTGACCACGATCTTTATCGCAGACAATGTGATGTCTCACTTTGTGCTGAAACTGGTCAAAACGGGCGTTGAAAGCAGTCAGGCAGACGAAACAGAAGCCATAAGCAAAGAGGTTCGGCTGCTGCTCAGCAACCGCTCCGTTTTCTACCGCCGCTTTGCAGAGGCTTATCCCGAGGTCATTTTTAAGACGGAACGCATCACCAAACGCATGGAGGAAATCCGGATAGAGACGGAAAGATTGCGTCAGGAGGCAGAAGAGCGTGTTGTTCAGATGCGGCTGGAGGTTGCAGAGAACCTGGAACCCACAAGAAGCGTGAAAAACGAGATCATCGAAAAACAAGACGCCTTGATCGGTCTGCTTTACCGGGAAGAAGACGCTAGTCCGGAGATCCGGAAATTGAAGCGGGAAGTCGAAACGAAAAAGGCTGTGCTGCAGAAGCGGCGTGCGCGGTTTCCAAAGTTGTAAACGGCATGGCTGACGGACACCTGCCTGGACGGACAGGATTCTTTTGTCCGGCTTTTCGATATGCTGGGGATCCCGCATCCCTGATGACCGAGGTTCCAATTATGATACCCAAGGATGCAGCCGAACTGTTGTTTCAGGTGATTTCGGAGTGTTACGAACCGCTTGCATTTTCCTGTTCGGGACTATAATATGCCTTGCATCAAACCAATGGAGGACAACCATGAAAAAAACGGTACTCATTTTGATTATTATCGCAGCGCTTGTGCTTTCGCTGGCTGCCTGCAAAAGCTCTTCGGCAGCTCAGCCCAAGGAAAATGCAGGGGCCGATGCGCCGCTCGTGACGGACGCGCCGCAGCCGAGCCCGGAAGCGGCTGCCGAACAGTCCGCCGCCGAGGCGATCGAAACCGCCGCTCCTCCCGAAACGGAAGAAGAAGTCTACACCATGACCGCTTACCGAGCGGGCGGTGAGCCCGTGATTCTGAAAGGCAAGGATGGGGTCTTTACAACCGAGGACGGAACCGTTTATGATCTGGGCAATGACGGTATGCTCCGCGCCGAGGGTTTTGAGGATCTCTACATCAACGACCTTGCGGCCAAGGCGGCAGCCCCCGAAAACGCAGTTGGTACCGCTCCGGTGATCGCGAGGCAGGACGGCGAGCGCTTTGAAGCGGTCATTGTCATGGAGGGCATGGAGGAAACCGTCAACTACGAGCACATTCGGAACGAGGCGCTCGGCTTTGAAATGGACTACGACTGCGAATCCTTCTCTCGCAGCCATGAAGAAGATTGCGAACGCTTCGTGTTGGCCTGGGACGATCCCGCGAAACCCGAATACTATCTTGAGCTGAGCTACAACCCGGAGAGTGCCGAATATGTCGCCGGTGCGATCAGTGAAGCGCTCTCTGCGGAGTATGAACTCGACCGGGATGATTCCTACATGCTTGAGCATGCGGGCCGCTGCATCTACATAAGCACCGCCTCGGTCAAGGGCGGCGACTACCTGCCCGAGCATCTGCAGACAGTGTACGTCATCCCCGCGGGCGACAGCTGCATCGTTGCCACGGAGCACTGCGCAATCGAGAGCGCCGAAGGCAACGGGAGACGTTTCACCTATATGATGCACACCCTCTCGCTCATCGAAAAATAATGGACATGCACCGCGCATCGGGTCTTTGAACGTCTTACGCAGGATAAGCCCGACAGCGATTACTACAACAGCGACAAAAAGGGCCGTTTCCACGTTCAAAAAGATCGTAAAAACGGCCTTTTTTTTCAAACCAGTATTTCTCCGCCGGCCATCTCCGCAGTAAAAAGAGCTATACAGATCGGCGGCCGAATTGACTGCCTTCAACTCTGATTCGTGTATTCCAGGATTCCGGAATAACCCTATTTAGCATTTTGTAAATGCCATATCCCAAGCAAGCCCCTAAGCATATATGGGTTTGCTGTAGTAATATGCAGTTGTCAGAAGGAAATGTTGCAACAATATAAGTCGAAAATGGGGGATGAAAGCCCAATACTAACATTTTTACCACATTTTTATTGATAAAAGGCCTATTCATATATACTTATTGACATTTTGGAAGTGCAAAAAAGCCCTATTTCCGGACTAAAAAAGCCCCGTATATAGGGATTTGTCAATTCAAGTTTCCGCTCCTAAGCGGAAGGCGTATCTTTCCAGAATGAGACTGGCACCGGCAGCATTGGAATGAATAGACTTCGTTACAATGCCGCCGGTCGCCCCCGAAAATCGAATACCTTTTGCGCCATTAGCTCAGCAGGATAGAGCGCACGCCTCCTAAGCGTGAGGCCACTGGTTCGAATCCAGTATGGCGCGCCATAAAGCCCATTGAGAAGCGATTCTCGATGGGCTTTTTTGTGCTGTTTGCGGCGACATTGGAAAGGGTAAACCCATTCCAATAGCGCCGCCCTTACCCACATTTACTACATTTTTACTACACTTGCTTCTCAAACGGTATCACATAGAACAATTTGCTACGAAAATCGTGGCTTAGGAAAGCATTGTAACAGTTTCTTTTTCATTAAAATAATACATTTTGCAATGGATAAACATCATACTAGCGGCGTTATAACATTGCGCCTAGTCATAGTGAATAACTGTTTACTAATTGGGCACAAAAAAGTAAGCTGGTAATGGTTGTTTCGCTGACTCTGTTTATTGCCAGGGCGCAGATTATCTTGTATGCGTACTTTAGACATGCTATAGTATTCTTAATCAATAACAGATCAGGAATGATATGTTTCTGTAAATCTGTTGATGCCCTTATGGATCATACAGCAAAAACTTGTGAGGGAAAAAATGAGGATTGTATCAGTTCATATTCAAAACTTTAGAAAACTCTATCGGTGTCGCATTGATTTCAGCAAAGAAACCACATTATTTGTTGGCGCGAATAATAGCGGCAAAACATCTGCTATGGATGCTATGGGTAAGTTTTTAAAAGAACGTTCGTTCGTGTTTAATGATTTTACACTTTCAAATCATACATTGATCAATCAAATTGGAAACGAATGGCAGAAAGAAGATTGTGAAAAGCCTGATTCGTTATCAGCATGGACTAATCTACTTCCATCTTTAGATATTTGGCTAAACGTTGAGGCGCAGGATATACATTATGTAATAAGCATTATTCCGACGCTGAAATGGCGTGGAGGCCTTCTTGGTGTGCGTTTTCTTTTTCAACCTGCAAACATCGAAACACTTTTCAACGATTATAGAGAAGCCTACTTTGCCGCAAGAAAAACCGAGACAAAGGGATCAGAGGGGAGTCAGCTTAAGCTATTCCCCCATGATTTATGTCATTTTTTAGAGAGAAATCTATCCAAGTATTTCGGATTAAAAACTTACGTTTTAGATCCTGCTAAAGCAAACAATGATCCTCCACAGGAAACAGACTTCGAGATGGAGTGCCTTTCAGATAATCCACTAAAGGGTATTATTCGTGTTGATATGATTAGTGCGCAACGTGGCTTATCAGATCCGGATAAAAATGGGGGCAATGGCATAGATCATACAAAGCTTTCATCTCAAATCCGAGGATACTATGATAAGCATCTTGATCCAGAGAAAGCACCCCTACCCGAGGATTTAGGTATGCTTGAAGCTTCTGAAGATGCTAGAAAGGCATTTGATCTCAATCTGGAAAATAAGCTGAGACCTGCAATAAAAGAACTTGAAACGCTTGGATATCCAGGTGTTACAAATCCACGAATTACTATTACAAGCAAGGTCTCCACATCTGATGTGCTTAAGCACGATTCTGCTGTACAGTATAATCTTGGCAGCGGAGAACAAGGGATGCTTTTACCTGAAAAGTATAATGGGTTGGGATATCAGAACCTAATCTCAATCGTTTTTGACTTAATCAGCTTTCGAGATGGTTGGATGAGAAAAGGAAAAGCATCTTCTTCCTCCGATATCATTGAGCCTTTACATTTGGTTCTTGTTGAAGAACCTGAGGCTCATTTACATGCTCAAGTCCAGCAGGTTTTTATTCGCAAAGCATACAGTATTCTTCGAAACCATGAAAAGCTTACAGACGATAGTCCGTTTTCAACACAAATGGTTATTAGTACACATTCAAGCCATATAGCTAAAGAGGTTAGTTTCGAAAGCTTGCGCTACTTCAAGAGGTTACCCGCTGATAAAGACTGTTTCATTGCGAACTCAAAAGTTATAAATCTAAGTGATGTGTTCGGTAAGGAGGCAAAAACTGATAGGTTTGTAACGAGGTATTTGCAAACGACACATTGTGATTTGTTCTTTGCAGATGGCGTAATACTTGTAGAAGGCTCATCTGAAGCGATGCTGCTGCCTCATTTCATTAAAAACAAATATCCTGCGCTAAACAAGAGGTATATTACTATCCTCAACATCAATGGAAAGCATTCTCATCGACTGGGTCCTTTAATTGATAAGCTTGCGTTGCCGACATTAGTAATCACCGATTTAGATTCTGCTGAGCCCACTGGACATCATTCAAAGGTTGTTCCTAGCAGGAATGCTAATCAAATCAGCAGTAATTATGCAATAATCGGCTGGCTAATTAAAAAGAGTAGTTTGGATGAGTTGCTTGATTTATCGGATGATCAGAAGGTGATTTCAAAAAGATCAATCTGTGATTATCAGATTCGAATTGCTTTCCAAACGCCAATAAAGATAGATTATAAAGGCACAACAGTGGAAGCTTTATCACGTACTTTTGAAGATAGTCTGATTTATTCGAACTGGAACATCTTCCGTGCGCAAGCCACAAATGAATCAGGACATCTTATAAGCAAACTAAAGGAAGGATTTGATAAAGGAGATTCTTTTGATAAAATCAAAACAACAATCTTTAATGAGTTGAATAAGTCTGATGTTAAAGCTGAATTTGCATTAGATTTAATCTATTCAATTGATCCTCAAGAAATAATAATCCCAGGTTATATTGATGAAGGACTTAAATGGATAGACAATATTTTGTGCGCAGAGGATAAAGATGAAGCAGAGCATAGATAATACAATCCAACTGGATAATCATGTTGATGATCATGTGGATCTTGAGATTCAAGAGTGTCTCAGTTCTGTTCCGCCCAAAAGCTTCTTCATGTTTGCTGGCGCTGGCTCCGGAAAGACTCGCAGTTTGATTAGCGCGCTTGAATATCTTGATGATACACAAGGGTTATCATTAGCTGAGCACGGTAAGCAGGTCGCTGTCATAACCTATACAAATGCTGCATGTGATGAAATCGGGAGACGGCTTCAATACAAACCAATCTTTCATGTATCTACAATTCATAGCTTTCTATGGGAGTTGATCAAAAACTTCCAAACCGACATAAAGGACTGGTTACGAGCAAACCTTCAATCAGAAATTGAAGAGCTTCAAATAAAGCAAGGCAAAGGAAGAGGTGGTGATGCTGCTGCGAAAAGAGCCAAGCAGATTGCCGAAAAATCAGAGCGTTTGCAAAAGATAAACTACATTCGGCGGTTTTCTTACAATCCAAATGGCGAAAACTTGAGTTTTGATTCGTTGAGTCATGACGAGGTTATCAAAATTGGATCGTATTTCATTGAATCTGAACCTCTCATGCAGCAAGTATTGGTGAGTAAATATCCGTTTTTCTTAATCGATGAAAGCCAAGACACCAAAAAAGAACTTATTGATGCACTATTATGCGTATATGAAAAGTACAGTAATAATTGGGTCATAGGCATGTTCGGTGATACAATGCAACGAATTTACGCAGATGGAAAAGATCGTTTGGAGGAAATCGTCCCCAAAGAATGGTTCTTTCCAATAAAAGTTATGAATCACCGTAGTGCGAAAAGAATCGTGGATTTAGCAAACGCAATACGCAAATCAATTGATGATAAGAGTCAAAAAGCAAGAACAGACGCGAAAGAGGGTCTAATCCGCTTATTTATCGCCCAACCAAATTCTGATAAAGAAGCAATAGAGCATGACGTTGCTGCTCGCATGTATGGTTTAACTCTTGATTCTGGTTGGATAAATGATAATGAGTATGAGAGCTTGATCCTTGAGCATCATATGGCGGCAAGTAGATATTCGTTTGACAACTTATTTACCCCTCTTGATCGCTGCAAAGAACTAACCACTGCTCTTCGCAAAGGGGAAATCGCGGAGCTTTCGTTTTTAGCTAATATAATTGCACCTTTGATTGATGCGCATCAAGCGAACGACTCTTTTGCCGTGGCAAAAATCCTTCGTAAAAACTGTCCTTTGTTAAGTAGAAATAACTTTGAAAAACAACCGAACGATCAAAAAGAATTATTGGAACAGGTTGATCAATCTGCAGAGTCGTTGTTCTCCTTATGGAATGAGGATTCTGTTCCTACTTGCATCGACATATTAAAAAACATTAAAGAATCTGGATTGTTTGACTTGGGTGACCGTGTAGACGACCTCATCGATGATGAATATACAGGTGATGATACAAAAGTCCTTGCTCTTAGATCTGGGCTGAATGCACCTTTCGATGAATTAGTACATTATTATGCTTATATATCCGATCAAACCAAGTTTGCAACGCATCAAGGAGTAAAAGGGCTGGAATTCCCAAGAGTTATGGTAGTAATAGACGATTCTGAGTCAAGAGGATTTTTATTCAACTATGAGAAGTTGTTTGGAGCTAAGCAACTATCCGAAACAGATTTAAGGAATGAAAAGGAAGGAAAAGATACAAGCAATAGACGAACTGCAAGATTATTCTATGTTGCTTGTACCAGAGCCCAAGACAGTCTTGCTGTCGTAGTATACTCAGAAAATCCAGACGCTGTTAAAGCAACTGCAATATCAAACGGATGGTTTTTACCTGATGAAATTGAAATCATGAATTAAGTATCATGTTTTTTAAATAGAAAGGAATAATAAATGAGCAAACCGGGCATGTCAATTCACTCTGAAGCATCTTTTAACGAATCAGCGGCAGTAGCGATTCTAAAGAGTACACTTGAATCAAATCATACAATAAAAACCTATTTCGGCGAGAATGACCGAACGCCAAATCATGATGGTTTTTTTGAACTGACGGGTCCAAATCAACCTCCGAAAAAGCAGTTCATTGTTCAAATAAAGAAAACCGAGAACTTGAGACCCGAAAGCAGCGGAAAGCATGTTGGGAAATATGTGTATCAACTAGATACTTCATTTTTGTACTATGTAAAAGAAAAGGTGACCGAGAACCCTGCGATCTATTTTGTTGTAGATATTGCATCAAAACAGGTATTTTGGATTTATTTGTCAGATGAAAAGCTAATGCAGCTTGACTTTGAAGGAAAATGTACTGTTACATATCCGTTTTGTGAAAATGAAATCATTAGGGACATGCATCATTTTACAAAGCAGCTTGAAGCAATAACTGCACAGAGAAACAAAATGTTCCTGAATAAAACAGCTGCACAGATTGCGGAAATGCAGGATGCGGCGGATTATATTAATAGGGCTCTTGATTATGAATTGCCATTTGTGAAAGAAGCATTATTCCCGCATTTATGGCGTTTCGGAATAAAATGTACCAATACTTCCGATTTTTCCATTGAAGTACAAGGAAGGAAATATGCGTCGCCCATTTCTTCATTAATGGCCCTGTATCCTCAAATCAAAGGAGTAAAGGATACTGGGCTTCAAGAGTTTAGCTTTGATGCAACAAATGTCCTAAATCAAATTGAAATTGGACAAGAAGGTAAGCCGTTGGAGTACTGTAAACAAGCATTGCAGAAGATACTTCAGAGTTTCTTTGAAGGAAGGATACCGGTACATTATCTTCCTGATATTGTGTTGAAAGAGTTAATTAGTGCTTTTCATGAGGAAAGCAATCCTTTATTCGATGGAGATCCATCTAACACCATAAACATAAATGCCATAGAAAGGCGGTTTTGCTATCTTGCTAATTACACAATGCATTTGATGAGTCATGATGCAACAACTACAAGTGAAAAACAGATAAAGTACTATTTAGCAAGACATCTTTCAAGTGAGAAAAACCATATAAGTTTAGCATCTATGGTTCTCACTAACTGCGGTAAAGAATCTTTTAGAGAGTATTGCTTGAGTAAAAAAGATCTGAAAAATATCTTCAATCCCATCATCTTCAGTATGATAACATATGATTACATTCAATACTTCTTTGCTATTCAGGAACTAAAGAGTAGATCTATAATCGAATTTGAACCGATCTGGAACTACGATCCTATATCCCTGCGAATGCTGCCAATTGAAGAGTATAATACTGAGGTAAATACTATACTTGATCATTGGCTGGGAGAGCTTCCTGCTGTTTATGAGGAAACGTATTCTAAAATGATCCATAATGACAAGTACCATTTTAATGGAAAGTATGTCTATTCTAATAATGGCGAGCGACAAGGAGGAATGCTTGCATATGTATCTAGCATAGTCCATTATTACCAAAGCCCATCCCTTGTTATATCTAAAGATAACAACATCACCGATATTTTTACCGAAGAAGAACGAGCAGCAGGATTGATATGCATTAGCAGTGGGCGTTCGTTTGATGAGTTTCTCGATAACAAAACGTTATTCTATGATGGTATATCTTGCCTCCTTTATAATGGCGTTTGTAAGGGCTTTAACTTTAAGTCGAAGCCACTCTATGTTCATAACGATAAAGTTATGAGAACTGGTTTATCATTATTTAGTGCTAATTTCTTATACTCAGAATAATTGTTGGGAGGGAAAATGTATACAGGAAATGAGCATCTTATCGTTGCAGGAAAAGAACTACAGTACTCTATGCTTAATTTTTGGCAGACATCGTACTCTGATATTCTTTTGAATATGAACAGGGGCACCTTTGCAGAGTTCATTGTACGATGCGCTTTGAACGAAAGAGGATTACCAACATTCAATAAAACCATGACTGGTATTGAGCCATTCGATATGGAAGGTCCTGAACTTGTTTTGGAGTCGGGAGCCCGTCCGTGTAGAATTGAGGTCAAATGCTCTGCTTATGTACAACATTGGTCTAAGCCACGGACATATCTCGATAAACCAGATTCAAAGATAACTTTCAGTATCTCTCCTGCTTACGATTTATTCTATGAAGCCGAAAAAGGGGTCTGTAGGCATAATGATTTATACGTGTTCGCATTCTATAACGCTCGTTATCGTGAATGCAATATGCTTAATCTTGACTTTTGGGATTTCTATGTCCTTCCGACATATCGTATTGAAAATGATCCCTCTCTGTCATCTCAAAAGACCATTTCTCTCGGAAGAATAAAACGTATGCATCTGGATAAGATTAGCTTCAATAATCTAGCTGAAGCCATATATGCATGCGTCAATGAAATCTCGAATCACCACGATAGCATTAAGGAATAATCCTCGGTTTTTTCAATGATGACCTATTACTTTGTTACTCTTTTGCTTTATCCATCTTTTCGATCAGATTGTGAACGCTGCTGTCATGCTGTACTTGAGCCATGTCTCTAGTTTTCATGAATTATTGATTTAGGAACTCTTTTTGATCAGCACCAGTTGGTGGTTCTTTTGCTTACGCGCGAGCGAAGACCATGCAGTATTAGCATTAGTTTTATCCGTGCTTACTTAGTTGGTGGGCCAAATACTACTCTATAAACTATTTGGACTAGTGAAACTGGTAAACATTTATTCATTTTTGGCGCTTGTGAGTAGAAAGAACATATTATCGGGATGCAACTCTAAGCACAAAGCCTCTGCTTAGCGCGCCAGAAGCCCATTGAGAAGCGTTTTTCGATGGGTTTTTTTTGTGCTGTTTGCGGCGACATTGGAAAGGTTAAACCCATTCCAATAGAGCCGCCCTTACCCACATTTACTACATTTTTACTACACTTGCTGATGAAACGGTAACACATAGAACAATTCGCTACGAAAATCGCGGTTCAGGAAAGCATTGTAACAGAACATATTCGTTCTATTATCGCCAAAATAATATATTTTCTTGAACACCAAAAAGGGGGTACGAATTTTGCCTTTTCGTGAGCTAGTAAGTGAAGGGCTGTTTCAGAAGGTCCTTCACCGGACCTTGAAAACTGAATAGCCCGATCAGGTAACAGCAGAATGATACTTCCGCCTTGAATGCGTCACAGCATTGGGCGGCCCGGCCGGGAGGCGGGGGTCCGAGAGGACATGCGCGAGGACGGCGGCCTGAGATGGAAACAACCAATCATTATTACTGGAAAGGCAAAGAAAATGGCTAAAGTAATCGCAATCGTAAATCAGAAGGGTGGCGTCGGAAAGACGACCACAACGATCAACCTCGGTGCGTGTTTTGCCCGGAAGGGTGAGCGAGTTCTGCTGATCGACATGGACGGTCAGGGCAATATGAGCCGTGGCCTGGGCTGCAAGGTCAAGCGCAGCCAGTATACGATCCGCCATGCACTGGTGGATATTTTGAACGGCACTGATGTCGATCCCATGAAGGGGATCGTTCCCGCTAAATTCGATCCGCTGTATATCATGCCTGCAAACAAGCAGTTGTCAGCCTTTGGGAGTTCCTTGAAGAGTGAGCCGGAGGCCCCGTATCTTCTTCGTGCATATGTGGAGAGGCTGCAATGGAGCTTCGATCATATCCTGATCGACTGCTCTCCCAGCCTGGGTGTTCTGACGCAGAACGCCCTGGTCGCTTCCCACAGTGTTATGATTCCGGTGGACCCGGAGTTCTTCGGCGTGGAAGGCGTAGAACAGATCACCTCGACCATGAACGATGTTCAGCGGAAGATGAACCCGGAACTATATCTGGAAGGTATCGTGATCGTCAAACGGAACAATGTGTCCATCGCAAAGCGCACCAACGCCGAAAACCTCCGGCTGCGGTATGGCGACAAGGTGTACAAAACCGAGCTGCCGTCTTCAGTGAAAGCCTCTGAGGCTCAGGCGCATGGCATGAGCCTTATCAAGTATATGTCCTGGAACCATCTTGCAAGAGCCTACGACGCATTGGCAAACGAGGTGCTTGCAAATGAACAGCAGTGAACCCAGGAAAGACCGGTTTGCTCCTTTGACCTACGAGCAGATGTACGGCGTCGAGGAGCCAGAGCCAGACGGCAGGCCCTTGGAGCTGGAGATCGACAGCCTGGTCCCGTTTCTGAATCAACCATTTGATCCCTATTCAGAGGATGAAATGGCTCAGATGGTCGAGAGCATCCAGGAGAACGGCGTCATCTCTCCAATTATCGTCCGCCCGAGAGCGGATGGCGAAACCTATGAGATCATCTCCGGCCATAACCGCGTGGAAGCGTGTCGGCGTGCCGGTATCTGCCAGGTCCCTAGCTTCATCCGGGATGTGGATGATGATACGGCTGTCATCCTCATGGTGGACAGCAACCTGCGGCAGAGAGAGGAACTGTCAGATATTGAAAAAGCAAGAGCATTTGAAATGAAATTGGAAGCAATGCGGCGGCAAGGTTGTCGCGTTGATTTATCCAGTCCAGCAACTTCCCGACAACTTGTCGGGAAGTTCAAAAACGAGACGGCAAATATAATTGGAGAGGCTTCTGGCGACAGTGGCAGACAAGTCCAACGTTATATCCGGTTGAATAAGTTAATTCCATCTTTGCAAAAATCCGTTAAAGATAAGAAACTTGCCTTCAATCCTGCCGTAGCTTTGTCATATCTGGACCCTGCCGACCAAGCTATTGTTCAAGAAACCATGGAACGCGAGGAAACTGCCCCATCCTTATCTCAAGCGCAAAAACTGAAGAAGATGGCCAGCGACGGGACGATAGACGACAAAAAGATCGTTGAGGTTTTGACCGTACAGAAGCCTATGTATGAAACCATTACGTTTCGATTCAACACCGTGGAAGAGTATTTCCCCGAGGGAACGACAGGGAAGCAGATGCAGGAGATCATCATGGGCTTGCTGAGGGACTACCAGGAAAGATGGCATAAAGAACGGGAGCAGAAGCGGGCCCGGGAGCAGGAGAGGTGATGAACATGAGCAGAAGAAAAAAGAAGCGCAAAGGTGCCGGTCTGCCGGTGACAGCGGGCTGCGCCGAGTACAGCTGCATGACGCCCATGGCGGCCATCAACTACCTGAGCATCAACGGGTTCCTATTGAGGCCGAGCATCAAAGAAGAATCCCTTGCAGCGGAGGCACAGAAGCTGGCCGGGAGCATGGACTGCTCCTTCTCCCCCGATCTCAGGCGGTTTTTTATCGCCTGTGAAGCGGACGGAGAAACCGGCTGCTGTTGGGCCATCATCCGCCATCTATATGAGAAATGGCATATCGCCATTCCCAAGCCTATCCAAGCCTTTATTTCAATACCGGAGGTCTGGGAGGCGTTTCTCCGCATGACAGCGGAGCAGTTGAGCATCCTCCTTTCCTCCGATACGGAAGGAGATCCGTACCTTTGACGGGAGCGGAAAGGACCATGTTTTTTACTACAGGAAAGCATATGTACTATGAACACCTCATGCAGCAAGTCCCTAACTTCGACAAGGCTCCACGAGAGATAAAGAACGATTCCTGCCTTGTCTGTGAGGGATACAACTCCACAACGGGCAAATGCAGATTCTGTGTTTGTCTGGACGAACAGCAGCTTCCGGCCTCCGACCGGGAGCATTTTTATAAGAGAAAGGACAAAGAAAAATGAACCGAACCATCACCCGTATCCTGGCACTCAGTCTGTGCCTGCTCTGCCTGTTTTCGTTCGTGCCCCTGCGCCATGCTTCTGCTGACGGCGCTTTCCCGGAGAACGTGACCATTCAGAGCGAGAAGAACAATGCCTTCGACTACCTGGAGTACTACTCCGGCGGCAAGTGGAAGGACCTGAACACGCCCCGCCATTGGATAGAGCAGACCGGGCAGGTGTGCTACTGCATTGAGCATAGCTCTGGCAATCCCCACAGTGCCTCCTACACCGCGACGCCCCCTTCTTCCGTGTTCGGGTCGAACACCCTGGCAGGGCTTCAGACCATCCTTATGTATGGCTATCCCTGCAACACCCCGGACGGCTTTACGGAGGACGAGGCCCGGCAGGCCACGGCCAACGCCATCCGATTCTGGCTCAGTGAAAACGGTGAGCCTGGCAGCTACTCCTTCACCAACCGCCGCGCCCATCCCAATCAGATCCGGGCGAAGCTGGGGTATGAGCATGTGCTGGAATGGGCGGACGAACTGTTGCAGATGGCCAGGGACAAGCAGACCCTGAACCATGCCATCGAGTTCTCGCCCTCTGCCCTGACCCTGGACCGGTCCGGCACCGGGTACAGCGGCACCACCACCGTGCAGCTGACCAACATCAACTCCGGCTATACCCTGGACACCTCCGGCCTGCCTGCC